>Ga0169931_10009087_pt1 | contig 14402 bp, 12 predicted proteins | sample Kivu_15m_20L_FD_129675 | JGI IMG/M metagenome (GOLD analysis project Ga0169931, IMG submission 129675) | Freshwater microbial communities from Lake Kivu, Western Province, Rwanda to study Microbial Dark Matter (Phase II) - Kivu_15m_20L... | ecosystem: Environmental > Aquatic > Freshwater > Lake...
GGCCGATGGGGACTGATAGCGGTTGCACATGGTCTGCATGGTACGGCTGTCGGCCTCTGGCCCATTGGGTCACCCCGGCCAATTCAGGAATTGAGGGATCCGGAGTCACTTTTTTCAACATTTTTGTTGACATAAGTGTCGGTAACTGAGTAACATCCGTAACAAATGAACAGGAGACGTGAGCCCCGTAAGTCCGGTGAGACCGGTGAGCCGGATAAGCCCGGTGAGCCCGGTGAGCCCGGTGAGCGCCCAAGCACCCGCTCGCCCGGAAGTTCGGCTGCGCGGGCCGCTCGCGCCCCCACGGTGTCGCCTTCCGATATCGCCCGTGTTCTGCGCGAGCGTATTGCGCTGCAGCAGATCCCGCCCGGCTCCAAGCTGAACGAAAACGAACTGGCGGCCGAGTTTGGCGTACCCCGCACACGGGCACGCGAGGCGCTTGCCGTGCTCGAGCAGCGTGGTCTGGTCGAGCGCATTCCCAACCGCGGCGCCGTGGTCGTTCGCCTCGAGATCGCCGATCTGGCCCAGCTCTACGAAGTGCGTGAGGTGCTCGAGGGTTTGTGCGCCCGGATGGCCACGATTCATGGCGATCGCACACTCTGGCAGCAGACCTTGAGTTTTTTCGAGGGTCCCATGGCGCGTTATGTCGCCGATGGTGATATCGATTCCTACATTGCGGGCTATGAAGCGTTCCGGCGCCAGATGGTTGAAAGCGCGGGCAATCAGGTGCTCTCCGAGATGCTCGACAGCATCCTCGACAAGACCCAGGCGCTGATTCGCCGAATCATCATCCTGCCAGGCCGCGCCGCGGCAGGCCTGCAGGAGCACACAAACCTGCTGCAGGCCATGTGCCGCGGCGATGACGATGAGGCCGAGCGCTTGCGCCGCCTCAACATGCGAAGCGCCAAGGCCTATCTCAATCGCTATCAAAAATACATTCTCTGATCATGTCTACAGAACCTCCCAAACCCTCCGAGCGTCGCAGTGCCGGCCCACTGGCGGGCTATCGGGTCCTGGAACTGGGCTCGACCGTGGCCGGCCCCTTCTGTGGTCGCCTGCTCGCCGATTTCGGCGCCGAAGTCATCAAGGTCGAGCCCGAAGAAGGCGACGCGGTGCGCACGATGGGCAAGTCCTACCACGGCAAGTCGCTCTACGCGGCCAGCATCTTTCGCAACAAATCGCTCATCACGCTGGATCTCAGAAAGCCCGAGGGCCAGCAGGTGGCTGCCGAACTGGCCTCCGAGTGCGATGTACTGGTCGAAAATTTCAGGCCCGGTGCTCTCGAGCGCTGGGGCCTGGGCTATGAGGCGCTGTCCGAGCGCAATCCGGGCCTCATCATGGTGCGTATCAGCGGCTTTGGCCAGGACGGCCCCTACAGCCAGCGTGCGGGATATGGCGTGGTGTGCGAAGCGGTCAGTGGCCTTCGCCATCTGACCGGCGATGTCGACCGGCCGCCCACCCGGGTCGCCGTCTCGATGACCGACTACATCACCGGGCTTTACGCCGCCTTTGGCGCCGCGCTCGCCTTGCTTGCGCGGGGCCGCACGGGCCGTGGCCAGGTGATCGATGCGGCGCTTTATGAATGCGCCTTCAGTTTCATGGAGCCCTGGATTCCGGCCTATGAAAAAACCGGTCATATCGCGACCCGCAGTGGCTCGCGGCTGCCCGAGAGCACACCGAATAACCTCTACCCGACGGGTGATGCCCAGTTCATTCACATCACGGCAATGGGCGAGGCGGTCTTCAGGCGACTGACCGCCGCCATGGGGCAACCCGAACTCGCCGACGACGAGCGGTTTTCAACCGCCCGGGCCCGCTCCGAGCACCATGAGGCCATCGACGACTGCATTGCCCGCTGGACCTCCACCAGGCCTTTGGCCGAGCTCGAGCCGCTGCTTGCCGAGGCGGGGGTCCCGGCAACCCGTATCTTCACCATTGCCGACATCTTCCGGGACCCGCACTACCAGGCGCGTGGATCAATCTTTCCCGCACCCGACTCCGATTTCGGAACGGTTGCCATGGCCAATGTCGTGCCGCGGCTATCGCGAACGCCCGGCCGTATCCAGCACGCCGGTCATGCCACCGGAGAAGACACCCGGCGGGTGCTGTCGCAGTGGCTGGGTTTTTCGGAAGAGCGGCTGGACGCGCTGGCACGCGCAGGCGTTATTCCCGCCGCGCAGTCCCCGTCCAAGGCACAGGCGCAGTCGTAAAGGATCAGGCATCTTGGACAAGGACACGACCGAACCCAGCCCCGCGCAGATTCGCCAGGCCCGTCTCGATGAGGACTATGCCCGGCGTCGCGACCAGGCGCTGGCCATGGGGGGCGCCGAAAAGCTCGCCCGTCGCAAGGCGGCCGGGGTGCTCAACGCCCGCGAGCGCGTTGACTACCTCTGTGACGCGGGCAGCTTTCTCGAGTCGGGCCTTTTTTCAACTTCGGCCAATCCGGTCGACCGCGAGCGTTCGCCGGCCGACGGCAAGATCGCCGGTTTCGGCCGGATCCAGGGGCGCGACGCTGCGATCGTAGCCAACGATTTCTCCGTGATGGGCGCCTCCAGCGGGGCCACCAACGGTCGCAAGATCGGTCATATGAAGCGGGTGGCCACCCAGCGGGGCATGCCGCTGGTGTTTCTGGGCGAGTCCTCGGGAGCGCGCATGCCCGATCACATGGGCTCGCGCGGCATGGGCACCCTGCTCGGTAACGATGGGGCGCAGTACCAGCGCCTGCGCGAGATTCCCTGGGCTTCGGCCACGCTTGGGCTTTCCTACGGCTCGTCGTCGTGGTACTCGGTCATGTCCGACTTTCACGTGATGCGAAAGGGCGCCGTGCTGGCCGTCTCGAGTTCGCTGCTCGCCTCACTGGCCATTCGCGAAGAGGTCGACCCGCAGGAGCTGGGCGGCTGGCGCTTGCATGCCGAGACCACCGGGTTTGCCGATCTCGTGGTCGATACCGACGAGGAAGCGCTCGATGCCATCAAGCGTTTTCTGGACTATCTGCCAAGCCATCACAACGAGGCGCCGCCCACGCGGGCGGTGCCAGCGAGCTCGGGGCGGGGCATGCCGAACATTCTGGAGTGTCTTCCGGCGAACCGCACCCAGGTTTATGACGTGCGCAAGATCATCCGCACGGTGGTCGACGAGGACAGCTTTTTCGAACTCAAGGCGCGCTTTGGCAAGGTCGGCGTCACCGGTCTGGCGCGGCTGGGCGGAAAGACCATTGGCGTCATCGCCAACAACCCCCTGGTCAAGGGCGGGGCCCTCGATGTCGATGCCTGCGAGAAGATCACGAGCTTTCTGGTGCTGTGCGACTCGTTCAACATTCCGCTCATCTTTCTGGTCGACACCCCGGGCTTTGTGATTGGCACCGAGGCCGAGCGCCGGCGCGCCCCCGGCAAGATCATGAATTTCATGAACGCGCTGTCGCTGGTGACCGTGCCCAAGCTCTCGGTCGTGTTGCGCAAGAGCTATGGTCAGGCGTATCTCAATATGGGTGGTGGCCGTAATTCTGACGAGATGGCGGCCTGGCCCACGGCAGAGATCAGCTTCATGGATCCGCAGTTCGCGGTGAAGGTCGTGCACGGGCTTGAGCCCTCGGACGAGGGCTTCGAAGCGCGGCTGGCCGAGATGAACCGGGGAAATGAGGTCTGGGACATCGCCGCGATCCATGCGGTGCAGTCGGTCATCCGTCCGCAGGACACGCGTGACTATCTGCTGCGCATGCTCGAGGTGCACGAGCTTCGCCTGACCCGCGGTGTCGGGCAGCACCTGATGCGGGCATGGCCCACGAGTTTCTGAATCAACGAGTGGTTTGAGCCGGAAAGCGGTTTGAGCCGGAAAAAAGAGGACGTGTGATGGATTTGAAGGCAGAGGTGACCGGTTCGGTCTGGAAGATTCTTGCGACACCGGGTCAGACGCTGGAGGCCGGTGAGGTGGTGATGATCCTGGAATCCATGAAGATGGAGATCCCGGTCATGGCCGAAGACGGGGGCGAACTCGTCGAGGTGTGCGTGGCCGAGACCGACGCCGTCGCCGAGGGTCAGGTGCTGGCACGGATCAAGCTGTGAGTCAGACCGGATCCGACCCGAAAGCGGCCGCCCCCTGGGCGGCTGAACTCGACGAGCTTGCAGCCCGAAGGCGGTTTGCCGAGGGTCTGGGTGGCCCGGAGGCGGTTGCAAAGCATCACGCCCAGGGGCGGCTCACGATTCGCGAGCGCATCGCGGGCGTGGTTGACGAAGGCTCGTTCCAGGAGGTCGGGCGCCTGACCGGGCAGGGACGCTATGAGGGTGCGCACCTCAAGTCGCTCACGCCTGCACCCTATGTGATGGGCATGGCCCGGATCGATGGCAGGCCGGTCGCCATTGGCGGCGAGGACTTCACGGTCCGCGGCGGGACCAGCTGGAGTGGTGACCGCAAGAAAGGCGGGCAGGGCGGTTTTGTCGAGGATCTGGCCCACCAATACCGCATTCCCCTGGTCAATCTCATTGACGGGGCCGGGGGCAGTGTCACCTCCATTCAGCGGCGTGGACACTCGGTTTTTCCGGGTGTGCACGGCTTTGAACGCTCGGTGCAGCTGCTCGGTGAGGTGCCGGTGGTATGCGCCGTGATGGGCACGGCGGCCGGCGGACCGGCAGGCCGCGCGATCCTGTCGCACTGGTCGGTCATGGTCAAGGACACGAGCCAGGTGTTCGCCGCCGGGCCACCCGTGGTGCAACGCTCGCTGGGGCAAAAAATCACCAAGGAAGAGCTCGGGGGCGCCGACCTTGCGGTGGCGACCGCAGGCACCATCGACAATGTGGCGGCAAGCGAGCAGGAGTGCTTTGCCCTGGTCAAGCGCTACCTCTCCTACATGCCGCAAAACGTCTGGGAGTTGCCCCCCCTGGGCGATCAGACCGATCCGGTCGATCGCCGCGACGAGTTGCTGCGCACCATCGTCCCCGAGAACCGTCGTCAGCCCTACGACATGCGCCGGGTGATCCGTGCAATCGCCGATCAGGGCTCGATTTTTGAAATTCAGCCCACCTTTGGCAAGGCGGTCATCACCAGTCTGGCCCGCATGAATGGCACCGTGGTGGGCTTTATTGCCAACAACCCCATGGTCAACGGCGGGGCCATGGATGTGAAGGCGGCGCGCAAGCAGTCGCATTTCATCGAGCTGTGCGACTGCTTCCACATTCCGCTCGTCTTTCTGGTCGATGTGCCGGGGTTCATGGTGGGCAAGGACGCCGAGGCTGCAGCCACCCTGCGCGAAGGGATGCGCGTGGTCTATGTCGGTCTGCAGGCCACCGTGCCGATTTTTACGGTCGTGGTGCGCAAGTGCTATGGCATGGCCGGCATGGCCACCACCGATAAGAATGGCCTGGATTTCAAGGTCGCCTGGCCTTCGGCCGAGTGGGGCTCGCTGCCCATCGAAGGCGGGGTGGCGGCGGCCTTTCGCCGCGAGATCGAGGCCGCGCCCGATCCCAAGCGGCGCGAGGCCGAGATCGAAGCCGAGCTGCGGGCTTCGGCCTCTCCGTTTCGCACCGCCGAGGCCTTCGGAGTCGAGGAAGTTATTGACCCGCGCGAGACCCGGCCCTTATTGTGCACCTTCATCAATGCCGCGCGGGGCCGTCTGGCTACGAGCGTGGGCCCGAAACCCAAATACGGCGTTCGCCCCTGACCCAGGAGTCGATCAGGTGAACCGACACAGGCTTTGCAACCCCGGGCCCGAGTGCCGCCAGGCGCATCGACCCGGACACAAGGAGACGGAGACATGAAGACAGTGCTGGGTAAAGTCGCGGCCCTTGCCGCCGCGATGACGTTTGCCACCACGGCAAACGCCGAGGTCCGTGAATTGAGGCTGATGTCGCAGTTTGGCATTGGCTACATGCAACTGACGGTCATGAAGGCAGAAAAACTGGTCGAAAAGCACCTGGCCCGGGCCGGGTTGCCGGCGACCAAGGTCACCTGGGCGACGCTGGGTGCCGGGGCGGCCGCCAACGACGCGCTGCTCTCGGGCAGTCTGCACATGGCGGCAGGCGGAACCGGTCCGGCCTTTATCCTGTGGGACCGTACCCGCGCAAACCTCGATGTGCGCGGCATCGCAGCGCTTGCCTCCATGCCTAACATGCTGGTGACGCGGGACCCTCGCATCCAGAACATCAAGGACTTCACCGAAAAGGACCGAATTGCGATGGCCGGAGCGGGTTCCTCGGTGCAGACCATCTATTTGCAGATGGCGGTGGCCAAGGAGTTCGGCCAGGAAAATTTCCGCAAGCTCAATCCCCTGATGGTCAATCTTCCGCACCCCGAGGGGTTGCGCGCCATGCTGTCGGGTTCGGGTGAGATTCGATCGCAGTTCACCTCGCCGCCTTTTCAAAACACGGCACTCGATCAGGGAGCCAAGGTGGTGCTTAACTCCTACGACATCATGGGTGGGCCGAACACCTTCCTGATGGTGTGGACCACCAGCAAGTTCCGAAACGAAAACCCCAAGAGCCATGGCGCGATCGTGGCTGCGCTCAAGGAGGCCACCGATCTCATCAACACCAACAAGCGCCGGGCCGCGGAAATGTATGTGGCCGAGGGTGGCGGCAAGGAAAACGTCGATCGCATTCTGGCACTTATGAGTGATCCCCAGGTTCGCTACACGCTTGCGCCTGAGCGTGTGCTGCCGTATGCCGAGTTCATGCACACCATCGGCACGCTCAAGAACAAGCCCGCCTCGTGGAGGGACCTTTTCTTCCCCGAAGTCCACGATCTGGCAGGCAGCTGAGTCGCCGTCCGAGCTTCAATCGAAAGGAACACGATGGGCGTAGCGGTTGAACCCCTGCTGTCGGTAAACGGCGTCACGCTGCAATACAAGACCAAGGAGCACCTGGTCACGGCGACCTACCGGGTCAGTTTCGACGTCTATTCCTCGGACCGGTTCGTGCTGCTGGGCCCCTCGGGCTGCGGCAAGTCCACCCTGCTCAAGGCGGCCGGGGGTTATATCGCCCCGGTTGAAGGCGAGTTGCGGCTCAAAAGCCAGCGCATCAGCAAGCCCGGTCCCGATCGCGTGATGGTGTTTCAGGAGTTCGACCAGCTATTGCCCTGGAAGACAGTCAAGGAAAATGTGATGTTCGCCCTCGAGTCTTCGGACCGTCTCAAGGGCCGCCAGGCCGAGGAGCGGGCCATGAGCTATATCGAGAAGGTCAACCTCGCCCGCTTTGCCGACGCCTATCCGCATACCCTGTCGGGCGGCATGAAGCAGCGCGTGGCGATTGCCCGGGGCATGGCCATGGAGCCTGACATCCTGCTCATGGACGAGCCCTTTGCCGCGCTCGATGCCCTGACGCGCCGAAAGATGCAAGACGAGTTGATGCAGCTCTGGGAAGAAACCCGCTTTACCGTTCTTTTTGTGACCCACTCGATACCCGAGGCCGTACGGATCGGTAACCGCATCCTGCTCCTCTCGCCGCACCCAGGGCAGGTCAAGGCCGAGCTCAACAGCGACGGCAGCGATCCCGAGGATCCTGCCACGGGTTTGCGCCTTTCCGAGCGGATACACAACATGCTCTTTAGCGAAGAGGATCTGGGAGAGGAGCCCACCCGTGTCTAGTTCACCCCCCATTCGCGAAGAGTTTGTACGCGATCAGGTCGCGGAACAAAATTTTGGCGTGGTCGAGCAGCCGCTCAAGGTCTGGGAGCGTGTCTATGGCAATGCCCTGGTGCGCAAGCTCTTCATTCTGGTGGCGCTCGCCGCGATCTGGGAGGCCTATGCGCGCTACCTGGGCAATTCGCTGGTGCTGCCCACCTTTGGCGAGACCATGGCGAGCTTTCTCGAGCGCATCGCAAGCGGAGAGTTGCTGTCGCGCGCCTGGGTATCGATTCAGGTGCTGCTGCAGGGCTACGTGATCGGGCTCGCACTAGCGTTTTTCTTTACCGTCCTCGCGATGACCCGGCAGCTGGGTAACGATGTGCTTGAGACGCTCACGGCCATGTTCAATCCGCTGCCGGCGATCGCACTTTTGCCGCTCGCGCTCATCTGGTTTGGCCTCGGCAGCCCCAGCATTGTCTTTGTGCTCGTGCATGCCGTGCTCTGGCCGGTGGCCCTGAACACCCACAGCGGCTTTCGCGCGGTTTCGCAGACCCTGCGCATGGTGGGGCGCAATTACGGGCTCACGGGCATGAACTACGTGATCCGCATTCTGGTCCCGGCCGCTTTTCCGAGCATTCTTTCGGGTCTCAAGGTGGGCTGGGCCTTTGCCTGGCGTACCCTCATCGCGGCCGAACTCGTTTTTGGCACCACCTCAGGCTCGGGCGGCTTGGGCTGGTTCATCTACGAGAACAAGAATCTTCTCGATATCCCGGCCGTCTTCTCCGGTCTTTTCTCGGTGATCATCATTGGTCTGCTGGTGGAGAGCCTCATTTTTCGGGTCATTGAGCATCGCACGGTTCGTAAGTGGGGCATGCAGCACTAAGTCCGGCTGCTGGTTCGCGGCTGGCCAGCACCTCGGCGTGGGTGCTGGTGGTGGTCTGGCTCGCCGAGCTCGCCTCGCTACTGGCCGATCTGCCCTGGGTGTCTGGCCTGGCATTTTCGGGTCTCATGCTCTACGTGGCCTTTGCCTGGTTGAGGGCCAGTCGGCACATCCGGGTGCTCTTCGTGCTGGTGGTGAGCGTGGCGGCCCTCATCGCAGGGGTCGAGTCCGATGCCGGCATTCTCGTGCGCGGGTTTCAGAGCGTGCTGATCTTCGGGGCGTTTTTCCCCGCGGTGATGCTTCTGAGAGCCACGGCGCAGTCCAGCGTCTGGGTGCGTCGTCTGCAGCAGGAGATGGGCGGCCTGTCGCAGGATCAGGCGCGGGCGTGGACGATGTACGGCTCGCACGCTCTGGGCGGTGTGCTCAATGTGGGTGCGATGGGGGTGATTGCGCCGGCGGTGATGCGCGATGCCGATCTGGAGCGCCGTGTCGTGCTGGCGACCGGCGCCGCGCACGGGGCGGGCGCTGCGGTGATGTGGTCGCCCTTTTTTGTGTCGCTGGCCTTTGTGAGCCAGCTCGTACCCTCAGTGCCTTTGTGGCAGCCCATGGTGATGGGTGCGGGGCTGGCTGCAATGGGTCTGGCGGTCTCGCACCTGCTCTATACCCCGGCGCTTCGGGGCAAGGCGCTCGCGACGAGTTTGCGTGCGCTGGGGGGCATTGCGGCGCCCACCACGGTCATGGTGGGCACGGTCGTGGGCGCTACCCTCATGCTGGGGCTCAGTGGCCTTCAGGCCGTGGCACTGACGCTTCCCCTGCTCTGTCTGGCTTATCTGGCCGTGTGCAAGCGCGATACCCAGGTGCAGGTGGCGCGGCAGGCGTTTTCGGCGTTTGGCCGCTTTGCCGACGAGCTGCTGATCGTCGTGGGTTCGATGATGCTGGGGGTTGCCGTCGGTTCGTTGGATTCGGTCCTGGCGCTTCTGGCCATTCTCAACCCGGGTGCTCTATCGGGCTGGCCCCTGCTGGCCGCCATGGTGGTGGCGCTGCTGTTCCTGGGGCAATTCGGTCTTCATCCGATGATTGGCGTGAGCGTGCTCGTGCCGATTCTGGCGGCCGGTGCCTTTGCGATCAGTCCGCCCGTGATTGTCACAGCCGCAGTCTTTGCGTGGGGGCTGAGTGCTTCCATTTCGATCTGGACGCTTCCGGTTGCGGTCGCCGCAACCAGCTTTTCGGTGCCGGTCACGCGGCTTTATACGCGCCGCACAATGGTTTTCGGGGCCGTGCTTGCCTTGCTCGGGATTGTCTATCTGGGCGTGCTCAACGCGTGGTTTACTGGGGGTTTGACATGAGGACGATTCAACGATGAACAGCCTGTCGGGTGGAAAGGCAGTGGTCGAAGCCCTGCGCGCCGAAGAGGTTCGGCATGTGTTTGCCCTGATCGGGTCGGCGGGAATGGAGATTTTCGATGCCCTGTATGACGAGCCGGGCATCGGCTTTATCGGGGTGCGCGATGAGCGCACCGGCACGCACATGGCCGACGGCTATGCCCGCGCCTCGGGCCGGGCCGGAGTGATCCTGGCGGGACAAAACGGCCCCGGCGTGACCAATCTGGTGACCGGCCTGGCGCAGGCCCACGCCGCCTACTCACCGGTGGTGGCGCTCGCGGGTTCACTGTCGACTGCGCATATCTACCGCGATGCCTTTCAGGAGGTCAACCAGCAGGCGCTCCTTGCCCCGGTCACCAAGAAGACCTGGACCCTGACCCAGACCGCGCGCATTCCCGAGATGATGCGCGAGGCCTTTCGCACCGCACTCACACCCCGGCGCGGACCTGTGGCCCTGAATCTGCCCCGGGATCTGCTGGCCGAGCATGCGCAGTTTCCGGCTTTCATGACGCCGCAAGGACGCGGCCCCATGGGCCGCGCCGGAGCCGATCCGGCCAGCATCGAGGCGGCAGCGCGCTTGCTTGCGGGGGCGAGTCGGCCGCTCATCATCGCGGGCGGTGGCATCAAGAATGGCCGCTATGCCGATGAACTCCTGGCCCTGGCCGAGTTGCTCAAGGCCCCGGTGGCCCTGTCGCCGGGACACGGCGATGCCATTTCCTGCCTGCATCCGCTTTATGCCGGGCAGGTGGGCCCGCGCGGCAACGCGGTGGCCACCGGCCTTGCGCGCGAAGCCGATGTCATTCTGGCAATCGGAACCCGGCTGGGCTTTAACACCACCTTCTACACCTACGACCACCTCAATTCGGCGGCGAGCATCATTCAGGTCGAGATCGAACCGACCGCGATCGGCCGGTTTTTCCCGGTCGCTCTTGGCGTCGAGGCCGATGCCGGGCTCTTCGCAAGGGCTCTGGCCGATGCGCTTTCGGGTCAGCCGCTGGCAGCCGATCCCGCCTGGGTGCGCGATTTCGAGGCGAGGCGTCAGGCCCTTTGGGCCGAGCGTGAGGCGACGGCCCTGGCCGCCGGCTCGGCCGGCTCCTCGGCTGGCGGCGGGTCGGCCATCCAGCCGGCCGCCCTGTACCGGGCACTGCGCGAAGTGCTGCCGCACGACTCGATGTTCACGATGGATGCCGGAACACTGTGCCTGCAAGCCACCGACCAGATGCTGTATCGCCAGCCGCCCGCGCTGTTTACGCCCCTAGATTTTGGCCTGGTGGGGTTTTCCTACGCGGCGGGCCTGGGGGTCAAGCTCGCGTGCCCCGATCGCACGGTGGTAAGCCTCATGGGGGACGGGGGCTTTGGCATGACGGTGAGCGAAATCGGCACCGCGGTGGCGCACAGAATCAACACCGTGTGCATCGTCATGAATAACGGCTGCTGGGGCGCCGAGAAAGCCTATCAGCGGGATTTCTTTGGCGGACGCTATATCGGGGCCGATGTGCCCAATCCGCCCTATGACCGGCTGGCCGAACTCTATGGTGCCTGCGGGTTTCGTGCCGAGCGGTTGCAGGAGGTGGGTCCGGCCGTCGAGGCGGCTCTTTGCTGTGGCAAGCCGGCCGTTGTCGACATCCAGGTCGACCCGAATGCCCTGTACAGCTTCCGGCGCGATTCATTCAAACATCGGGACCCGGCGGCGAAGTGACTCAAGCCCTCTTCGATTACATCGTGGTCGGTGCGGGCGCAGCCGGCAGTGCGCTTGCGTCCCGGCTGTCCGAGTCGGGTCGCTTTGATGTCCTGCTGCTGGAAGCAGGCGGCCCCGATCGCAGCCCCTGGATCCATATTCCGCTTGGGGTCGGGCGCCTGCTCAACAACCCCGACTATGTGTGGAAGTATCAGACCGAACCCCAGACACACCTCGCCGGCCAGTCGGTGTACTGGCCGCGGGGCAAGGTGCTCGGAGGCTCGAGCGCGGTCAATGGCACCGCCTTTGTCTGGGGTGATCCGGCCGAATTTGACCGCCTGCGCGATGAGGGCTGTCCTGGCTGGGCATACGAGGCGGTCGCGCCTTATTTCAGGCGGCTCGAGAATCTGCCCACTGCCGATCCCGGGCGCCGTGGTACCGCTGGGCCGCTGCGGGTGACCGACCGGGCCCTTCGCGAGCCGGATCCGCTTTCGGATGCGTTTATCGAATCCTGTATCGGAGCGGGCATCGCGCCGACCGCTGACTACAACGCACTCTCCTACGAGGGGGTGCGTTACCTCGAGCAGACGGTGCACCGGGGCCGGCGCTGGACCCATGCGGTGGCCTATCTGCGTTCTGCCCGCAGCAGGCCCAATTTCCAGATTCGCACCCATGCGCTCGTCTCGCGCGTCCTCTTTACCGGGTCACGCGCCGACGGCGTCGAGTTTGTGACTGCGAACGGCACGATCGAGCAGGCTCGGGCCCGCCGCGAAATCATCCTGAGCGCTGGCGCTGTGGCCTCGCCGCAGGTGCTCGAGCGCTCGGGCGTGGGTGATCCGGCAAGGCTCCAGACGCTGGGCATTCCGGTTGTGGCGGCCTGCCCCGAAGTGGGCGAAAACCTGGTCGAGCACCTGCAGGTGCGCTGCACCTATGAGACCCGGCTTCCGATCACGATCAACGATCTGGTGCGCAGTCCCTGGATTCGCCTCATGGCCGGACTGCGCTACGTATTGACGCGCAAGGGGCTTCTGGCCGGCACTTCGTCGACTGCGCATGCCATTACACGCAGCACCTCGGAGCAGACACGGGCCGATGTCATGGTGCGGATCTACCACTTCAGCGGCCGTGATCGCTATTCGCGAAGTCCGGGGCAGGGCATGGATCCGTATTCGGGGTTTTCGATTGGCGGCTTCAAGCTCTATCCCGATTCGCGGGGTTCGACCCACGCCGTATCGCGCGATCCGCAGGCACCGCCCATGATCCAGCCGAATTATTTCTGCGAAGCGTCTGACCGCAAGACCGCAGTCGACCTTCTTCGGCTGATCCGCCGGATTGCCGCGCAGCCTGCGCTGAGGCAGGTGATCGTTGCCGAGCACCGTCCGGGCCCCGGGGTGGACGATGACGAGGCCCTGCTGGCTTATGCCCGTGAGACCGGTCAGACCGCCTGGCACGCCGTGGGCAGCTGCCGTATGGGCAGCGACGCCGCCTCGGTGGTTGACGAGGCCTTGCGGGTACGGGGCGTGACTGGCTTGCGGGTGGCCGACCTGTCGATCTTTCCGCGCATCGTTTCATCGAACACGGTCGCTGCGGCCACCCTGGTGGGCGAAAAGGCCGCCGACCTGGTGTTGGCCGACGCGTCCAGCCACTGATTCAGTCATCCGGAGTCATCGTGCCCAGTGCCAAAACCCCCAAACCGCAGCCCCTCACCGCCGCGCAAAAGCAGTCGGCAGACTGGAATCCCCTGTGGGAGACCTTCGAGCGCTGGGATCCCGAGTTTCTCGAGGCCTACCTGAACCTGCGCAGTGTGCCATTCCGAAAAGGCCCCTTGCCGGCTAAGTACAAGGAACTGATCCTTATTGCGATCAACGCGGCCACCACGCATCTGTATGCGCCGGGCGTGCGGCGTCACATCCGTAACGCGCTGGGCCATGGCGCAACACCGCAGGAAATCCTCGAGACCATCGAACTCACCACGGTGCTGGGGATCCACGCCTGCAATCTGGCTATACCGATTCTGGAGGAGGAGATCAGGGCCGGCGCCGCTGACCACGCGCCCCAATCGAAAGCGCCCCAATCACGCGCTCGCCGCTCCAAGCCATGAGAAAGCTTCAAAAGGTCTTCATCGCCAACCGGGGCGAAATCGCGCTTCGGATCATCCGCGCCTGCAAGGATCTGGGGCTGGCCTCGGTTGTGGCGCATTCCGAGGCCGATGCCGAGTCGTTGCCGGTACGGCTGGCCGACGAGGCGGTGTGCGTTGGGCCGGGGCCTGCGCGCGAGAGCTATCTCGACCAGACGGCGCTCATCGAGGCGGCTGTGCGCACCGGCGCCGACGGCGTGCACCCGGGCTATGGCTTTCTGTCTGAAAACGCAGACTTCGCGGCCCGTATCGAGGCAGCCGGGCTCATCTATGTCGGTACCCAGCCCGAGGTGATCCGGCTTATGGGTGACAAGGCGGCTGCACGCCGTCAGGCGGTTAAGGCCGGTGTGCCGGTCAGTCAGGGCACCGAAGAGCCCATCGCAGACCCCGAGCGCGCGCTGGCGGTTGCGCGGCAGATTGGCTTTCCGCTCCTGATCAAGGCGGTGGCCGGCGGCGGCGGGCGCGGCATGAGGGTGGTGCACGAGGAGGCGGGACTGCGCGAGAGTCTCGAGCGGGCTTCGGCCGAGGCCTCGTCGTCGTTTGGAAATGGCGCGGTTTACCTCGAGCGCTTTCTGTCACCGGTACGACATGTCGAGGTGCAGGTGCTTGGCGATGGCAAACGGGTGGTGCACCTGGGCGAGCGCGACTGTTCAGTACAGCGTCGCCATCAGAAGCTCCTCGAGGAAAGTCCGTCTCCGGCCCTGTCGCCCGAACTCAGGCAGCACCTGGTCGAGTCAGCGGTTTCGCTCGCTGCAAGCGTGGGCTATCGCGGCGCC
>Ga0169931_10009088_pt1 | contig 14400 bp, 15 predicted proteins | sample Kivu_15m_20L_FD_129675 | JGI IMG/M metagenome (GOLD analysis project Ga0169931, IMG submission 129675) | Freshwater microbial communities from Lake Kivu, Western Province, Rwanda to study Microbial Dark Matter (Phase II) - Kivu_15m_20L... | ecosystem: Environmental > Aquatic > Freshwater > Lake...
CCCCACCATGTTTATTTTAAATTATTAGAATCCCTTCAGACAAACGATCGGTTCTCGTTGTCATCATCACTATCCGACATGTCGTTCAGAACGTCATCAATCTCGTCAATGATATCATCTGCGTGCCGTTCCTTATTCTGCTGATGATTAACAGGCTCTTCTGCAATCTCATCAAAAGGATTAAACTGGCTTTGATCCTAAGGCTAGTTCTCAGCAGGCGTCATGGGCGCATCCTGCTGCACAGTCCTTGAGGTTTCTTCGTTGCTATCCGAGTCTGCAGCACTGTTAAACGACTTGAGGTTTGATCTGACAGCCTTTCGCTTCTTTCGTTTGTCGATCGTCGTCAGCTCAATATAATCACCAACTAAGCCGCTCTCGTCGTCACCTGACTCATCAGAGAAATTTAGACCCTCGTAGTCACTTTCGTGCTTATTTCTGCGGCCCTGCTTACGCTCTTTTGCGATCTATTAACGAGAAGTTTTCTCTTTGATGAAATCAGCAACGTATTTTAGCACAAGCATACCGATCACAATGCCTGCCAGATAGAGGACGAGTTTGACTCTAAAAATGATAGATGATTGAAACTCTACTTACAGGTTGATAAATTTGAAGAATAGCAAAGTTAGCAAAGATTCGTTGTCTAAACTTTCAATCGTCTTTAGCTATACAGCGTCTTCAACTTCGATTGATGAGCTTTGCTCTTTCTTTATCTCGGTATACTTGGGAAGCCTTTGCTCCGGTTCGGGTTCATCGTCATTAATCTTGACTGCTCTCTTACCCTTTCGGAAGACGATTTCGTCAATCTCTTCCTAGTCCTCAATTTTCTCTTTGGACCCCGTTCGGTTGTAGCTTCTTGATCTGATGTCGCACAGGACTCCTTCGTAGCCTTCATAACACTTATCGCAGGTGGACTCTCCCTACTTGCATGAGCCATAGATGCACAGACATTTAACCTTGGCGATAGGTTTTATATGAGGTGTTGTTAGATCGTTCTTGACAACTGCTCCACGTTACTTTTCATCGATTTCTTACAAGGTTAGCTTATCGTTTTGTGGCTGAATCTGGATAGACCAGCTGGAAAGTTTAGCTTAGAGCTCATTTCCGAAAACAAAGGTTTTGGGGTCATTTTCCTTCGAATAAATTTTGGTTGGAACGATTGAGACGGTCATAAAAGAGCTCTCTTCAGATAACTTAAGCTTTTTCAAAGCGAGTTCAAAAGTAGCCCTGATTTGGTATAAGTTTTCTTTTCCTGATTCTCTCTTAATTGAGATATTCGTAGAGGTGAATTAGTAGAGCGTTTTCTGGGAGCCTACCTTAAGGAGGAAGGCTTTTTTCAACTCAGGGGTGTCTTAAGGCTCACTGCTTAGCAGAACTAAGAGCTCTACGAATTTAGAAGTTAATGGAAGCATTTCTTTCTCGTTGCCTAGGTCGATTGAGCTCATCATAGAATCAGAGGCGCCATGAAGGAACTTGAAGTCGAGGATTGTAGACTCTGAGATTGATTGTTAGTAAACTAGTTACTAATTTTGTTTAGATTTCACAGTTAGAACGATATTCACCGGCAAACAGATGTTATTTGATAGGTTTTGACTCGCAGCGTAATCAGAGATGATCTTGAGTATTCCAGAAGATTGGTCCTCTGTAAAGGCAATCAGAATATTCATTTTTTCGTCTTTCTCATCAGGCTTGACGTTCAAAGATTTCATCTACCTCTTCATGCTGGTGTGGGCAAGGATATTTTTGCCCGTCGTTTTCATATCTTTAACATCAGAGTTTTGCATTAGCAGGCCTCCGTCTGCCAGCAGCTAAGTCTTAAGCATGCCTTCTTCTATCTTGCTATTAAATTGCTCACCCGGCACGTTGTAGAGATTAATCTGCCAGTCTGAGAATGGCAGTTCAAACTAGACTTATCCACTTATCGAGAATTCATCTGTTGCTTAAATACGTTACGAGACAAACAGCATACCGCCATTGTCCTGGGCCTTTCGGAAGTCATCTGGATACTTAACCGTATACATACCCCTCTGTTCGAAGGCTTTCTCACCTGAGAAATTTTATCCCTGCTCAATTGCTGGTAATAGCTTGCTAGGCAGATTGCTTAGCTTATAGAGCATCGAGTTTTCATCGCAGACCAATTGGCTGTGAAGGTAAGGCAGCGACTGAATGGACAGCACTAAGTTGAAGTAGGCACAGCTAGAGTCAACAGACCCTCCGCTGTTCATATCGCCGAAAAACTCAATAACAGCAATATACTGTATATCCGGGTTCAAGCTGAAGATATAAGTCAGCTCTTTGATATCAAGAACTTCGAAGCCAGTTTGCGACTCACGCAAATTATGGAACTGATGATCGACTTTCTTGCCTTATAATCCTGTGATCAGCCTTACTGACATATTTTCTGCGAATTCCGCCTGAATTACAAGTTTAAAGATCGACTTGCTTTTGACAGACAGTTCGATTTCTTGAGTCCATGGCTAAATCACTTCACGGTAATTCTTGACGATTAGCACGTCTTAAAGTGATTTAAAATAGGCTCCTTTGTCGTTGATAAACTCTTCGTTGCCGCCCATAGATGACTCTCGACTCGAGTTGATCAATGCAGGTGGCGGGTCACTTCTGATTTCACATTGGCTCGCACCTTAGAGGAAGCCTCTAACGTCGACAGCGTTATCCTCCATCATTGCAGACTTTTAATTTAGAAGACCCTTTAAGCTGAAAACACCGCACTTATTCAAATCGCCGTCGTAGTTATGGAGGGTGATCTAGTAGTCACCGGGTGGCACAATGACGTCAAGCACATTTACGTTGCCTCTCTGCTTCCCTATTATCAGGGAATTGCCCCGGCTTGGCTTTGACTAAAACTTAAGCACGATGTGGCTTGACAAAAAGTTGGAACCGGCTTCGAAATACACCCTTTGCGTTTCGTTGAATCTGAAGTTGTAGTTAGCGATGTCGGACTCGCCGCTCTATGGTATGCGGAGTAATGGGTAGCTATAGTAGCTCTGCTCATCTGCCAGGTTGTATTTTGTGTTCTTAGACAGAGCAAGTGGGAATGAGCTATTATCGCAGTCAGTTACGGCGTCTTTCATATGTTGTGTGAATTGCTTTTGAACGAAATCGTTTTCTGCAATAAGCACAGTTACCAGCACATTGTCACCGTAATAAAGTCTTCTTTTTTTCGCCTAATCCGTAAAGTGCTCAAAATAAAGGCTGTGCTTGCCGGCTGAAGCCTTAAACTGCACTACGTTTCCCTACCTGTACTTGATCTGATCAGCTTGATCCTTTGACTTCAGCGTCAGGGTCGAGTCTTCGAAATAAATACGAACGAGTGTATTGTCTTTTGCCGCTTCAAAAGTTATTTTGTTCAACGAGTCATCCTCCTGTAGTTTGAAGTACTCTGACACCAAAATATAGCTCTGCTCTCGGTCGCCTCCGCCTAAGTACTTGAACGAGTTAAGATCAACTGGCAACTGGACAGGGATACGACGAACCGTGTCCTGGTCGTTCTACTTGCTCTAATACTTTTTAGATTCTTGCATGCTTAAGTTGGCGCGGTCAAGCTAGGAGTCGAGAGGCGCACTGCTCTTTAACGTCACTTGAACTTGGACATCGGTTGCAAAATCAGTCTTAGAAGGAGTAAGCACGCGAAGCTAATACTCGCCCTTCGGGATAGCGTTGAAGACATACTTAACTTGATGCTTGAAGCTTAATAAGTTTGAAGGCTTTAGGTTACCTTAAAGTGAGTCGATCACTTTATTAACCAGATTCGAATGCTCATCGTATTATTCATACTACGAGTGACTGTTATTTTTTCTCAAAAGATACAAGCTGGCTCCGTAGAGGCTTCTTGAATAATCCAAAGTTATTTCTAAGTCAGTCGTATCATCTGTCAGATTTACCGTGTAATCGGGGAACTTAGACAGGTCTTGAGGGTTGCAGCTTGCCAGAAGGGCTGTGGAAGGATTGCTTTATGCATTTAGATCAAATTACATCGACTAAACAGCCGACTTGATTGTTGACAATATGTCCAAACTTTTGGCTATAACCACTTGCAGCTATCCGTGGACACACGTCAGCGACTCGTACTCTCCAAAGGTCATTTCAACAACGTAGGAAGCGTTTGAAAGCCCAGTTGCGATCAGCTCAGAAAGCTGGCTGCTTATTTGCTTGCTCACAGCGATTGGTTCCATACCTTTGTCGTAATTTTATGCTGTAAATAGTCTGACCTTGATTCTGTCCGTGACTTGAATCCGAATAAAGTCCTTGCCTTAAGGTTGTACAATAGTCATCGTGCGTATCGGACTAAACGCAATCTCCTCTGCGGAGAGAGCGAACGGAATCAAAAAATCGAAACTTTGGGAAAAATTGTCCTTTAGAAGGTCCTTAGGCAGCTCACGGTACTTGGCTTTGCACAGTAAATGCTCAGGCTCGACAAATTTCTACACGACCTGTTGCTTCTTCCATCCGATTCCATTCTCGTTGATGATCTTGACCGTTGTCTTTTGCTATTCAATAGACGAGAAGAGGTGCAAAAACATCTTGAATTTTTACGACTGAAGAATTTTCCCAGAAAGCTTAGAGTCGCACCTGCTAGCATAGACATATAGTTTGAAACTTCCTTATGGGATGTTTTAAATCAGGAGCATTTTTTTATCTTCGGTGTAAGTCTATGGGCTGTACATATGCTTAGTCTCTATGTTTAAAAGCACGAATGAGACATCAAGGCGCAAAAAGTCGCTTGATGAAGATACAAGAAGATCGATTCCATCCTTATTTTCAAGGCTGAAAGTGCCCTCATAAATGACGTCAAATCCTTACTGCGTGTCAGAGCTAGTCTAGCTCAGTTGTCTAGGGGTGTACTCAAAGAAGTGATTCTCTTTGTTTTAATCAAACATGTTGTTCAACGAAATCGGTACAACGGATCTGGTCTGATCAACAGGATCTAGGCCTTTGTCTTTTATGGCTGACATGGCCATGTGAAGCTGGATTTACTGGCACGGTTGACTAATCACATCCAGTTGAGAGTTCATAAACATTATCTGCAGTTTGTAATCTCCTGGTTAAAGGGCGGCGAAGATTGTGCTCTCTGGCTCGTGAACACCCTCCTCCAGCGGGATCTCGTTTTCGATTTAAACTCCCAGCTTCTGCTTTCCTTTTAACAAGACCAGCTAAAACCTGATCTGTTTGTGCTGAAGACCTTCAAATCGCACAAGCGTGTCGTTCTCGAGCCTAAACTTCAGATAGAAGTTCGATGATACCTGATCGATGCGGAAATTCTCCAGGTATTCGAAGTCTCGTTAGCCCTCATTGCCAAGATATCGGTCAGTGTTAAAGCTTGTTGGGAGCTCAGCCAAGTGTTCACATCGGAGACCCTGGCTCGAAACTGGTTTTACCTCTTTGCTTAAGGCTTTATTCGTGATCTTCACTTCATAGTTGAGAACGGTCTGTTTGTTTGTGGCTTTCTTGTAAAGCCACAATTTAAAGATTGTGCCGTATGGAACCACTATATTTAGTGTCACCTAGTTGTAGCTCTTATGGCCCGCTAGCTCACAGAAAATTTTACATTGAGGGACATCAGTTCTTCCATAATTAACAGGGTCATCTAGTTCGGTTCCTCTGATCTCAATAATAGGCACGATAGTGACTTCATCGGTAAATTTCTGGGTCAAATAAACGGTCAGGTCATAGCCTTCCTCATTCTCTGCGTTGAGATAATAGTCTTGGGAGAAAAAGAATCCTTCAGCACCGTCATCAGAGAATGACAAAACACCATTTGATAGAGTGCTGTCTCTGTCCAGCCTAACTGCGCTCTTTGATTGTGAAGCGGCTGGTAGAGTTGAGGAGCAGACGTGCTTAGTTTCTATGCTTCTGAATTCGATCTCAATATAGAGAGTTTGGCATTTGTTTTCAGAGGCTCTCAATTCGTCGTGAGTGTAGTTCATTCCCCTGAAGAAAATTAAAAGTGGATTATTTAGCATATTCTCTGTGATTTCCATGCGCAGTACTGTGAAGTCTGTTTTCTGATGGCCAAGCTTGCCTTTAAAATCAATTTCGTAATTGGTTTCGGTTTTTAAAAATGTTGGTTCATATTCTTGCGCAACTGCGATTTCAATGTCCAAAGCCTCCTCGACATATACTTTATTATACGCCTCCGGCTGCTTGATCATGATCTTAAGGCTGCCTTGTTTCTTCGGTGTGAACTAGATGACATTATCTGCGTCGTGGTTAGTTACGTAAAAGTCTGCCAGGTGGAAGTCACCAGATGCGAACTGTTTGTGATAGTAAATATCATTCAGAAAGGTTGGATAGTTAGTCAGCGGGCACTGCTGGCGGAAAATGTTGTTGGCATCTGCCAACAGATAGTCATCAGCCCCGTAAACCTAACTTCGACGTCTCTTATCATAATCACGCATTACTTCACTGTTTATAACATCAGTTTCCTGCTATTCAGTGCAGTCTGGGTACGCTTTGTTTGGGGCAGCACACTCCTCGCAGAAAGATCCGGCATGCAATGAGTCACATGTGCACGAACGTCTTTTCTGATTATACTCGCCGAACCCGTTGCAGTTCTCGTATTTAGATCCTTTTTTAGGCACACAGATAATAGCTGTCTCATCCTCAGGCAACTTAGCCTTCATTCTGATCGTCTAAGGTTCAAAGCCGTCCTCCTCACAAGATTCGCAGGTTTCACCGGTATAAGGGAACGTGCAAATGCATTTTCCATTCTCGAACTTAGGCTTGGCATACCCATTACACATCGCAACCGAGCTGATCACCTTCGATTGTTGTTTATTTATACAATACTGGTATTAGTCAATGCCTTCCAATGGCAAAATATTTTTAAGCGCTTTGCCTTTTTCGCTCGCACAGACAAGAGTGAAGCACAGCTGATCAGAGTTTGAATTGTCAAAGGCTGTCTTAATTATATTAGCATGCTCCCTAAAATTGAAGTTTATTGTTGCGAAGTTCTGGTGGAAGAAAGTCTGTTCTGGCACCAGCACGGTCGGACTTTTAGATTTTCCAAACTGTAGTGTGCAAACTCTGTTTAGCTCAGGTTAGTTTGAGGCAATCATCCTAGTTTCGACTTTTTGATCGAATATAAGTTAAATCGACAGCTTTTCATTCTAATAAAGGTCTTTCACGCCAAGTGGTGCTACTGCTATGATTTGAATCGGGATCTCCTCTTCTTAATTGTAGTCGCTACTCATCTTTCTTCGCGATATATACTCAACGACGAGGTCAAATTCTAGACAAGTGCTGAATTTCGAAGACTTAACGAAATAGCCGATTGGCACGCCAATTTCCAGATTGTATACCCCAACTCCAATTTCGCTGACCTGAATATACGAAAGAAGGTCCCTTTATGCCAGCTCAGGTAACATGCTGAGAGGCTCGTTGCCCTTAGTCGACGGCATTTCTCTATAAACCTCTACAGACTCAGGAACTTCACCGAGCAGACCTGTCTTGTCTACTTAGAGTATCTAGCCACTGCTGTCCTTTAAAGTAAGTGTCGTATGCATGTTCGCAAACTGCATCGAGGTGAAAATGGAGAGAGCATGCCCAGGCTCCTTGATCTCGAGGAGTAACTTCGTGTAGATATACTCAGAGTCAAGCTCCTGCCATCTCTCAGAAGTCTCCAGCATATCAGAGTTAAGAACGACTTTCTCTTGTCTGTTTTTGTTGACGCTCCACAGTTCCATCTTGTCTTCAAATGTGCCTGCAGCTGACAGCTGGTTTTGGGTACATTTTAGTGACCTTTGCTGGAAGTTAATCGGGGCTAGGCTGAAGTAAATCTCAAGCATCGCACACTGATCTCTTTCTTAGCGCTCTCCTTCGTACTCAATCACAAGTTTAAAAGGTTTGTATTAGTTTTCGCCGGGTACTGGGTAGACTTTGTCGAACTCAATGAGATAGTCCGTGAAGTCTTCGTTGCCCATAACTGGTGAGCCATTTGAATCTAAGACTGAATATCTGACACTCGCACCAGAGCTCAGAGTGTTTAGATAAAGCCTTACAATTGAGGCACTCTATACCAAGAATTCATGTTCACTACGCTTGCGCATATTGTTATCACCAGTCTTCTTTCGCGTCTATTTGCTCGAATTATTGTGGCTAGCGACTTTGCTAATCAGAGAGTAGCGACCCTTCCAGTTGACTATTCCCTAACGCTCATAAACAATTTGCTCGGTTGGTGGAGTTTTTCCATCTTTCTTCGCTTAATCAACTCGTTCTTAATTTGATTCAGCTGACTCGAAGAGCCGAACTGGCATCTAAAATGGTAGTTTGCTGCATTCATAGCTCTCTTGAATAATTGTATATTACCGATCCATCTTCTGACACTCGTGAGGATATGAAAACAGCGGATCAGCGCATCTTGAGCAGTAGGCGAACCCATCATGAGCAAAACCTTCGTAACATATGCAAACAGCAAATCCATTATCGTCTTAGCAAACACCATGACCATTGCAATCTTCATTTCCGCCTTATTAAACACAAATACTTCCCTGGACGCATTCTCCCATTGAGTTTTTTACGTAGCCTGCGACACATTCATCGCAAGACTCTCCTTAGTAGTTGGGGTGGCAAATACAAATAGACTCGGTTTCACTCTCAATGCATGTGCGGGTGCCAATAAGTGAACAGCTGCAATTACTCGTGCATACTACCATTTCAAGGCTCGATTCAAGCTAAGACGCAACTTTATAAGCCGATGAAGAGCTTGCCTGAAGCTGGTAGCACTGACCTCGAAGCAGGCTATTCGGCTTGAAAATCATTCGGTAGATCAAGTTATCCCTTGCCATTACGTTTTAACCTGAAGGAACGACTACTTGCCCAAGTTCTTTCGTTTACTTGATTTGATCGTTTTCTAAGGTAACTGGCTTTAGCACAAAGCCATTGTAAAGTTGCAGCTCCCATATTGTCTATTGAGACAATGGGAAGTCGAAATGAAGGAACGCAAAAATCTTCTCTTCTGCGAGGTATTTGTTGATTCCTGTTTTTATGCCTTTAATGTCGACACCAATAAGAGTAGGCACTTCTGGAACAAATTCATCCTGCTCTCCTTAAACAGCCTTTTATTCTTCAATTGCCATCATAGAGAAGTCAAAATTGAAGCAAAGAGGCTAATTAGATTTTCCAAAAAGGTTTTTGCTTCGTAGATTGTCAAGAAGTCTTAAATTTTCTGGGCCTATGATCAGCTTGAGGATTATTTTTGATGCGTCGCTTAAGTTGGCAGAAGAATCAAGAGCCTCTAGGTACCTCAATTTGATGACTTTGTTACGACCGTCAATTTCATTACGTTAGATGCCTTTCGTCTCCAAGTCGTATAATGTATAGCCTTAAGCGATCTTGATAAAAGAGTCGTTTGCTTCGTCTTTGATGTAAGCTTCAAGACCGAAATCGGTGGATAGGAAATCAGTCTTGATCTCGACGTCCAACATGTAGTCTGAGTGCGCGAATACCAATAAGAAGTCGTAGCTTGTCGGTTTATCCCGAGTTAGGTATTCACCTGACAGAGAGAACTTACGATTGATCTTAAAAAACGGATCATTAATGTTGAAAAGCTCAGGTGGGGTATCGCCACCCTCGCAGAGCAGGTTCTCAGTGGCCACCTGTTTAAGGGGTTTCATGGCTACTTGCAAGTCGTAAACGACGCACGTATTCTTCGAGTTTTTACCGTTGTAGACGAGCTTCATTCGGTAAGCTTTTTGCCGCCCTTAAAGGATAACACTTAGTTTGTTGTTAAATGCATCTGTGGTGGCAAGAAGTTCTTTTTTCCCTCCATCCGTTTCGTCATAGATTACGACTTGTACCTTCACGCCAATGTCTCTAACGGAAATTTAGACTCTTAAGTAGGAGTCTTCGGGCGTGACTACATCAATAATTTCGAATTTCTGTGATTAGATGCGAGGGGTAAGAACTGCTTCGAAGCTACCAGTTGTCGGCCACTGCTGGGGTATGTCATCATACTTGCAGCCAGCGAATTCATTGATATCCCTCATATCATCCTAAGTCTCGAGTGCGAGCACGTTGCGCATTACTTAAGCAGAGATGGAGTTAGAAAAATCAAAGCTTTCAGTTTGTGCAGCCAAATCGTCTCCATTTATTGATGTGACGAAGTGCGTAAACTTCGCTTTGAAGCAAACCGAATCGAAAACGCTCAACCATCTAAGTTAGTTCTAAGAAAGCGCAATCGACTGAAACTTGAGGTTAGTAGAGTCTATCGGTTGGATGCTGATTCCATATACGCCTTTTTCAATGATGCGTAATATCATCGACTGATTGTCTAAAAGTGTGTAAAGACCAGTTTCTTCCCAAAGCTTGTCTTCCGATTGATACTAGTGCAAAACGAGTGCAACAGGGCCTTCCTGTCGGATGTCGTAGTCGAGTTGGAAATAGAAAAGGAAAGGACCCAACGCAGTTTGAGTGGTAAGGTCGAAATAGGACACTTGCTTGTCTTTTCGGCTAAGATCCGCAACGAACTTGCCGCGTTAGACTTAATTTATTTCAATTTTCTATTGCATATTTTATGTTTTTAGACAGTATTCTTCGTTTTCAGATTAGAAAAAAGGCTAGTTCGCTGACTTGGTGCTGCTTACACTCAAAGAAAGCAAGTAGGTCTCACAGAAATCCTGCTTCGCGTCGAAATCAACGTTTGAGTTCTCAAATGAATCTGCTTTAAATTCTATCCAGTAGGTGCCTGCGCCTAGCACAGCCCTAATTGAAACTACTGATCGTTCTTTAAAGCCCTCTTGTTTAAGGAAATTCTAAGAGGTGGAATCTTGGTCTGAAGACAGGGCAACTATTTTACCAAGGTTACCTGTCTCCGTTATGCTCAATACTGCTTCAATATCGCTCGGCACTTCAATATATGCGTTCACAATAGCTGGCTCTGTCAGCTTCAGAGGCAACGTAGCTCCCGAGTCGAGCTCCATTATTTTAAAAAGCATATTAGCTTACATGTTGTTGCCGCTTAACGGGTGAACGTAACCAATTTTATTAAGACCGCTCTGAGGAGAATCTGGCAAAGGACATAGCTCCATAGCCTCTATGAAATTTCTATTCTCCGACTAAGATTGGTAAAGCATCATGACATCGAGTACAAATTAGATCGGTGCCTACTTGTCCTGTTTGTTCAAAGAGCTTCCCTTATTGTTCCTAACCACGAGGTAGTAGCTGCCTTTAGGAAGCACTGCTCCGTCTATTCGAGAATAGTATTTTCCTTATGTTGAGCAAATGACCTCATCGTGCGTTGTATCGTCGAAGATTGCAAGACTCAACAGGTTGGCTCCTTCTGTGTATTCATACACCCCCGCGAAAAAGATTTCAGAATCTGACTGGACTTTGAATGGTAGAGAAACAACTATTTTGTTTGAGGTGTCCAGAGTCGTGTAAATCCGGGTGTCTTTTGGCAAGTAGGGAATGAATTCATTATTTAACGTCATAGTGCCTTATGGTTTCTCAAGCGTGTTGATGATATCTCTGTTTCCAATTTTAAAGGTAGCCTCTTGCATTCCAGGGTTAGAAACTTTTATCTTAGCAATGTGATCCATGCTAAAGGGAAGGAATTCTTTGAAATTTTAACGGATTTATTTTGACATCTAAGTGGTGTCGTTTTCCGATAGCTCGATTTTGAGGCTGAATGTACGACTGAAGCGCTCTCCTAATTCAATCATCTCCGCTTGGCTTGATTCTGCATACTTAAGCTTTCTTATAATGATCGTGTAATTCACATCCGGCACTAGCAAGTCCATTTGAATCGTTTGAATTTTACGGTTAGTTTTTATGTCCTTGAAACTCTAGCCTACGTCTTAAAGCTCATTTTTAGCCTAATTTTGCGCCATAAGATGGATCGAGTAAGTACTGAACTCCTCTTGCTCTAGCTAAATTGACAGAGACGCAATCTCTGACTTCACATAAAACTCGATCTTCCTTTTGTCTTTCACCAACGTTATATCGTCGTAAAATAGCGTGGCTTGGCCAAAGTCTCTGCTCTAATCTTCGTAACCAAAAAGACCCATGTAGTTCAAGTTTTTCGGGATGAATGCTTCCCTCGCGACGTTGATGAATTCTAAGCTCACGTACAGCTAGATATAAACCGATGACGCATGGTTTCTCGTCAAAAATTGTTTGCTTTAGAAGGATGTCTGTCTGTACAGGACGACCTAGAGTGTGTAGGTGCCAGGCTCCAATTCAACCCAGATCGTCTTGCTGCTCTTAAACTTATTAAGCGCGTCTATTCCCTGACCAGACGCGTTCGAGTTGCTTTGCAGGAACAAGCCTACGACGTCGCTCTAGAAAGGATCTGAGAATAACTCAATGAAGCACCCATACTTAACCGATACTGTAAATTAGGTCTAGGTACAGACTTAAAACTCCTTATCATATTGGAGGTTGTCAAGCCTAAAAGTTGCGCTTTGAGGATCATCCAAGGTCATAGGCTTTGCGCTTTGGTTGAAATCTTCGAAGAATTTCGCGATTCTGTCTCCACCTTGGGTGTTGGCTAGAGAAGTTTGATCTACCATCTTACTTTCAGATTGGGAGATCATGCTTATATCAAGCAAAATGTGGGGGCATTCACGGTATGAGTGGAACGCCAGAACTGAGTCGTAATAGTAAAGCCGAATGAAGTGTTTCGTCCGTTTTTTGACGTCGGCCACCAACATCTCTACGTTTCCGATCTGCTAGCTGTCTGTGAGACACTCAGTCTATCCATTGTCAAACAAATTGCAAAGGCTGATCCTAAGGTTAATGCCAAATGCTTCTCTTGCGTAAACTTTGAGGTAGGAGTCTTGCTCTGCAAAAATTGTGATGCGCTGCTCTAAGTTGACCAGGTCAATAACTGTCTTGTCTTAGAAAAAGAAGCGCTGGCCGTTCTGGTTGGTAATGAACTTATTCTGAATGAAGTCTTAAGTCAAGTACATGTAAGGACAGTTAGATCTAATTCAGTTAGACTTCATGAGCAACTTACCGTTCTTCGTTTTAGAGGATCGGGAACGCTTCAATGCTAAGCTGGATTGGAATCTTCTCGAGACCGAGATCTTCTGAAATCCACTAAGCGTATTTTGGGGCAGAGTCATCGAAAAACTGGAGCAAGTATTCGCCTGAAGTGAGCACGACGTTTAGTGACACGTGGTTCTTTTCGTTTCGCTTTGAAATCTGGCACGATTGGTCCAGCAGGCAATCAAAAGAATTTTCGCCTTCCGGATAGTAACCATCTTTTCGCCTGATGAGAACTCTCAGCCCAGCTCCGAATGCAAACTCGTTGGATACGTTAAGTCTGAAGTACTAGGTGACTGCCCTTTGATTTACTCCAGTTATCTTAATGGGGAACTCTGCAAGTCTGCGAGGTGATACCTTGTTTTTGGGGTCTATAGTCGCAAAGGTGTGCTACCTTTCCGTGCAGTCCAGGCCGCCCTCAACTCTATCTTGCGGAATAAGTTATGAGAAGTCGCAACTAAGATTAGGAAGATCTTAGAGGGAGTCATCTTCGGACTAAAGATATTTCTTGACGCGACTTTTGAGAACTTTACGGTCGACCAAGCTAAGCTCTTGGGTGAAGAATGGCAGGTTGCACTGGACGAGAGCGTCGCGCGAGGCCACCGTGTCCTCTTCGATTGACAAAGAGTCTACGCGGCGAATAACTTCTTTCATGTAAAACTCGTATCGCAGGACGTAGTCAGAGCCGTACGGGAGTAAAGGCAGGTCGATCTGGGCCGTGTCTTCGCCATATTTGAGGTCTAAAGTGGATGCCTCACTGATGGTGGTTCTTATGTCTGAGTCTTTATTCTTTGACTGTAGCATAACACGGAATCCCATTTCCGTGCGCGAGCCTTCCGCAGAGTTGAACTCCGCGCGCAGACGGAAGGCGAAGCCATCTGAGTTGGTGAAAAATTTTTCGGCTGGAATAAGCATCTCAATGCCTTCATTAACCTTGCCAATGTCGCGGTCAACCTGGAAAGTGTAAAAGTGGTTGTAAATGTGCACATCAACAATTTCGTTGCTCTCATCGTCGTTTTGAATCGTAATTTGCTCCTTTGCTCTCATCGGAACCAGCTCAGTCGGCATGAATCCGATGCCTTCGCACATTTCCCGTGCATTTGCTCCAATCAGATTGGTGAGTACGATAATTGCAAGCGCCTTTGGGAGCAACCCGATGGTATGCTTCTCTTTCGCTTTTAATCGCATTAATAATTATAGCTGCATTTAGCCGTTCTCAGGCATAACAATTTTCAACCAAGTTTGACCAATTTAACGACTTCAACTAAATCACTGAAACACTACAGTTTTAAGGTTGTCTAACTAAGAGCCCATTTTTAATTATTAATACACAATTTTCCTTCAAATAGTCGGTCAGAACCTTGTCTAGAGCAAATTATTAAAACAAAAAACAAAACATCC
>Ga0169931_10009089_pt1 | contig 14399 bp, 22 predicted proteins | sample Kivu_15m_20L_FD_129675 | JGI IMG/M metagenome (GOLD analysis project Ga0169931, IMG submission 129675) | Freshwater microbial communities from Lake Kivu, Western Province, Rwanda to study Microbial Dark Matter (Phase II) - Kivu_15m_20L... | ecosystem: Environmental > Aquatic > Freshwater > Lake...
ACAGAGAAAGAAATAGTTGTTGTGAAGATTTAGTATAAAATTAGCTAAGTAGAGCATCAGATCATCACTCCTTGCAACAGAGCAACGCGACACCCTTCAGCTTCCAGTTCATGACTGGGTTAACACCTTGAGACAACTTGAGCTGTCCAGCGGGTGCGTCGGCCTTAAGGCGTGCTCTAAAGATCAAGTACCTGTCATTACGCTTGGGATACTTGTAAACGGGGCAGAAATAGTGAGTCTTTTCCTAAGATTGGTCTTCCTGCTTAGCTTTGGGATTCTTTTCCGTGGCTGGGTTGGTGCTCACAGCAGTCACGTGGATGATAGGGAATGGGAAGAATAGATCTTTGCTTGTCTACTCCTCGAAACGCTTGTCATTCTTGTGCCACTGGGCTCCTTCAAGATAGAGACCGTGAATCAGCACACCCTCTTGCATTGGGTTGATTTGTTTGCCTTCAATGCGGCCGTCGTCGCCAGGAATGATTTCCTTTTGAGGATCGGTCTTGTAGTCAACTTCGTCGAGTGACCACTGCTCAGCCTTGTGGCAACGAGTAACTTCCTGCTTCATTGCAGTCAGGAAACCTTGAGGGTTGAAGAAACCTGTCAGCCAGAAGGAAGGTGGGCGTTCCTTGGTGAGCCAATTGTTGAGCTAGTGGTGTCTGTCAACAAGACCCTTCAACCATGAAGCGAGACCTGGGGTCATCCAGGAGATTTCAACGCCTGTTGGGTCAAATTGCCACTTCTTGGGAACTCTAAAGTCTGAAATAGCGTTGATACAGTCGACTAACTCCGGAGTCATGGAAATAGAACCGTCAATCGCAAGTACCATGTCGTTCATAGTGGTTCTGACGATGTCTAAAACACGCTAGAGACGCTGAATTTCCTGGAAGAGGAACACGTTCAGTGGAATATTCTTGCCCACGTCTGGTAGACCTTTTGGTCCTTTAAGTGTCTTAAGTTTATCTTCAACATCCAACTCAACGAAATCGGTGGGAAGACCCTTTATCAGTTCGTTTGTGAGTTTGTCCTTGACTTCTTCTTCTCGTGATTTGCCGCCTGAGCCTGAAGATTCCTTTGGCATGGTGTCAATTAGAATTGCAATCATCTCAGCAGACTCTTTCAAACGGTAAGTTAGATCAGCGTTGTTGTTGAGGCCGAAGATCAAAGGAGAGTCCCTGTCAGGCAGAGTGTTGATGTATTCCAAGTACTTGCTGTGTTCGGTGAAGTCAGGGATTACGTACTGGAAATCAGTAATAAGAGTGTTGAAAGGATAGTTGGGTTTGAATACATCCTCAGTGATCCAGAGGCTACCATAGGTAATGAACATTTCACGATCGAGATCATCAGTGATTCTTCCTCCATATTAGACATCACAAGTCATATATTGCATAGCTTTGAATGACATGTTTACACCAAGTGCTGCGCACTGAGTCATGTGTTTCTCAACGTATAGCATCGACGCTTCAAGATCTGAGTTATTGAACTCGTAGGGGATGCAGAAACCTAGAGGACCGAACTTTCTGCGCTCTTGTACGATCGAGTGCATGAAGCACATCATGAAGACCATAGCTCTCCACTTTTCATAAGGCTCAACTTTTTCAAGGAAATCTTGATTGATTGTGGTTGAAAAAGTGCGTGCAATACCTGCTTATAGACCCTTTGGTGGCTCGGTTGTGACTTTGATGGCCATCTGAAGAAGACCGAGTGGGAATTCTCTGTTTTCTTGGCAAGTAATCCAAAGTCTGAAGTCTTCGTTAATCTCTTTACCCTTGGGGTTGAGTACTTCTTCCATTTGGCCCATGAACTCAAGGGAAAGATGGCAGTTGTTAAGTACTAGCCACTTACCGGTGTTGTGGCCAATCTTAATGTTTTCCATAGCAGGCTTCTCTTGTTCTTCTCCCATTGATACTTTGCTGGTTGGGAACTGTTTCTTTTTCTTCGCAAACTCGTCGATATTGTTGGTGGGATCAGCACCGGCAGAGAGTAGATAGAGCACTGGTCTGTTGTATAAAGACTCTTCCCAGATTTCGACTATTTAATCAGTAACTGGTTGAGTGAAATATTCTCCGAGTGTCTTCTTAATGAACTGGTTGCAAGCAAGCACAGTTCTGTCCTCACGAACTGAACGAATGAGGCAAAGGTGGAGGAATGCACCTAAGTTTTGGTCAGCGATGATCTTGTCCTCGTAGTCGGGAACCACAGCGTTCTCAGGCTCGTTTTCGTCGAAGAATTTTCTCCAATCTTTTTCAAGGCGGCCAATTCTTTCTGGGAGCTCTTTCCAGAAGAAGCTGTGATCATTGCCGAACTTGTGTTTGGATAGAGCCATAATATTTAACCAAGTCTTCCAGTCCATCCAGTTGTACTTCTTGTTTCTGTCATCGATACCAGCACCTGCTTTCAGGAAAACGCCAACATCAGCTGATGTGAGGATTCCAGCCTTGATTAAGATCTTGAAGCTCATCATGAGTTTGAATGTGACTTTGTCTCTTTCGAAGAGGCCTCTGTTAATATATCTGTAGACCTTTCTAGTGAGAGCATTAATGATGTTTTGCACACGGTCCTTTACGATGACGGCCTTTTATGACTTTTCAATAGCATAATAGAAAAGTCCGAGGAACTGCTGAAGAGAAGTGTTATACATCCAGTTGATCTGTATCATTTCTACGATGCAGAAATACAACACAGATCCGCGCGCAGCAACTGGTCTAAACTGCTCACGCTTATCACCGATTTCAATAGTTTTTTCGCGAGCTTCGACGAGTTTTTCGTTTACTTCTCGGGATTTGGTCTTGATATTAGCAAGCACATCAATAATTTCAGTGTTGTCAAGCAGGGAGCCTTGGGTGTTGGCGAGCTGCTAGAGCAAGTTATCTTCGAGATCAGTCAGAATCTTGGTGTTTCCAGTGACCTCCTCTTGCAACTAAGTCAACTGTTCTTCGAGTGACTTTTGCTCAATTGAGATTAGACGGCCCAGTAGTTGTTATTCAAGACCGCTTTGGGTAACAGTGAAGTCGATAATGGTCGTCTTGGCAGCAAGCTCAGGGGAGAAGTGAGGGTTAGCTAGACGAGAAGTCATGTATAGCGTAAACTTGTCGTCCCAGTCAAGAGGCTCACCGCCACCGAGAATAATGGTCTTCTTCTTACCACCTTTGGTGATGATCTGTTTTTCGAGAATTGGATCGAGAAGAGGATCAACTTCGTTTTCGATTGACTCAATCAGGACGGGCCAACCGTTTTCAAGAGGGAACTTGAGGCAGTCCCTCAGGTTGGGAGTATTGAGTGTGTAGATGGTGTCTCTTTCACGCATTACTGGCTCACGCTCCTTGATCCAAGTGATGGCCTGGCCCTGGGGGTCAATCATGAGTGGGTATCTAGATGAACGAGTGACCATAATACCGTTTTAGATTGAGAGCTCGTCACTGGGCAGTTTTTGCAGACTCCACTCACCAATTGTGACTTAATCAACCAAGAAGTTGGTGATGCTGAAGTCTTCTGAGAGAGGAATGCCTCTTGCAACTAAATCGCCTGTGAAATACTCCTCGGCAAGTTTTGTTCTGAACTCGGAATTGAAAGGACCGCAGTAACTGACGAAGGCACATGCTTTAGCGACGTTACCAACCAGACGCATCTTGGTGGCTTTGAATTCATTGGAATTCTGGATCCAACGGGCTTTGTTGTCTGCGAGAGAGTTGATAAGCTTGTTGGCCTAGTCCATTTTCCTCTTAGTCTTCATGGCTTTGTCTTGAAGGGCGTCCCTCTCAGCTACTTTAGAGTCAAACATAGCTTTTAGTTCTGCCTTGATTCTGTTTACCTCAGCGAGTTCAGCTTGTTTTTAGGACATCTTCTCCTCTGCTTCGGCCAGCTGCGCACTTCTCAATTCAAGCAGTCTGAGTTTGGGCTTCACAATCTTTGAAGCCTTGTGATAGTCGCTCATAGCGCCTGCCCATGTACAAAGACCAGCCAGAGCTGCTGAGGCTTTCTTGGCGACTTCACCCACGAACAAATCTTCACCTTTTGGTGACTTGAATGTCAGGTATGGCTCTAGCAATTCGATAGTTTCTTCATTAATATTATCCTTTTCGAATTCAGAGAAGTACAAAAGTTCCTTAAGAAGGGGACCCTGTAGACGCTTGGACGAATAATCGTCGTATGAGTCTTAAATGAAGGGGCACTCTTACTTGAGCATGTTGTAGTTCTTGGGAGTTACTGGTACAAGAGATTCTTAGAACAAAAGGTTCACAGTGTCAAAAATCAGACGAGTAGTGTCTGTAGCGTTTCTAGTACCCTTCAGTTCCACAATATCTGGCTGTTTGATACTGTTGACAGCAGATTTGGCTCTTTCGAGAGCAGGCAGAGCTGCAGCCAGCTCTCTATCAGCCTGTTCTTTTTCAATTGAGATAGTGTTCTTTTGCTACATGCACGCCTCTGTATCGGCGTTAACTTCTTGTGATTTGATGTCGGCTTTCTTGTTCTCAACGTCGAGTGTTTCCAGAAGTTTGTTAGTTGCATCTTAAGCATTCTTGAGAATGACATCTTCCTTCTTGAGGTTGACCTTTAGTTCTTCAACACCAGCAGTTGCTTCGGCGAGTTTATCGAGACCCTAGTTGATATTTTGTTCTTCAACATCAATACCCTTGTACTTTAGTTTGTAAACATCTTAGTACATAGCGATAAACGACAAATACGACTTTGGTGTGACGTACACATAACGACGCATTTGCTGCAAATAAACGCCGCAGACTTCGTTAACCATATTGTGCACTTTGCCCATGTGGATAATTAGTTGATCTTTGACAGCCTAAGTGTTATCAAGTTTGAACTCTTTGAGGAACTTCTCTGAGACAGAGATAAGAGCCTCCTCTGGCCAAGCCAAGAACCAATCGATGTTACACTGTGAGAACAGCGAAGGGAACTTCTGAGATCGCTCTCTGAACTTGGTACCAACTGGTGAGAAGCAGAGTACTGTATGGAGACAGTCTTTAACACGGCTGATGAAATAGTTCCACAGAAGAGTGGGTGAGGGATCTTCACCCTTAGTTCCCGCCTCCTTCATGTAAACTGTCTTTTGCTGTAGTGGGATGATATCTCTGTCTTCCTTAATGAAGAGACCTGGGATCTCACCTGTTGCGAGCATAGAATTAATAGCTTCTAGGAAAGTTTCGAACTTGATCTCAGCATCTGTCAGAATAAAAGTGACTGACTAACCCATAGGACCAGCCTTCAAGTAGAGTTCTTTGATATTTTCCTTGAAGTTATTGTCGTTATAGGATTTGTTGAGAGTGACTTGGAAGAATTCTTACTTGCAAATGAAAGATGAAAGCTTGGTAAGTGACTGTTTACCTGAACCACCAACTCCGACTAGTAGAGCATTGCCACTTGGAGTGTTGATAATACGACAAATCTTAAGAAGATGGAATAGTGCATCGTCGAAAATTACGAGTGACATTTTCTTTGAAGGGAACTTTTCGTTATAACCTTCAAGTTTTTTGTTTACTAGTTTTCTAATCGACTCAATGTCTGGGCATGCTTCGTAAACAAACGGTGCAACTTCAGCAAGCTCACCATATTCGTCATAAACATCTTCACGTTGGAAGTCTGCGAAAAGGAAGCTTGTCATTAATTAGTCATCATCAAAGTTGAGTGCTTCTCTAAACTTTTCTTTTGTTGTTTTGTTCAGAATATCCATGAATACTTTCTTGTCGTTGTTGTTTACAAGTTTATCAACAAAAGTGCGCTCACACTCGTGACGCCACAATCCGATCAGGAATAGTTGAGGGCTGATCTTTTCCTTGAGCTTCGACACGTTCTTGATTACACCGTATTCGCTTTGTTGAGCTACTTTACAAATACCACCAAAAACTCTAGCAAGCTCACGAATGTTGAACAAGTAATGGAACTTGGCAGGAGTTGGTAAAAGTCTCTTGCCAACTGCCTCCCAAACGGTGACGGTTGCTTCAATAAGATAAGTCTTCATAGTGATAATGTCTGGAGTGTATTTCTTAGGGTTGAACAGAGCACCAAGCACGCTACCATAGATATCACCAATAGATTTGTTGCTGGGTGGTGTCATGTTGATCGAGAAGAACTAACGCTTAAGACGATTTGGAATATCGTTACGACCACCGCCAGGGTGCATCATAGCTGCAAGGAACTGAAGGTTTTGAATTTGCTTCAAAATACCGCGAGAATCCTTTTCAAGGAAGTAGAAACCTTTCTAGTCGATGAGTTAACGAGTGATTTCAAGGGTAATCTGATCACCCCAAGCATTAACGAAAGGCATTGAAAGATCGTCCAAGAAGACTGTCAAAAGTTTTCCGTTTGGTGGAACGAAAATACGAGCTTGTTTACGTTCGATCTCAGACTCAATAGACTCTTGGAAGTTGATTGGTTGAGTCGCGCTGGAGAAGTTAATACGCTTAAAGAGCATCTTCTCACTGTCGAACTTTGAAGCGAACATGATAGCGACTGAAGTCTTTGCGGTACCTGAACCACCAACTAGCAATGTGTTCTTTAATCCGTTTTCCTTTCTTTCCTTGTGCTTTTCGACTGGAAGATCGGCAATCCTGCTCATAATGTACTCAGCACGAATTGAATCACCGGTTGGGATTAGAAGTTAAGAGAAAATAAGGCGTTTTGGTGCTTGCCATTCTGGGACTTCCCAGAGTTTCCATGACTTAGTCTCATAATTGACACAGTAGTCGAAAATAGTTTCCTTTTCGTTGGCGGCACGCTGCGCGGAGATTTGAGGAAGTGTTGCTCCTTGAACTTTCTCGAGGATTTCGCGCTGGAATTTTTGACGATCGTCGATTTCGAAGAGACCAGCGAATGCCCATGAAAGGCAATAGACAAAGTATAGTTCAAATACTTTTTTATCAATCGGCTCGTTTCTCTGTTGGTGAGGAAGGAGAACTGCTTCAAGCAAGCTTAGCATTTGAGTGACTCTTATAATGACTGGTGCTGGCATCATGTAGTTGTAGTTTCTTGCGAGTTGATTGACAGTGTTTGGCTTGTCAATATACTTTGTTATCATTTGAGTGACCCATTCAGACTCTTCGCTGCTAACTTGAGTCTTAGATTGTTGTCTGTCCTTAGACCAAGTTTCAAAAAGAGGTTCCCAAGAAAGATCGGTTGGGGATACGTAAATAATACCGCAACGAGACACAGTAGCTGGACTGGCATTGTCAAGGTTTTCGACTTCGAAAGTCATCTTACAGCTATCAGACATAGGAATACGTTCAGCGTTAGCCAAAGTCAGAATCTTGTTATCATCCAGTACGGTGTTGAGGTTTTCGATCCAAATAGCGTCGACTGGACCATCGCAATTGATCCAAGAGATATGTTTGTTTTTCTTATCGTTGCAACGCTTCCAGATTTCAGAGTAAATACCAGGAACCCACTCGCTAGTGACATTGTTCATAACACCATACATTTGTTGACCAGTGATGGACTTAGGGTTCATCTTAGTGATCTAAATCTTCTTGTCGATGTTACCAAGTGCCTCAGTGAGAGTGTTCATTATTTAAGTCTTTCCACAACCAGCGGCACCGACAAGCATGAAGCCGTGACGCACCTGAGCAGTCTCATATAGCTGAATGACTTTCAAGAACCACTGAGGTTTGTTGACTAAGTTGACTCTTTGGATGTGGGCTTTGACAGCATCTTCAACTTACTTGTAAGTCTTGGTTGGAATGCTTGTCTATCTAGGGAAGATGTCTTTGATGAGCGAAGCAAAGAGAGGCTAATCTTGGGCGACGAATTTGGAAAGATTCATATCGCGGAGAGTACGGGCCATAATCATTTCTTCGTCAGTGCCTGCAGCTTCTGCTCTCTTGGAGTTACCAGCAGTACGAAGCACAGACAGAATGTTTCTAAGACCGAAATCATAGTGGCGCTGTTTGGACAACTGTTCCTCGCACAACTTGTAGAGGATGTTGAATTTCTTGGCAAGCGCAGCATAAGTGCTGTAGCCGACAGAAGCCAGTTTGACCATCATGATGACGTATCTGCTGGGCACCATCATAGTGACACCTCGGAAAAGTACCTTCAGGTTCTCAGGAAGCTCCTGACGACCAGCGTAACCTGGGTTCATGGTGATGAAGTAAGCACATGCCATAACCAGCTTAATTGGCTTTTCTTCGTTGGGGAACATGAACATCTTCAACTTTTGCTTCTTGGCCTGAGTAATAGACTCGACCTGAGCGGCAACGACAGAAAGCGTGGCAAGTGAAATACGGTTGAATTCATCGAAGCATCCCCAAAGACCTGACTGGCAAACACCCTTGAAGATCTTAGCCATATCTCTGAACTTGTGCTCATCTGAGCAGTTTGTGACGACGACGAAAATACCCAGAGTACGACCAAGATCCTTAACGGTTTCCGTCTTTCCTGTTCCGGCGGGACCAGCTGGAGCACCTCCGTACATCATACCGAGGGCCTATGAAAGTGTTACGTAGCAGCGATCAGTGAGAGGCGTAATGCAAAGACGTTCTTTTGCTCCCAAGAACTCGTACTAGTAAATAAACTCGACATCAGTGACTGAGACAGCAACTGTTCCTTCCTCTTGCTTCCAGTAACAACGAGTGTTCTTAAGCCAATCGAAGTCATTTGCATCCTTTATCTTTTCAGCCTTGACAGCGTCTTAGATTTCAAAGAACTTGTCACGCTAGTAGACTTGAATTGTCACAAGGGTTTCAATCTTTGTGCGGATCAGTTTAGATTTAATGTTTTCGTCAAGGCACATTTCGGTTAGCGTGTTCATCACACCGTTGATGTCTTTTTTCTTTTTCTCAAGGTCTTGCATTTTATCAGCTTTCTTCCCCCTTTCGAGCGCTTCTTAGACTTTTTGAGTCCAAGTCATCTGGATACCCAGTAGAGAAACTTGAGAGGGATATGAATCAATAAACTCACGGAGTGGCATGGTGAAACAGTCCTGAGCACTAATCTGACAGATCTTCTTCATGGTTTTTTGCATCTCCTTTTCGACTTTTGCGAGCCAATCTTCGATGTTGCCCTCAGCTTTGACTCCCTCGTCAAGTGTGATATCCTCTTCTGATCCGGCAAAGATTTGATGGATCTAAACAATCAACTTGCGGTCTTGTTCGTCAAAGGTAACTCTGTTGATTGCGTCGAACAATTTTTCAAAATCATCCTGGACGGCATTGGGGTCAGAGCCTTGGGAAAGAATCTTGAGCAAGTCCGCGTTTGAACAGAAATAGAAACGTGGGAAGATAGATCGCTTGGTTTCAAGATAGTTTTCAAGCTGTTTCTAGCATTTTTCAAGATCGATTTGCATGGGTCCCAAACTGTTTTTAAGTAGATCGTTTTAGCAACAGGATACGACGTTCTTAGTCTCAAAAGCACGTTCCATATTTTTGAGCCATTACTTATCAATTGTTTTGAAGAGTTTGGCTTCAGTAGGCATGTTCTTGGCAATATCACCACTAGTGAACACAAAAACTAGATTTGTCCAGAGAGTTTATACCTTTAACCACTTTTCGATGATGTCGGCTACGTCTGAAAGTAGGGCAATCTTGTCTGTTACCTCCTGTTTGAAAGGAGTGACGTACTTCATAGCGTTCATTTAGTTGAGAGTACCAAGATCGGCTTCAAGTTTCTCCTGAAGATCCATGATGTTACCACCAAGAGTGCAAGGAGCATCAACACCCTTCCAGGTCTTAATCTCGAGCTCGGCGACTTCCCAAGAAGCAGAAATTTCGTCACGAAGTTGTTTCTCTAGTCTGAGTTACTTGTCAGCAGAGTCGGTAATTTCTTCGATTTCTTCTTTGAATGAGAGAAGAGGGCACTTGAAAAGCTGACTTAGATTGAACGTTTCGGAAGAATATGGGATGTCTTACTTAACCAATATAATGATTTCATCCCAATGGCGGGGTCTGATTGACTCCTTAGCCAAGGACTTGACTAGTGGTAAGATTTCAGTCATGTCATCAATCTCCTGTTTAAGCTCTTTATAGGCCTCCCAGGATTTTAGAACGCCTGGTAGTCTTGAACAGTCACGACCAAATGTGTCTGTAGTGTCAACCATCTTATCAATTTCGGCAATTACATCAGTCCAGGCAATTTCGCGCCACTTTCCGATTGTATCTTTAACTTTACTGTAGAGACCGTAGAGTTTATCAAGCAACTCAATTTCGCTTGCAGTCTTTACGAGTAGAGGGTAAGGAGTATGGGGAAGACCAAAGAGAGTCTCGCCAGCGTAGTAGCTGTCAAACTTTCGCTTTCTGACACTGTATTCATCAGAGAACATGCGAAGTCTGTTGAGGGCTTCTCGAGGCTCTAAACCTGCAACAGTGGGACCTTTAGTTTCAAAGTTGTGTCTGAATTCCTTTACATCAATTACAAGAGCTTTGATTCCCTTGATGAGGTTCATTTTAAAGTCTGCTTGTTGACCTTGCAACTCATTACGGGTCTATTCCGAACGAACAACCAAGATTTCCCAGTCTTTCTGCATTGTAGTCTTGCTATCGATCTCGTCTTTTTCCATGATGTGTGAGAAGTAAGTGTCTATCAAAGCATACATATCGTTGATGGGTTTAAACTGAAGAGCGATGTCGGACTGCTTTTTACGGATTTCTTCAAGAGCGCTCATAACGCCGCCCAGAGAATCGATGTCCTTGGCGGGCTTCTCGATCTTAAGTTTAATCTATTTGATCTCATCTGTGAGATTCTCGAGTAAAGTCTTTGCCTTCTTGTGGAGATCACGGCTGAAGGCGTCCTTCCAGCTGTCGATCCAGCGTTTGAGCCCTTCTTTGACGAAGTCAGTTTTGAGGGACAATGCGCCAATTTGGTTTGAACTTTCGATTTGCTGAACTTGATTTAGGAAACCATCAAACTCCTTTAGCTTTTCTTCGAAATTTTCAAGCTGAGGGTTGCTCTTGTTGAAAAGTTTGAGAGCCTCATGTGAGCTGCGCTTCCAGAGCCAGTCAAATTTTTCAAATCCACCGAGGAATTCGTTAACCTTGTTTTTGGTGCCTTGGATGGAACCGGTAAGGAGAAGAATAACTTTGACGATTTCTTTGTCTTTGGCGATCCAGTCATAGAAAGGCTCACGCTCGTCCTCTGGTAGGTCCTTTTGGTTCCAGTTTTGCACCTTCTTTGTGCTTTTCAAGACGTGTGAAGCGGCTCTGTTGATTGCTGATTGTACTTCCTCCAAACTTGGTTTTAGAACTGATTTATCCTATTCTAGATGAACGTCGACTTCGAAGAAGGGCTTTAGAACTTGCTTGGGAGCGTTTCTTCGTCCGCAAATTCTCTCTTTCATTTGGTTAAGGGAGTACTTAGTAGCGTGAAGCAAGGCTTGGTACATAGACCAGTTGTAGTACTTGCTGAGCTTTTGAATCTCTTCTGCTGAAATAGGTTCAACATGTTGATCGAGTTAGTACGAACAAATTGTCTGAATCAGATCTTCGACAGCACCTTCAACCTCGTAGTTCTTGCTACGAAGCTTTTTGCTTTCAACTGCGATCCAAACTTCCTGCATTTCAACGAATTCGTCAAGAGTGTAGGTCTGAGCTTCCTGTGGCAAATTTACTAGCACTGTCTTTGAAAGAGTCTTGAGGTTGTTTTCAATACGGTTCTCCATGATGTCGTTGATGTTGATGATGAGCTACTCAAGTTTGGCCAAACCCTGATGCACGTGATTCAAGTACCCGTCGATGTTCATCGAAGTCCAGGTAAGAGTCACCATGCCAGGACGCAGTTTGTACTCTAGATCCTCGAGATGGGGAACGAGTAGTGACTTTGTGTTGGGTCTGATCTTGTTTACGATTCTATCGTATTCTCTGAGCACAAATTGGAGCTCGTTGTTGTAGTGCTTGAACTTCTCCTCTTGCAACAAAACAATTTTTGCTGACTCGGGAATGTCAATTCCAATACGACTTAGACACTTAGCTTCACGGATGAGAGTGAGGATCTCAGAGTCAAAGTTTACGTAGAGCTTGTTATTATCGGGGTGACGGATGATAAGAGTGGCTTGGAGACCAGCCTTTGCCTTTTCTACCTCGATTGTCCATTTTTACCGCCACAAGTACTCATAGGAGAAAAGAGTATAGCCGATTTTGTTGAACGACTTGACTGGCTTCTTGAATTCGCGCAGCTTGGGGAGTTCTGGGGGGAACTGTTCCATCGGCACTGAAATACGGTGGAAGAGGTGGCGAGACCATGTAATTGAACCAGAGACAGTTGGCAAATTTCTCACAATAGGTGGCGAACTCTTGTGTTTTTGGTACTGTTCTTCGATTTGCGCAATCTGAAGTGAGTAGTTTGCGAACAAGATAGTGTACTTCTGGTTGAGGCTGTTTTTCAAGTTTTCACGGTGCAGAATAGACTTGAACTTTCTTAGTAGTTTGAGTGAGTCCTCAATGTTTGAGATAACTTCAAAGTTCTTGTCAATGTAGGCTTAGAGGGAAGTTTCGACAGAGCTAACATCAACATTAAATTCAACGAAGTCACGGTCGAAGGTGTTGTTGTTAAAGTCAAGGAGCTTGTGGTTCTTTTTCTTGAACATGTTCACGTAGTTTTGGAAACTGACCAAGATGGGGGTGATGTTTTCGAGGTTGTGTTTCTCGAGGGTCTTAAACTGTTTGATGGTGCTGAAAAGCTCCTTAAGTTTAGTGATTCTGCGGCAGAAGAGATCGAACTTTCCGAAAATTTGGTTGGGGCTAAAGTCAAATTGTTTGGCCTTAGGCACATTTTGGAGACGTTCTTTGGTGAATTCGTACTACTTCACATAGGCCTCATGGAGATCAAGACAAGTTTGGAGAGTAGCGATTAGTTCATCAGGCGGGTACTGCTCGTGGTCCCAAAGCAAAGTGTCGTCGACAGGGGCAGCCTTCTTGTTCGAGGAGAGGCTCGAACCGGCGAGCTAGCCGAAGGGGGTCTGTCCGAGTCTGAGTCTTCGGAAGTTGATGATGTTGTACTTGCAGTTAGCAATCATCTGGTTGGTAATCTTGATGAAAAGTCCAGTCATTCGTTCGTTGGTGTTGTAATAACGAGCGATGGTGTGGATCATTTTAATCGAGTTCATAAGAGCAGGAAGAGTCTCCTTGATGGCCTCGGGTGTGCCTTCGTAGAGGGGTTCGATGAACTTTTCCAGGGTCTGAAGGTACTTGACATTGTCTTTGGCTTCATTGAGAGCTTCAGTAACTCGCAGCTGGATGCTGGTCCACTTGCTAGTAGCAAGGTGAAGCTTGTCCTTGGGTCGGTTAGCGCCATCAGAAGGACCAGTAGCGGCTGCTCTCAGGACGTTGAGCACTTGGACGCAGTTCTTGGAGGCGAGCTACTCAGACACGCAGGTAAGCTTTCGCATACGTTGTTTCCAGTATTCAAGTTCTTGACGGGGACCGGCTTCCTTATCGTCCTTTTTCTCGGACTCTGCCTCTTCGAGGGTTTGCTCAATCTTCTCAGACCACTCATTAAAGATCTTCTCGAAGTCGTTGATCATGTCGGCGTTGATAGCCTTTGTGTTTGTGGTGACTCCACTTGGGGAGGGCTGAAGAGCAAGTGCATCCTTCTACCACTGAGAGGGGTAGGGGTCAAGCACAATATTAGATTGGAGAGACTTGATGGCCTCCTGGACTTCTTTGGCGAACCTGTCAAAGGTCTGCATGAACTCCTTCTTCTGTTCGGCTTCGCAGGCGCCCCAGTCATTATTGTCAAGTTTGTCAACAAGGGGTTTGTAGACGTTGTTGACGATCGTGTTGAGTGTGAAGACTGTGTGTTCACTGATTTCACCAAAGAGCACCTCGTTGTCGTTGGTGGCGGTGGTGGTAATTGGCTTGCCTGGAGGGACGGTGCATCGCATAAAGTAGACACCCTTGCCCTTGATCTTTTCTTTTTCGCCTGCAAAAATAGTCAGTATTTGGCGGTCATATTTAAAAAAGGCTTCAGATTAAACTTACCATCAGTAACGAAGAACTGGTCGGTGCTGCCGGGGATTTCGGTGGTCTCCCCCGTCTGCTCGTTGGTTTTGTAGGGCTTCTGGAAGTAGATGAAGATGTGGGCGGGGCCTGTTCCTTTAATCCAATTCTCCAAGATGTTTTTGTTCTTGGGGTCCGTGAAGGGTTACTAAAGAAGGGAGCGTTAGTAGACGTTACGCGGTTCAATTCAAATTCATAGCTCGAAAGAAAATAAAGACGCCCAAACAGTCCAAAGAAAACTTTTAGACCGTTGAAAAAGGACAAAGGAAGAGTTTAGCTGACGGAGCAACTACTTACCGAGGCCTCGTATTCTGGCACGTTGAAGGCATCAGACACTAGCTGAGCCATGTACTTAGTTCTAGCTGAAATCATTTCTTTCTTTGGTTTGAATGACAAAGCACTAGAATTTAAAAATTATAAACTTATTTAATTGGCTCAATTTATACTCGGGGTTTTGGGGTTTTGGGG
>Ga0169931_10009090_pt1 | contig 14398 bp, 10 predicted proteins | sample Kivu_15m_20L_FD_129675 | JGI IMG/M metagenome (GOLD analysis project Ga0169931, IMG submission 129675) | Freshwater microbial communities from Lake Kivu, Western Province, Rwanda to study Microbial Dark Matter (Phase II) - Kivu_15m_20L... | ecosystem: Environmental > Aquatic > Freshwater > Lake...
TATGAATTTTTTACACCTTTTGATAATAAATGAGATAGATATTTATTATTGTCTAGAAATAAATTAAGAGTTTGTTGTGGTGATATTTTGAAGTTTTTAGATATACTAATAATTAAGAATTATAATGCATTTGAAGATTCTTTTAAAGTTTTTTTATTTATTTCATTAATATCGACTTTTAAGGATTTATCTTATACTTTAGCTAAATTTCAATTTTTAGCATATAATTACAATAAAAAATTTAAGATTTTAATCAAAGGCTAAGAATCTAAACTGACTATTTTACTTTTATCAGCATATTACAAATTAAAACCAATTTTCTTTAATATATCAGCTAATATACCCCAATTATATATTCTAATCGCAGGGGTAGAATTTTATTTCAATGATTATATTTTTTTAGTTTTTTATTAATCCATTTTACCTTATAAACAGCTTTTTATTAAAGTTCCAATTAAATGTCCATCCATAAATTTTATTGATATTTATTAAGGTATATCGATTAAATTATTACTATTTCTTTTTCCTTATTTGACCAAGGATAAGTTCTGTAGCCATTTAAATAATTACGGAGATATCTATAAAGGCATCTCGATTAGTTATTAATTTTATAATATAGCCTTTCCATACTAATATAATTCAATAAAAATGATCATTAATTAGTAAAAGTTTCATAAACTAATATACAATATACATATTATAAATTATCATTATCAGTTTAAAATAACAAGATATACAAAAACTACAAAATACAGTATACCAAATACTTTATATATGCATTGTCTATTTTTTTGTTATTTACTATGTAGTTATGATAAATTTCTTCTGCCTGAATTCATATTATCATCAGTATCATTTATATATCCTTAGATATTGTCCACTAATAATTATTGAAGACGAACGGCACTTAAAGTTTACTTGTACATACTTGATATTTAATGAATTGATTTTTATATTTGAGCATATTATCTATTAGCTACTTATTAAACAAGGTCAGTTTGAGGTTTATCTAAAAAGTGGGACTAGTTTAGATTGATCTATCTTTAATTACTACTGTTATTTTAACGATTATTTTTAGCGTTTTTCTAAGCAAAATTTAAATGAATGTCTTTGAATCTAAAAGTTCCTTGAAGTAGTTTTAGCTCCATTGTTATTAAAATTGATTATTTTAATTTTTATGCCATTTTCTTTTTGGATTTAATATCGACTATAGAAGTTTTTAATCTTTTTATATTTTGTTAGCATAGTTTTAAATTTTATTTGACATGAGATATCTTTCTATTATTATTTTATAGTTAAAATCTTGATGAAGAACGTGTGCCTATATAACATATAATTATACTTTTTTATAAATCATCTAATTTACATGTAAGAAGATTTAAATCAGTTAGATATGATGTTGATGTTTTTATAAAAGTTGATGCATGCCAGTTTGATTGGGTATTTATTGAACGTGATGTTTGAGATTATTAATAAAATTGTTAAGTAATATCGATTAGCATCTATAACGTGTGTTATTTCTGATTGTTTATATTATATAAGAAAAGAAAAATTTATATTATACCTTATAAAATATACGAATATATGGTTTTAGTTTTTAAAAATTTAAATTTTTACTTGTTTCAAAATATTTTTATCAATAGAACTTATGAATAATATAATTAAATCAAGTCTAAATATATTTAATAATGCAATAAAAACTCATCATTACCTTATGGAAGGCACAATTCAAATAATTAGATAAATAAAGCATGATTTCTTGTAGGCTCATATATAATAATCAATAAAAAATTAGTAAAACTTCATCTCATGCAAAAAATATGGCATGGAAAGAAACTTTTGTATTTTTATTAAGTAAAAAATAAATACCTTTAAGAGTCTAATTTCTTAGCTTGAAAGATGGACAATAAATACATTTTGCTAAAGATACTGTTCTTGATTCATTAAGTATAGGAAAGTCTTCAGTAAACATAGAAATTAATAGCACATATAGAGGAAGCATGCCATGTAAATTAGATATTTTTGATGAAAAAGAATAAAATATAGGCAAGCTTTTTATATAATATGAATTGTTAAAGACAGAAATAGTTTATACAGTTTAAAAGCAGCTTGACTATATATATTCTTTGAAAATGAGTAATTTTCAAGTAACTTTTGTAAGAAATTTGAAGAAGAGTCCAAAGTTTTATCTTCATTGTAATATTGAAGATCGAGTACATAAATAATAAATGCCTTTTCAATTATAAAAAAATGTTTGGGTATATAACTATCCAGTGAGGCTTTATCTTAAAAAATAAATGTAACTATAAGTTGAATTACATCTAAGAGAATAATAATAGTACGAGATTGAAGTTAATGAAAATAATACTGAATCATCTTTTAATATGTCAAAAACAACGCCTGAAGAAAAAAGTTTGAAATCAAGTGTAGGTAAAAAATAAAAAATATCATTATAACTTGGAAAATAAAAAATATCTGGAGTTTTTGATCTTAATTTTAAAAAAGATTGTAAAGTAACTAAAAAAGTACCATTATCTACTCTTATAAGATATCAAAAGAGATAAATTGGGTCTATATAATTTCATGTATAAGTCGTCTTTAGAAGCAAACAAGAACTTCTTGAATTGTAATAACAAAAGAAATGGTTTAATCCTTAGATAGACAAATCTTTATAGAAAAAGAAAGGTGATGTTAAACCCAAAAACGGAATAATAACAGTAAATTCTATTTTAGGCAAACTTGAACCATTTAACTAATCAATAATATAAAAACGAAATATGTCAATAGATGTCAAATTAGGTAAAAATCCACAATAGTCAACAATATTATAAACTCCAGGTAAATAACTTATTATAATTGATACTTTTGTATTCAAAAGAACATGGTAATAAACTATGAAGTTTATAATTAATCTATATAATGATGCAAATTAAAAGTTTCCTACATTTTTTAGTTAAGTTAATTTAAGGGAGCTATTCGAAATTGGTAGATATGTTTCAAAAAAGATTAAAATAAAGGATTAATATAAAAACTATGCTGGATAACTAATATTGGACATGAATTATAAGTAAGTATAATAAAAAAAGCCATCACCTGTTCATCATTCATTAAAGTAAGAACAAACTTCACTACTTTCATCTTAACAATCTTTATAACTAAAAAAATAATCAAAAAGAATACAAATATAGGAAAGAATCAAAAAAAGACAAGAATAAAAAGAAAGAAGCAAATAAATATATTCAATGTCAACTTTAGCAGTTTTACAAGACAATTAAATTATACTTCCTCCACTTAAATCTTCTTCAAGATTACAGACAATAAGTCCTAATAGAGCATAGAAATTCAATAAGGTATTAATAAACAAAAGTGGTGATGTAAAATTTAATAAAGCTGCTAGATTTCAAAGTGCATAAAAACCTGGATATTAATCTTTTACTTATGTTCGTGAAAGTGATTTTAAATCCAACCAGAAGAAAGGTCCATATATAGGCTATGGATAAAAACATGATTTTGTTAAGCCATATGTAAAAAATCCAGGTGTAGGTCGCTATGAATTTCCTTCTGTCTTTGACAAATATAAATGATCAATTACTTAATATTTTATATATCATAAAAATATATTATTAATTGTTTAGTAGCAAAATACTTTTAAAGATTAATTAAAGATTAGTTTAAATAATATAAAATGAATCAAAGATTGACTTAAGGTAAAAATAAAGAGTTCACTAAACATGATTTCACCATCTAATAGCAAATTGGATACGGTAGATTTGCATGTGTATCTAAAGCACGAAGCAAACTTTAAGATTTCACTGTTGCAATGAAGATTATGACTAAAGAATGCATATAAACTAAGAAGATATATAAATAAGTTAAGAGATAAGTATAAATACAACATCGATTAAATCATCCTAATATATGTCAACTCTTTGCTTACTTTCATGATGAAAAGTATCTATATATTATTTTGGAATATTGCGCCAATGGAAGTTTAGCTAAAATAAGTATTTTATCAATTATATAGTCAAATAAAAACGTTAAAAACTTGAAGAAAAAGTTGTTGCTAAGATTGCACTTCAGTTGTTTTATGCTTTAGCATATATGCATTAAAGAAATGTTAATCATAGAGATTTGAAATTATAAAATATACTATTAGATTAGCATAATAATATCAAGATAAGTGATTTTGGATGTTGCAGGCATTACCCTCTTGAAAGGAATACTTTTTGTGGGACGCTTTAGTATATGGCTCCAGAAATGGTCAATAAAAAAACATATAATCACTCTATAGATATTTATTGTGTTGGAGTAATTTTATATTAGATTTTTTATTTTATCTCACCATTTGCTGGTCAAGATAAGGACGAAACTTATGAGAATATAAAAAAAGGAAGATATATTTATAGAGATTAAATCAGATAAATCTCATCTTAGGCGAAACATTTAATAAGTATATTATTACAAAAAGATCCAATTAAGAGGCCTAAAGCAAAAGATCTTTTCAATCATGATTTCATATTAAAATATACAAAATAAGAAGAAATTGTCAATATTCCATTGCAAATCAATGAAAATCAGTCATAACAAAACATTAATCTTCCAGTAAATAATTTACAACAGGAAATCATAGATGTTCCAGAACAAAATTAACAAGAAATAATTAATGTTGCAGTACAAAATTATCAACAGGAAATCATGAATCTTTCATTATTAAATCAATTATAACAAATTATCAATCTTCCAGTACAAAATCTATAAGAACCAATGATCAACCATTCGTTATAAATCGATCGAAATCAATAAAGGCAGTAGAATATCATAAATTCATAGCAATATAATCGAATGAGATAAAGTTTATAAAATATTGATTTATTAAGGAATTCAGAAGGACCTTATGAATAAAACAGACAATAAAATAGTTTTTCTTCAAGATTATATCCTGATTTATAATGACATTTACTTTTATATATAAGTTTTATAAATTATCATAGATCATCCTTATGAGAATTTTAAAAGATCATGACTTATTTTAAGGACTTTCTGAAGAATGCCCTTAGTCCATGGTAATCTTTTAACAAACTCTGCTTTTTTATATAGTCCTTATTTTTCTTGTGTTAATAAAGTTGCCAAATTTTTGATCTTTTTTTGATTATCATTGATCATGATATTTTAAAAGTCATAAAGGAAAAGTTTATAGTCCTCAGTAAAATCATTTTCTTTAAAAAGTTGTTTTAAAAATGTATTATTCATAGACTTCTAATCTGAAAGATTTCTAAATTAATATATATTTTACTTGAGATATTTATTTTTACACTTAGAATATGAATATTTCTATTATTTTGATTTAGTGAGATAATGCGTATTTTTAGGTAATTCTAAAATGAATTTAAAAGCTTTTCTCATACAATATTTTACTAGTTATTATTTTGTCTTTTTTAATTTGTTAAATTTTTATATAAGTATTTTAATGATTTCGATTTGAGTGCTTTGAGGATAGAGGATGTCGATATTTTATTTAAGATCTTAAATTGAGTTATTTGAATATTAGACTAAATAGGCAATTATATTTCTAAATAATACTTATTATACTCTAGCTAATCTACTGTTAAATTAGAATTTTGACAGGATTATGATTTAATTGTATTTAGTTATATCTATAAATCTGATTGCTGATTGATTTATTATAGAGTTTTATCAAGTGATTAATAAATATTCGGATGAATATTTTGAATATTATAATCAAGAAAACTTTCAAATTGATCAGAATAAGTATTTTCTCTTTTTAGTTAAGTAAACTATATAAAACTTATATTATTATGATTGTCAATTTCAATCATTTAACTATTTTTCTACCTATTATTTATTAATTCTTATTCATTATCTATCAAATTTTCTTTCCAAAAAATACTATCATCCATTTCTATAGGGTTTATCATCAATTTATTTTAATAAGTAGACTCTTAGAAGAAGTATTGAGGGCTTAAAGTATAAATCTAACTTGGATCCATATTATATATTCCCAAAATATAAAATTATAAAATTGCTTATATAATTTGTACTAAGAGTCATATAAAATTAGCAAGTCTAAATTATATATAAAATAGTATAAGAATACAATAGAATATAATTATCAAAATAATGATTGTTTAAATATATTTTATATATGAATTTCATTTATTACATGACTTAATTTAAATTTTGATTAAATCTGTTAAATGGACAAATAGCTCAATGAAGAACTGAATAGTATGATGTAATCTGTCTCTAAAAATATGAAAAATATTGGAGTACAATACATTATATATAGAAATATGATCTCATTCCGGAACCTTTATTCGTGGGACAAAATTGTCAAATATTTCATATTAAGAATAGAGAAGATCATAAATCTCTTGTAATGTATATATAATCAAGGCTTTGAAGGTCTTTCCACAACGATCAATAAAGAAATCATAAACATAAATTAAAAAGTTATATTCAAGATAAAGAAAAATGCATTAATCTATGAAAAATAGATATTTGATTTAATTATAAAAAGCTTTCTATGATTAAAATAGCTATTTTTTAGTCACATAGTATTGTTCAAAAGGGAATTTAAGAAGTCATATGAAGTCTCCAATGCCCATAGAGATTGTCAAAGATTATGGATTACAAATAGCGAAAGGTATATCATATATGCATAAAAATAAAATAATTTATGGCGATCTAACACCTTAGAACATATTGATTAATCATTAAAATGCCATCAAAATATGTGATTTCGGATAATCTAGTAAATTTTAATAAAGAATCAAATAAAAATGTATTGGAAATTTTTTATATGCTCCTCCATAGGCGATATAAACATTTGATGCTTATCGTGATATTTGGGCCTTAGGATGCATTTTATATTAAATGTTTGTTGGACATCATCCTTTTTCTATAAAAAATTGGAAATAGTTAACTTTAAAGCTAAATGAAGATTTCTTAAAAAAGTTCAAATGTGATAATTCTATGTCTCCAGCTTTTGCAAACATTTTAAAAAAGATCTTTTTTTATGATAAAAATCAACGATTAACTATATCATAGATCATAAATCATCCATTTTTTACTAATTAACCATTAATAATGTCTATCACTACTTAAAAATACTAATAAAAAATAGTTAAGAAAAGATCTTCACAAAGATCAAAAGGCTCATTGAAATCAGTTGAATTAAATTAAAAAAATAAATAAAATATCAATAGTGGTAATAATCAGTACAAGATTATATAGAATAAAGTTCCAGATTATAAAAATATATTAGATAAGAAATTTAAACAGCATGCTTCTAAAGAAATAAGTCGATCACCTAGTAACGATAAGTAAAAAAAGAATATGATATCTAGTGATAGACTTTCATAATAAATAAAGAGAATCAAGCCGAAAGCCATGAGTAAAACATCATATGTTAATTATGATGTCAAAAATAAAATATTCTAACCAATAGAAGTAATTAATTTATAGCCATTAAATACTTAAGGAATGATTATAAAATAAATTGTTAAGGCCAACAATAAGATTTTGATTGATAAAACTGGAATTAAAAGATATAACGAAAATAATTAAATGCATGTTTCATGTGATGGAAAAATTATATCTTTTAAAAAGAATCAGACTTAAAAAGTATATAAATTGGAAGATCTGCCATAGAAATATCATCAAAAATACGAATAATGCAAAAAAATAGTCAATTAAACAAAGACTTGTACTCCGAAATTGACATATAAACATTAATAGTATGATATTGCTATTATGTATGATGGAAGCATGATTGTAAAATTTATTGATGGTCGTGTTTATAAAACAAACAATCCGATTACATAAAATAGTAATAAACTATTGAATCCCAGTTAATTGTTGTCAATGAGAAATGTTTACATGATGTATAAGAGCATAAATTAATTGAATAAAGCTTGTTGATTTTTATTTTTCATAGTTACTGGTTTATAATATTAAATAAAATTTACTTGTAATTTTAAATATTAATTTCCGTTATACCTAAACATTGTTTATAATTATAGAAATCACCTAATGCGAACACTTAGTTTTATCCTCTTAATCTTGTTGCTAGCAATAGCTTCATAATCATGCAAGATGACACCTCGTTAATGCCCTAAAAATTAAATATGGGATATTCCACAATGTAAATGTGTCCCACTAAAATGCCAGTTCTTTAAATTTTAGTAGTGTCCTAAAGGAAAAGAACTTAATTATTAAACCTGTATATGCTAATGTGGACCTCATATTCTTGGTTGCCCAGATGGTCAAGCTTGGAATGATGATGTATGTGCATGCACATAAATAAAATGCAAATTTACTCTTAAGTGTCCTGCAAATCAAATATGGGATAGCAAAAAATGTATATGTGTCCCACTTAAATGCCAACTCTACATCTCATAGGAGTGTCCTTAGGGAAAATAATTTAATCATTAGACTTGCCAATGTTAATGTGGGCCTCACATTCTTGGTTGTCCAGATCCTCAAGTATGGAATGATTAAGTCTGTTCTTGTGGATGTCCTAATTCTCATTTAATCAAATGCAAAGATTATAATTATTAAAGTTGTAAATGCAATTGTCTCCCTTCTGCTGGCGGCTGTCCTAAAGGACAAATATTTAATAATTTCAAATGCGCATGCGAAAAAACAAAATGCATTTTACCAAAATAATGGGATATAGAAACTAATTCTTGTGAATGCCTAAATAGAAAATACATTAAATGTGCCTATGGATATGATGATTAAAAGTGTACATGCTCTCCAAAACCTCAATGTAAGTTACCTAAGGAATGGGATATATAAACAAGGTCATGTAGATGTTTGAAAAAGACTAAAATTTTATGTATCTATGGATATGATGAATAAAACTGTAAATGTTTTGATAAGCCTCAATGCAAATTACCTAAATAATGGGATACTTAAACTAATTCTTGTGAGTGCCTCAATAGAAAATTAGTAAAATGCGCTTATGGATATAATAATTAAAAATGTTAATGCTTCCCTAAACCTCAATGCAAGCTACCCAAATAATGGGATATTTAAACAAAATCATGCAAATGCTTGAAAAAGACTAAAATTTTATGCTTATACGGATATGATGAATAAAACTGTAAATGTTTTGACAAATCTCCTTGCAAGTTACCAAAATAATGGGACATATAAACTAATTCTTGTTAATGTCTTAATAGAAAATTAGTGAAATGTGCTTATGGATATGATAATTAAAAATGTTAATGCTTCCCTAAGCCTCAATGTAAGTTACCTAAATAATGGGACAAAGAAACTAGTTCTTGTTAATGTCTTAATAGAAAATTAGTCAGATGTGCCTATGGATATGACAATTAAAAATGTAAATGTTTTGATAAACCTCAATGCAAGCTACCTAAATAATGGGAATAATCTACCAATTCATGTGAATGCCTCAATAGATTATTTACAACATGTGGGTATGGTTATGATTAATAAAATTGTAAATGCTTTGAAAAACAACAATGTAAGCCACCTAAAGAATGGGATACTTAAACAAGGTCATGCAAATGCTTGAAGAGAACTAAAATTAAATGTATTTACGGATACAATTAAGAAAAATGTTAATGTTTTGATAAACCTCAATGCAAGTTACCTAAATAATGGGACACTTAAACTAATTCTTGTTAATGTCTTAATAGATACTACATAAAATGTGGAAATGGATTTGATGAATAAAATTGTAAATGCTTTGATAAACCACAATGTAAATTACCAAAATAGTGGGATTTCTAAACAAAGTCTTGTAGATGCATAAGAAGAACTAAAATCGGATGTCTTTTTGGATATGATTAAGAATTATGTGTTTGCAATGATAACCCCAGTTTAATCCATCATGATTGATCATAAAATATTTATTTTTTATATAAATCTTAAATTACAAATTATTCCAATAATATATATTAATTAATCAATTCTTCAATTGACTTAAATTAGATGATTATTACTTTTAATTGTTATTTCTCATACTAACTATTTTGTAAACATTTTATAAATACATTAATTAGTGAATATTAACTTTATTTAGACATATAATAAATAAACAAATATATAGTCAATTAACTAATGAGAGGTGATCAAGTTTTTTTATTTATCATCATAGCTTTAATAGTTACTTCCGAATCTTGTAGATATATACCACCAGAACCAGAATGTCCTTGGGATTAATATTTTAGTACTTTACATTGTAGATGTATGCCAAGAGATTGTTTTCCTCCAATATATGGATGCCCTGAAGGTCAAAAATGGAATTAAAAAACATGTCAATGCTAAACACAGTTTTGCTTTTTACCAAAATAATGGGATCATGAAACAAATTCATGTTAGTGCTTAAATAGAAAATTCATTACATGTCAATTTGGATTTGATAATTAAAGATGTGATTGTATTTTTGCTCCTAGATGTATATTGCCAAAATAATGGGATCATTAGACAAACACTTGTGAATGCCTAAATCGAAAATACATAAAATGTGGCTTTGGATATAATTAATAAATATGTAATTGTTTCAGCTAGCCACCTTGTTAACCACCAAAAGTATGGTATTAAGATCGACAATAGTGCAGATGTCAGGATTATATCAGATAAAACTGCCTTCCTTGGTAAATATTTGATGAAGGATCATGCACTTGCATATCAAGTTGGGAAATAAGTAATTTAAGGCATCATTATTGATAGATAAAATCATTCTTAATTTAATTAACTTATTCAAATATATTATAATCTTACTTACTGGTTTATAATTATTACTCTATATAAAAAAAGTTTTGAATCATTTTATTTAGATATGTTTATAATAAATAAATTAGCAAATGAAATCCTATAGAACTATATTATTAGTAATATTTTTCATATTCGTTTCTTAATCTTGTAGATTTGTTGCTCCAGGACCATAATGCCCTAAGAATCAATATTTTAGTTCTCTGATATGTAATTGTGTACCAAATAATTGTAATTATTCTTTATATGTAAACCCCTGTCCTAAAGGAAAACACTTCAAGAGTGATACTTGCTAATGCTAATGTTTACAACGTAAAAATTGTACAATTGGTCAAACTTGGAGTAATGTTACATGTTCTTGTATCTGTGATAATATCTATTTTATCAAATGTTAGGATTATAATTAGTAAAGTTGTAAATGTCATTGTCTTCCTCCTAAAAATGGATGTCCTTAAGGATAATATTACAATAATACTTAATGTAAATGCTTATGCTCGCCTCCAAAAAATGGATGTTCTTCTCATAGAATATGGAATCAAGAAATGTGTAAGTGTCTAAATCCTATTTGTAAATTGCCAAAATAATGGGATTAACAAGCTAAATCATGTGAATGCCTCAACAAAAAGTAATTGAAATGTGATTATGGATATAATGAAGAGAAATGTAAATGTTTTGAAGAGCCACAATGTAAGAGACCAAAATAATGGAATCCTAAATTAAGATTATGCGATTGCCCAGATAAATTTATATCAAAATGTTTTCCATTTAAAATTTGTGAATAATCATGTCTATGTGACAATCTTTTAATACTTAGAAATTTAAATCATCATTTTTGATCATTGAATATCTATGTTATACTATATTTAAATTTAGTAAAAAAAAATCAAAAAAAATATATATTGATAGATTTTTATACGAATCAAATCTTTCTATTTTAAAAGATAATAACTAATTTTAAAATTGATTAAATTCAATAATAATTTTAATCAATTTTATGTCCTATTAATATCATTTTAATTTAGACTATCTTTATATATAATTAATTATCACATGAAGATATATCAAATGCTTGTGTTAGTCATCATGTTATTAATTACTTCACAATCTTGTAATTATCCACAAATTCTTAATTCTCAAGGAGTATGTGAATGTCCATTTTTCATAATATATGATGGGTGTTAAGTTTACAATTAATACACTTGTCATTGTGATTATGTTGTAAAAGGTGGAGACAGAATTCATTTATGATTGATCAATATCCATATTATAAATTATACTTAGTTAATGATATATAATTTTATGAAAAAGCTCAAAACATTTTTAATACATACTTTCTTTATATTCGTATAATCATATGTCAATCTATATAATTATACATAATATAATAACTATAATTATAAACTCTAATGGATTCAACAATGATATATTAACTAATCCATCAACAAATAAATAAACCAAAATAATTGATTCAACTAATTCCAAAATTTGCATCTTTTATATCTCCAGGATCGAAAATAACAATCGATCGAATGAATGATCAACAAATATTATCACAAGTTTATAAAACACTCAATTCAGTATTATAAGCACAATAATCTAATAAAAATTAAATATTGGCTTAAGTCAATTATGATGATCAAGTATAGGGATAAATTTAGTAAGATGATTAGTAGAATGATGATGAGTAAATGTAATAATAAGGATAATAGGAGTATAATTAAAATTAAGGGTAAATGTAAGATAATGAATAAAATTATGGAGAAGATCAATAGTAGTATAATGATGATAATGATGGTCAACTTTAAGAAATTGATGAACTTGGTGATTAATAAGCTTATTAAGGCTAATAAGATGTCGGATTATATGGTTAATAAATCGACTAATAAGACATCTAATCATATTAAAACTAAGGAAATTCTTAATAAGACAAATAATTTGAATAATAATAAAAGTTTATTAATAAAAAGAATAAGAAAAATCGTCAACAATAAGAATAATAAGGAGGCTAAGATGATTTGATCAATGATCAATTCGATCATTTTAGATAAATATAACTACAAAACAAATAATTATAAACTAATCCAGCTTAAAGAACAGATCTTTAAAAGCAGATCTAAAAATTATAAAATAAGATAATAGGTAAAAAAGATTGGGCATTAAAAGGATAAGTAAAAGGTAATCAAAGACCAGTAAATAGTTTGCTATAATATGATTTATAATTCAAAACAGGTATAAAACTTACACAGTAAGTAACTCCATAGTATAATTCTGATCTATAAAAAATAATAAAACAAAGAATACTCGATGATTTATATGATGATAGAGTTAGATATCAACACTCTAACGTCCTTAGATAGCATTATAGTTCTTTGAAAGAAGTCAGTCGATAAAAAAGTAAGTTAGGACTATCATAATTATATGAATCATAATTTAAAAATTATTTAGGGCTTGGATAAAATAAGCAAGATAAATTAAAAATGGATATTATGTAATCATTTAAAGAAGTTAATTATTTCCTTGATTCATTATCTAATTTTCATTTTACGCCAAGGATCAAATCATCTAATAAAACATAAGCTTCTATAGTAGAGGACAAAGTTCCTGTGATGGGTTGGAAAGGCAATTCAACTTAAGAACCAACAAAATTAAACAAAAAGTTCAAATCTTAAAAATAATAAGATAATAAAGGCAAGAGACTCAAAAACAAGAGAATCTAAAGACAAAGAAGAAAATAGATGACAAGAAAGAAGCTTAATAAGAAGATAGAATACGGAGGTATGACAAAATTTGAAGCAAAAGCCATATAAAAGCGTGCTAAGAATAATTTGAACCAAAATAAAACTAAGTATAATAAAAGTGCAAATTTCTTTAATTAGATGAATAAAGATAAAAGTAAGAAGCCTAATCCAAATATCAGCAAAATGAAAATATGATGATTTATTTGTAATATAATATATAATAAGTTAGATTATAGAGTAATATAGATATATTATTTTAATTTTATTATGAGCTTTGATATAAAATTGATCTAAAAATTAAGTTTAAAGAATCTAGTCAATCTCAAATTATAAGAAAATGTACTTTAAAATAATTTTCAAATCATTATCAATGCTTTTAAAGCACATGATGAACGAATGTCTACTTTATAAAAAAATCATATATAACTGGAAAATAATATGACAAAGGATCGTTTGTAAAACCAAAAATTTATATAAAAAATGAATAATTCATTGTCAAATATTGAAAAGTAAATGTTTATCAACAAAATCAAAGCTTAATAGTTAGGTAGTAATAATCAGTCATTATAAAATAAACTTAATAATCTTTTAAATAGTGCCATTCTTAAACAAAATAATGAAATTGATAAGCTAAAAGCCAAACTTGATGCTTTGTAAAGAATATCTGACTAAAATATGGATAGATTGTCATCAATAATAGACAAACCATAAAGTAAAATATAAAAATAAGAAAAATCTTTTAAAATAAACGATCTTAATATAAAAGTTTAATAGTTATAGTCTAATATAAATGATTTAAACAATTAAATTAGATAAATTAACTTAAATATGCTGAACTAAAGCTATAGAGGTGATAAGGATATTAAAAGTATTGAAAAAAGTATTGATAAAAAATA
>Ga0169931_10009091_pt1 | contig 14397 bp, 10 predicted proteins | sample Kivu_15m_20L_FD_129675 | JGI IMG/M metagenome (GOLD analysis project Ga0169931, IMG submission 129675) | Freshwater microbial communities from Lake Kivu, Western Province, Rwanda to study Microbial Dark Matter (Phase II) - Kivu_15m_20L... | ecosystem: Environmental > Aquatic > Freshwater > Lake...
AGGAAGGCCTACGAAATTGCTAAGGAGTTACACAAGGACCAAAAACGTCTTTCTGGAGAGCCTTACATAATCCACCCGCTGAATGTTGCTTCTATTTTAGATGAGCTTGGACTAGATGAATCGTCTATCGCAGCAGGACTATTGCACGATGTTGTCGAGGACACTCATTACTCAAAAGAAAATATGAAAATGGATTTTGGGGATGATATTGCGAATTTAGTTGAAGGTGTTACAAAAATCTCTGAAATCAAATCTCATTCTAAAGAAACAGAAGCGGCCGAAAATTTGAGAAAAATGCTCCTTGCATCTATCAAAGATGTGAGAGTTATGTTAATCAAACTATCAGACAAAACTCACAATGTAAGAACTATCAAATACCAGCCACTTGAAAAACAAAAGAGAATTGCAAAAGATGTTTTGTCGCTGTACGCCCCCATAGCAGGGAGATTAGGCGTTTATAAATTAAAATTTGAACTAGAAGATCTATCTTTTCAAGCTTTGCATCCAGAAGAATACCAAGAAATAAAAAAAAGAGTTTCATCTAAAAAATCGGAAAGAGATGAATATATTGAAAAGATTAAAATTATCCTTAAACAACGATTAACTGAAATAGCGATTGATGCTAAGGTTGAAGGTAGGGCGAAACATTTTTATTCAATTTATAGAAAGATGGTGACAAAAGAAAAAAATTTTTCAGAAATTTTCGATTTAAGGGCAGTTCGAATCATTACCAATGAAATCAAAGATTGTTATGGAGTATTGGGTATTGTACACACACTTTGGACTCCGATACCTGGTAGATTCAAAGATTACATTGCAACTCCTAAAACAAATCTTTATCAGTCTCTCCATACTACTGTATTTGGCCCAGATGGAAAACCCATGGAAGTTCAAATTCGAACAAAAGAAATGAATGCCATAGCAGAAAATGGAATTGCTGCACATTGGTCCTACAAAGAGTCCACCCCTACAGGGAAAATGAGCAATATGGTGGTGTCAGAAAATGCATTCAAGCTGAAATGGCTAGAAGTACTAAAGTCTTGGCAAGATCCTTCATTAGATTCGAAAGAGTTTCTAGAGGAATTGCAATATGACTTACACGAAGATGAAGTTTTTGTTTTTACCCCGCTTGGTGAAATTATGGAAATGCAAAAAGGTGCAACAGTACTCGACTTTGCATTCAGAATTCATACGGATGTTGGATTTCACGCTAAGGGGGGTAAGGTTAATGGAAGAATGGTTCCACTTAGAACTGAATTGAAAAGTGGAGATCAAGTAGAGATCGTAACTGATAAAAATACAAAACCTTCTCCCATTTGGCTCAGGATTCTTAAAACAGCCGGAGCTCGACAAAAACTTAGGGCTCATTTCAGAAAAATCCAAGAAGAAAATCAGCGAGAGACTATAGGATCAGTGTTGGAACCGCCTCCACCTAATGTTGATGAAAATACACTTAAGCAAATCAAAAAAATTAAGATAAGAAAACCATCCAAAAAGAATGAAAATGGCTCACCTGTGAAGGACTACTCGGTTACTGTAGCAGGCTGGAAAGATGTGCCTGTTCGAAAAGCTTCGTGTTGCTTGCCTATCCCAGGTGATGAAATCATTGGATTTATCACTAGAGGTAGAGGAGTTAGTGTTCATAGAGAAGATTGCGAAACGGCCAAGAGACAATCAGAGTGGATGAAGACGATTCCTGTTCGTTGGGAAGGTCCTGGCGAGCCTATTCCAATTCAGATAGAAGTAAAGGCTAGAGATGTCCAGGGGATCTACCTGTCCATGGTAGAAACAATTTCATCGACAGAGACGAACATTATGGAAGCTGGTGCTGTAAGCAATCCCAATGGCACTCTGACAGCTAAATTTCTGATTGAAGTAGACCATTTAGACCAACTCAAAGAAATATTAGACAACCTTAAAATCATTCCAGGCGTTTCTAGCTGCGAAAGAATCAAGCGATAGACCTACCAGACCAGCCATTGAGCAGATTTGGCAGGAATTTCAAAATACAATTTTTTACTTTTTTTCAAGTCTTCCGAATAGGCAAAGCTAATTCCTGTTATTATATCAATACAGAAATCTTTTGGAGGCTCTATGTATTCGATAGAAATTAATCCGCTGGCAGTGTCCTCATCTGGGTTCCAAATGAGAACTTCTTTCGTAGATAAACCAAAAATTAATACCTGTTTATTGGCATCGAATGGAAGAAATACTCTCTCGATTGGTCTTGTCCTTCGGTGCAATTGATGGAAGGCTCGATCATAAAAGGCTTTGGTCTTTGGATTTTTTTCTTCTGCTTCTCTTCTGACCAATTGAACTGGCCAGCGTATTTTTAAGCCCTCGTCCTGCCCCTGATGGAAAAGCAAAATTCCTGGTAAAAATGCCATTAAGGCAAATGCATCCATGGATTTTTCCCCTAGGCTTGTCATGGCTCGAGTCTCATCATGGTTCTCTATGAAACGGATAGATTTTTCCTGGAAATCCAAATTAGCATTGAGGTGACTTCTTACTCCCCAATAATCTCCCGAATGAAAACGGTCCGTGAGAGTTTTGTCATAGGTGGCATCAAATCCAAGGCATTGTAGCTCGTATTCCATGTTCCAATAGGCCTCAGCATAAAATTTAAATTTGGGATACTTAGCTTTGGTATTTTGAATCAATTTGTCCCAATAGGGAAGGGCTCGCTTCCCATGAGTTTTTTCAAAAACACTAGGTAGAGGAAGCATCGCCATATCACAACGCACTCCATCGCAAAAACTGGCGATATCCAATAGTAGGGATTGGTGCCATTCCAAAGTTTTGGGATTAGAAAAATCCCATTGAACAGTATCGGTCCAGCCATCAAAATAAGGATCTCTTCCATGAGCGAATTCCTGTTTACCATTTGAAAAAAAATTTTGCGATAGGCTTTGACCATGAGATGTCTCTCGACTAACGAAACATTCCGGGAAGTTATCTAATAGTGGAGTATCTATTGCCATGTGATTTGGAACAAAATCCAATACCAACTTTTTGCCATGAGAACCTAGGAAAGATCGAAGTTCCAGGATATCTTTTTTGGAGGTGATCTTAGGTTCGGGGCTGTATTCAAAAATGGCGTAAGGAGATCCACCAACATCCCGAGGCTTCCAGTCAAATAGGCTCCGAGTGAATTCCTCTTTGAGTCCTGGATGCGATTTGGCGATATTCCCTGATTTTGGGCTTCGTTTCCAAATTCCCATGAACCAAATTTCGTCAGAGGCTAAAAAAGCAGGGCTAGAGAGCAGTTCTCGAGTGGCATCTAAAAGGCTTCCTCGGGAAAAAAGCCTTGAGTGGATCTCATAAAGAATGGTTTGCTGGAAGATATGTCTCACAATTTCCCCACTCAAATCTATCTGGTTCTCAGTTGCCGCCAATGGTTTTTTCTTCTTTGCCTACTTTTTATTTTCAATTGCGGGGATGGAGATCAGGACGAAGATACAGTGCCTCCAGTTCCCAACATTCCTTGGTCTGGTGATGAAAAAGGTATCCCTCCAGTTATGCGAAATCTAGATCCCTTAGCAAATCCTCTTGCCACTAAGGGAGGTCGAATTAGAATCTATGCACACCAGTTCCCCAAATCCTTGAACTATTACTTGGATCAGTTTTCTACGACTGCCAGGATTTTTACCTCACTCTACGAACCCTTGTGTTCTTACCATCCAGTGACCTTGGAGACCATGCCTCATTTGGCAAAGGAATGGAAAATCTCTTCCGACAAGAAAAAGTTCACATTTTATTTGGATCCTAATGCTAGTTGGTCTGATGGCAAGCCAGTTACTTCTGATGACGTACTATTTACTTACCAGACCATCATGGATAAAAAGAACAATACAGCCTCATTTCGGATATCTCTCAGTCGTTTCCTGGAACCTAAAAAAATTGATGATAGAACAATTGAATTTGAAGCAAAAGAAGTTCATTGGAATAATTTTAATGATGTAGCCTCTTCGATATTTATTTTACCTAAACACTATTTTGAAGGTAAGGACTTCAATAAAGAAAATTTTGAATTTCCAATAGTTTCTGGACCGTATCGATTGGTAGAGGCTAAAAAGAATCGTTACGTAAAACTTGAAAGAAGAGGTGATTGGTGGCAAAGGGCCTATCCTTTTGCAAAACACCGTTACAATTTTGATCAGTTGGTATACAAAGTTTACAATGAGGAACCTGTGGCTCTTGCAGCCTTCAAAAAAGGAGATATTGATATTTACCCTGTTTATACAGCTGCAGTTTGGGTAGAGCAAGCTAAAGGTGAAGCTTTTGATAAAAATTGGATAGCGAAGCAGAGAATCTTCAATCGTAAGCCAGTCGGTTTTCAGGGTTGGGCACTCAACATACGAAGAGAGATTTTCTCAGATAAGAGAGTAAGGAAAGCCATAGCACATTTAGTCGATCGTAAAACTATGATTGACAAACTAGCATTTGGTGAATATGATGAAACCAATAGTTATTTTCCAGATTACTATCTATCTCTTGAAAAAAATCCTAATGACCCGATTTCGTATTCTCCCGAAAAAGCTAGAGCTTTGTTAGCTGAGGCTGGTTGGAAACCTAATCAAAATGGAATTTTAGAAAAAAATGGTAAGGTCTTTCAGTTCACCATTTTGGACAGAGATAGGCGAAGTGAAAAATACTTCACAGTTTTTCTAGAAAGAGCGAAAGATCTGGGAATCCAAGCTACGATCGAAACAACCGATTTGGCTGCATGGAGCGCCCGTATAGACCAGTATGATTTTGATATGACTTGGGCTGCCTGGGGATCAGGTATATTCAAAGACCCTGAAGCACAATGGCATTCCAAGTACGCGGATGAACCTTCCGGTCATAATCTTCCTGGTTTGAAACTTGCAGAAGTAGACAAACTCATCGACAAGCAAAAAGTCGAATTTGATCTTTTAAAAAGAGATGAAATAGTCAAGCAAATTGACCAACTGGTTTATAAAGAAACTCCTTATGTGCTACTTTGGCATTTATCCAACATAAGGTTATTGTATTGGAGAAAATTTGGAACAACAGAAAAACCTTTGGGTATATATGGTAGCGAAGATTTTGCCATAGATTATTGGTACTACGACCAAAATCTTAACAAAACCTTGAATGAAGCGATTGCAAAAAAGAATTCGCTCGATCCTCTTCCGGGTGAGATAAGATTATCAGGATCAAAATAGGTAATTTTTCCATCCTATGGAAATTCCAAAACTTCAAGGAATAAAAGATCGAATAGCTAATATTTGGAGAGATACTCAGGGACGATTTCCGGGATTCTTGGAGTTGCTAGAAAAGGGGTTAGATAAAGAACTTTTCTATGATCCTGATAAAAAAACCAACGATATTCCGTTAGAGGATCTTCCGATTGTTGAAGATCTTCGTAAATCTGGACCTTTTCGTAATTTTTATGAATGGGCTTTTCCAGTTTCACATGTATTTCGTATCACCTGCAGATATGATAGAGAGTTTTTAGATAATTTTTTACCACTAGATAAAAAGAATTATTTAGGAAGAGGATCATACAAGTTTGTTTACAAGCTCCCTTGGAATCAAGTAGTCAAAATTGGTAAGTCAAAATTGCAATCTGATCCACTATTTGGAAGTTTATATAAAAAAGTAGGGAGAGATCTGCCAACTTACTTAAAACCAGAGGAACTATCGTTAAAAGATTTTTTATTAAAAAATATAAAATTAGAATCAAGTCGTGAAAATATAGATTTCCATTTCAAAAGATTGGCTCTAGAAAGATACCATTACTTGAAACTGAAAAGCTTGTTGCCAGATTTGGTTATTCCGACAAGATTTTTTATGGGACTGAGATATCGAAATACTCCCTGGAAAATTCCATCCATCAGCCTTACTCCGTGCGATCAACAACCTCTTTTACCAGGAAAGCACCTAAAGGAATTTTTGATTCGTACTGAAAAACTTGAACAGAATCGAGTTATGAATAAATTTTTTCCAAAATGGAAATTTGATTTTGATACACATAGGTTTGGAATTGTCTCGAAACAGAAACTAAAGAAAATTGCAGTAGATTTTAATCGAGTTATTGCAGTAACTAAATTTCTTGCGGCAGAGGAATCTTTGATATTTGATGTTCATGCCGAGAATTTGATCATTACACTCCCAGATTTTGAATTAAAGATCTTTGACTTCCATGTTTTTGATGATCATCTTTATGAACCAAGTGAAGAAAATCCAACTCCAGAAATGGATCATATTCAGTTGATAGAAGATTTTATTAAATCCTTTGAATTGGATTAAAATGCTATCAAAATTCCATTATCGAAAGCTTTTTCAGTGGTTTATTCCATTTTTTGGCATGTTAATTTCATTCGATAGAAGGTGGTTATGTGATGATGCATTTTTTTCATTTATTTATGCAAAAAATCTGAATTCAGGTTTGGGATTTATTTTTCAGACGGGGGAATCAACAGAGGCAATTTCAAATCTAGGCTGGTCTTTATTGCTAGGTGTGTTAGCGACCATGGGATTCGATCCCATGTTTTCTAGCCAAATATTGGGAATTTTCTGCTATGGATTTTTGATCTTTTTGATTCTTTCTTTCGAGCAGAAGAAATTTCCTGAAAGAGGAATTCCTTTATTTTCTTTATCTATCATGCTGCAACCCCACTTGCAAATATTTGCAACAAGTGGTCTTGAAACCATGGCATTTTTAACATTCATTTGGATTGGATTTATCTATGGTGAGGAGGGAAATTTTCAAATTTCAGTATTAGGTTTTTTTATCTCTATATTTCTTCGTCCAGAAGGTATGCTAGCCATCTGTTTTCTACCGATTTTTTTTGGTAAACGAGGTGCTGGAGTAGCAATCCTAAGTATCATTTTTGTTTGTTTACTTAGATATTTTTTATTTTATGATTTTTTACCCAATACCTTTTATGCAAAGTCGGGATTTTTTTGGAAGGATGGAATTGATTATTTAATTTCAGTAAATCAAGATTATCCATTGATTAGTATCCTCATTCCTTTTTTCTTTATTGGAAAGAAATACATTGGAACGAGAATTTTTTGTATCATTTACATTCTTTATGTAATTTCCATTGGCGGTGATTTTATGAGGATGCGTTTTTTTCTTCCGATTTTTACTTTGTTTTCCTGGATTTCCTATTTCAATTTTTCATTGCTATTCCAGAATATAATTAGAGAGGAAGGAATCAGCAAAAGACTTTTGAAGAATTATGAGTTCATCTTATCGTTTATCTTTGTTAGTGCTTTGGTGATTTCTATTCCATTTGGCTTTAATAAAGCGAAAGGAACGAAATTTTGGGAAGAGAGAATGGTATATAATACAGAACTTATGCGAATGGATGGCTATGACCAACAAGCTTTTCAAAATTTACGGGTAGCCTTTTTTGGTGCACAAGCTCATTTTATCTATCACATGCCCGCATCATACATGCTAGAATCGGAATCAGGACTGACTGACAGAGAGTTAGCGGAAACTCCCTCAGATCCTAATAAGCGGCCGGGCCATAGAAAAACAGTAGATGTTCCCTTTTTGGAGAAAAAGAGAATCGATTTGGCTCTTAGGGAAGGTTTTTCCAGTCACGTGATAGGCTTCAATTTTAGAGGACATAAGTTGTGGTTTTCTGTAATGAATATAGAACAAATTGAAAAGGAACTTTGCCACAGGCCTCTTTGGGATTGTAGTATGCTTTCCAAAAGTATACCATAAATAAATTAGGTATATGTTAGAAGACATACAAAATATTCCTGTTTCCTATGGAACTGTTCGTAGTTTTACTTTGGGGAAGAAAGCTTGGGAAAAGCAATTTTCTATGCATGGTTTTCCAAAGGATTTTCTGGGTTGGGAAGCTGTTACAAAAATTTTAATTTCAAGATCAACGAATATTCATTCTGATTCCATTCGTACTTTGGATCAAGTTCATGGTAGGGAAATTGCATATTTTCCTGATTCGAATTCGTCTGAACATTTAATTGATTCGGATTGGAACAGAAAAGCTGTTGGAATCCAAATAGGAGATGGATTGGTTACGAGAGAGCCAGGTTTGGTCTTAGTAATCCGAACAGCAGATTGTGTCCCAGTGTTTGTCTATGACAAAGCCAAGCCTTTTGTGGCAGTGGTGCATAGCGGATGGAGAGGAACTCTAGTCGGCATTACCGAAAAATTAATTGCTTGGATGTTAAGCAATGGAAGCTACGAGGAGAACATAGGAATTTATTTTGGTCCTTCTATCTCACGTAACAACTATGAGGTACAATGGCCAGTAGCTAAGGAATTTTTAAACATGCCCCCAGGCGTAGTACAAGAATCTCCGTCAGGTGGTTATCTTTTAGGAATCAAAGAGGCTATATCTGTAAGAATAAGAAGAGAATTCCCCCAGATAAAAATAGACCCTCATTCCAAAAACGTTTATGTCACGGACGAATTCTTTAGTCACAGAGCATCAGAGGAGGGAAGGAATTTTAACGTTATCTACTGGGAACCGTAGGACATTCAAATTTTTGGAATTTTGAGTAGAGTTTCTTTTATTTTTTCTAGGATTTTTTCTCTTTTAATGGGTTTTACGATGTATTCCATCACCCCACTGTCAAGAAGGCTCCTTATGACAGTAGGAGTGTTTTCATCGGAAATAAACATAATCCTGGGCAATACACCCATCTCTTTCATTTCCCAAAAAGCAGCATAGCCATCGATTTCAGGCAAAAAAACTTCCATCGTTATCAAATCTACCATTTGTCGATTGGTCTTGTAAAGCTGAATGAGTTCTTTGCCTGTTTCCGCAATCCCTAGAACTTTGAAACCTTCCGATTCCAGAATTTGTTGGAGTTGTTTCGCCTGGAATTTTGAATTTTCAGCGATGATCAGATTGTACGGACGGCCTGTTGGCGCTATTCCCATTTGCATCCTTATACCCTACTCTCAATTTCTTTTGATATTTCTTGTGTAGATAGCACTTTTGCCCCTGGCTCTGCTATATCTCGAGTTCTAAATCCACTTTTAATTGTCGACCGAACGGCTTCTTCAATCGAGCGAGCCTCACTTTCCCAACCGAAAGAGTAACGAAAAAGAAGGGCACCAGAGAGAATTTGAGCAATTGGATTGGCGATCCCTTGCCCTGCAATGTCCGGTGCCGAGCCTCCCGAGGGTTCATACAAACCGAAACCAGATTCAGAAATGGAAGCAGAAGGGAGCATACCGATTGATCCTGTGATTATTGAAGCCTCGTCTGATAAAATGTCACCAAACATATTTTCACATAACATCACATCAAATTGCTTTGGCTTCACAATGAGTTGCATAGCGGCATTATCTACATACAAATGAGAAAGTTCGCAATCGTCAAAATCTTTTCGATGTACATCTTCAACAACTTCTCTCCAAAAGACCGATGTTGTAAGAACATTTGCTTTATCTATACTAGTCACTTTACTCTGTCTTTTTCTTGCAGCTTCAAAAGCTTTACGCGCAATTCTCTCTATTTCCCGTCTCGAATAACGCATAGTGTCAAAACCTTCTTCTTCTGGTCCAGATCCAGTTCTACCTTTGGGTTGTCCAAAGTATATTCCTGAAGTCAACTCACGAAGAATTAGGATATCCAGTCCATCTCCGATAATATCTGCTCGAATCGGAGAAGCAGCCTTTAATTCGGGATAAATGATCGCTGGTCTAAGGTTAGCAAAAAGATCAAAGTGCTTTCGTAATGGCAATAATGCCCCGCGTTCGGGCTGATTTGCGGGAGGAAGTTTTTCCCATTTTGGACCTCCAACCGAGCCAAAAAAAATGGCATCGCAGGACTCACAAAGATCTAGCGTTTCCTTAGGAAGAGGGGAGCCTGCTATGTCAATCGCCGCTCCTCCAACGAGAGCTTCAATCCATTGTACCTCTTTGTCTCGGAGTGCCTTTTTTAAAATGGGCAAAGCCGCCTTCACTACTTCAGGTCCAATTCCATCCCCAGGTAGTACAGCAACCTTTTTCATTTGCTTTCTCTCAATATGGTTTCTAAAATATCCAGGCCTTCCATGGCCCTTTCTGGAGAAATTAGCAGTGGTGGCATAATTCGAAGTATTGTATTAGCGGTTGCATTGATCACCAACCCTTTCGCCAAACATCTTTCGGCTATTGGTCGAGAGGGGATGGTCAATTCCAATCCAATATGCAAACCCCTTCCTCGAACTTCTTGTACGGGAAGACCCAGTGACCTCCACTGGGACATCCGAGAAAACATTTGCAGAGAAATTAGCTCTACATTTTCAAGAAGATTTCGGGAAAGAATCACCCGAAAGGTCTCGTAGGCCACAGCACATGCCAAATGGTTTCCTCCAAAAGTACTCCCATGAGATCCTTTAGAAAGAACCGAAACATATTTTTCATCAACAACTAACGCTCCTATGGGGAAGCCAGATCCAAGGGCTTTTGCTAAGGTTAAGGCATCTGGTGAAAAACCAAAATGCTCAAAACAAAACATCTTCCCCGTTCGACCCATACCAGTTTGGATCTCATCAAATACGAGAAGTGATTTTGTTTCCTCCGTTAACTTCCTAGCCAGCGAAACGAACGATTGGGTAAGAGGAATTATTCCACCCTCACCTATGATAGGTTCCATTATTATCCCCGCCATAGATTCGCCATGTTGATCAAAAACTTGGATCAATGCCTCTTCTGCGTTGGGAGGGATATGAATTACATCAGCGAGAAGGTCTCCAAACCCTGTTTTGATCGATGAATTCCCAGTTAGGGTCATCGAAGAAATCGTTCTTCCATGAAAACTGCCTTCCAAGGCTACGATAGTGGGCTTATTTATATTTTTGTCTATGGCATACTTGCGCATCAACTTAAAAGCAGCTTCGTTCGCTTCGGTTCCGGAATTGCAGAGGAATACCTTACCGGGAAAAGTATTTTCTATAATAGCTTCAGCTAGTTTCGCTTGCTCTTCTGAATAGAATAGATTGGAAGTATGAAAGAGTCTATCGGCTTGGAAACGGAGTGCTTCAATAATATCTGCCTCTCCGTGACCCAAATTAGTTACTGCGATACCGGATTGAAAATCGATATATTCTCGATTGTCTTGGTCATAAAGCAACTCTCCCACTCCGTAAACAAAACTCACTGGATAACGGTTGTAAGTGGCTAGCAAATATTTTTCTGATTTTTCCTGGATGCGCTGAAATTCTGAAATCATTTCTTTCTTCATGAAAGACCCGCCAATCGAATAAATTCCTTTTCTGCCTGAGTGATTTCTCTGCCCAATTGATTCCAGCAATCGGCGATTTCATCTTTCTTCACTGGATGTTGGATTGACCTATAGCTGCTGTATATTTTGACCTTGGGTTCCGTACCTGATGGTCGTATGGTAAGCTTAGCTTGTCCAGATAGCACTACTTGCACCACATTGGATTTTGGCATTCCTCGGAAAGGCTTTCCAGAAAACTTCCCATCAATTTTTTGGTTTTCAAAATCCAAAACAGCGACCACTGTTCTTTCTCCGATTTTCTTGCCAATCAGATTGGATTTACGTAATTGATAGATCGCATCCTGTATCTTTGCTTGTCCCTGCGACCCTTAGGGTGAGAGAGGCAAGTCCTTCCCGGAAAAGTCCATAATTGAGATAGATTTCATCTAAGTATTCGGATATCTTACCTTTCTCTGCTAATATTTCAGTAAATAAAATAGCACTAGCTATGCTATCTTTGTCTCGGACAAAACGAATAGGTAGGTATCCATAGGATTCTTCACCCCCAAATAAAAATTGATCTGTTTTGGATTTGTCCAGAACCTTCATTTCTTCCGCTATGTACTTGAAACCAGTTAAGACATTTTTACATGCAACTCCATTTGCTTTAGCAATGTTTTCCTGCAAATCCGTTGTGACAATGGTCTTGATAAGATGAAGTTTTTTTTTGGATTTGCTATACTTTTCACACAAAAATGCGGAGAGGATCGATCCAATTTGATTGCCATTGTATATCGTATAGCTTCCATTTGCTTCTCGAATTCCTACTCCAAGACGATCTGCATCTGGATCCGTGGCGAGAAAAAGCTCAGCCTTTTTGTTTTTTGAATATTTTTCACAGAGAGCTAGAGCATCTTTTTCCTCGGGGTTGGGGTAGGAGACGGTAGGAAATTCTCCGTTGGGCTTGGCCTGTTCGGGAACCAAAAAAACTTTTTTGTATCCAAAATCTTTTAAGGCCTTCTTCATGTATTCACCACCTGTACCGTGTAAGGGGCTATACACAATTTGAATCTTAGATTTAGTTTTGGATTTCGCTTTGCCTGTCAGTCCAGCCTTTTTTAACTCTTTCAAATAAGATTCAAAGCAGCTTTTTGGGACAGAAGTCACCAACTTTTTGTATTTGGGATCCTTAGGCGAGAGAAAAGGAATAGTATCCCAATCTTGGATGCTTTCGATCAATTTTATAATGATTTTGTCGTCGGGGGGGACGAGCTGGCCTCCGTCATCAAGGTAAGCTTTGAAACCATTGTATTCGGGTGGGTTGTGCGAAGCTGTGATTACTACCCCACCGCTAGCTTTAAAATGTCGTATAGCGTAAGATAGAAGGGGAGTAGGAGTAGGTTTTGGAAAAACTTTAACGGGTATCCCTAGGCTTGCGAATATACCAGCGGTTACCTGCGCAAATTCAAGACTCCTTCGTCTAGAATCATAGGCTATAACAAGAGATGGTTTTTTCTGCTTTTTGATGTGTTGGGCAAAGCCGTAAGCCGCTCTTCCAACAGTGAAATCGTTCATCCTTCCGATCCCATTCCCGATTTTTCCTCGGATTCCCCCCGTTCCAAAGGCAAGTGGAATGGAGTAGGCGTCAGATAGGCTTGTCACAATGCCCTTTTTTAAGTCTTTCAGGGCATCTTGTGCTTCTTTTTGAATTTCCTCTGTAAAAGGTGATTTTGTCCAAGCGAGAATGTAATCTTCTGGTGTCATCCTGGGTTCGATTCTAGCATAGAACAGGAAAGGGCAAGAGAAAAGATAAGTTGGAACTGAGAGAATTTTTCATTGAAAAGAGGCTAGAACAGAGAAGAAAGGAAGCATTTTGCAATTTAGGAGAGAGCGGAATGCAGGGGCTCCGCCTTGAAACTCTTCTGCAATTGCTTGGTTTAGATACTGAGTCCCTCGGCAAAATCAATCTTGGTGACTCACCTAATACTGGTTCCTTAGAACTTAGAGAAGAGATAGCGAAACTCCATCCAGGAGCTCTCTCAGAAAATGTCTTAGTCACCACAGGGACTTCAGAGGGGCTTTTTTTGTTTTTTTCCGAAATTCTAAGGCAAGGGGATAAGGTTGGGTATTACTCACCTGCCTTTCAATCCCTCTACGAGATCCCCTTGGGGTTGGGGGCAGAACTCTATGGGATACCAGTAGCTGGAGAAGGTCACCTTCCCATCCCAAATCGGAAAGACTTCAAGCTCTTTATCTGCAACCACCCCCACAATCCCACAGGACTAGGGTTTGGAAACAAATTCAAAGAATTGTGGACTCACTACCTTCAAAGTTATTCGGGGTATCTTCTCTTTGATGAGCATTATAGATTTTTACCTCATGAGCCGAGTATTTCTCTTCTACCAACTGGAGCTTTCTTAAATGAAAAAACTTTTGTGACTGGCTCTTGTATCAAGTGCTTTGGCATCACAGGCCTGCGCGTTGGCTGGATCATCGGAAGTCCTGATTTACTTAAAGTCTTGAGACAAAAAAAAGACTATACAACTCATACCGTTTCTCCTATTTCCGAATTTTTAGTAACAGAAGTAATGCGGCAAAGACAAAAGTTTCAAGATCTTGCCATTTCAAGGATACTAAAAAATTTAGAAATTTGGGATTTTTATGCGAAAGAATTGCCAGGCATTCAATCTTTCCAGAGACCTGAAGGGGGATTGGTAATTTGGGTTCAATTGGATTCCAAAATCCCCTCCGCAATTTATGCAGACCATTTGTATGAAAAGACCGGTGTGTTTGTTTTGCCTGGGTCTGACTTTGAAACAGAAGGTTACTTGAGAATTGGTTTGGGCGAAGAGACGGAGAGATTTGAGAAAGGTTTGGAAAGATGGAGACAGATGAAATTCCTAGCTGGTTAGCTCTTGCTAAGGGAACAAAAAAAGAAGAGCTTTGGCGAATCTACCCTGAATACCCGGAGCATTTCTTGTTCTTAGATATTGAGACTACTGGAATGGGAAAAGAATCCCTGGTAACCGTAGCCACAATAGGGAAAGAAGATGAGATACAAACTTTTATTAGGGGGATTAATTTGGAATATCTGCCTGACCAACTTTCCAATCCTTGTATTTTCGTTACTTACAATGGCAGGCGGTTTGATCTTCCCTTTTTGGAGAGAGAATTTCAAACAAAGTGGGACTACCCCCATTTGGATCTTATGGAGACTTTGCACAAG
>Ga0169931_10009093_pt1 | contig 14397 bp, 11 predicted proteins | sample Kivu_15m_20L_FD_129675 | JGI IMG/M metagenome (GOLD analysis project Ga0169931, IMG submission 129675) | Freshwater microbial communities from Lake Kivu, Western Province, Rwanda to study Microbial Dark Matter (Phase II) - Kivu_15m_20L... | ecosystem: Environmental > Aquatic > Freshwater > Lake...
AAGATACTCTACTCGCACAATATTCCAGCCGACGGGTGTTTTAATTGGCGCCAATGTCATCGCGACCTTGGGCAGATGAATAATCACCTCAGCAATCGTGGGCAAGACCTGCGGCAAGATTAACCATTCCAGCAACCCCCCCTCGCTGCGGCTCGCATCCAGAGAGCGCTCACGAGCCGCCTTATCAAAGTCTCCCCCCGCCCGAATGAAGGCAATCGTTGCCCGCGCCTCGGCCTGACTTCGCTGGGTGATCAGCCGCAGACGGTACTGCTGATAAAAGCCAGGCTCTCCTAGCGATTCAATTTCTTCGTGATACGCCTGAAGAATGTCTTCCTCAAGAACAGGAGAATCCTGGAGATGTTGTTTCAGCAATAACTTTGACAACACCTGTTGATGCGCCTGGTACAGCTGGCTCTGTGCCTCGGGGTTCTTGTCGAGCCCACGACGCAAGGCCTCCTGCGCCATCAACTCCAGGTTAATCAGTTCTTCACGCACCTCTTTAAAGAGATAGGCTGTCTCCGGCTGACCGCGCTCGACCACGCCCCGCAAGGTGTAATCCAACAGTACTTTGGGGATAACGACCCCATTGACCCGTGCCGCGGGTTCACTATGGGTCTCAGACACCTCAAATCGTCGGGGCCGGCTAAACATCACTCATTTCCGATAAAGTTCTTCTTTATTCACACGGAGTTGCTGTCGAAATTTTGACACCACTTTAACAGGCTTTCTTCCCCCCATGCAATACCCACGGGCCCAGCGTTATGCTTAGCAGCGTCGGGGCCCCCGTGAGAGCAGACCACTTAAGCAAAAAGTCCTCTAAAAACCTCATACAAGTTGCAAATAACGAGAAAAAATAGAAATTTTCATGAAAACCCTCATCTCTAGCGGTTCCCCATTTGAAAAAACCATGGGCTACTCCCGAGCCGTCGCCCAAGGCCCCTTTTGCTTTGTTTCTGGAACCACGGGCTATGACTACGCAAAAATGGTCATGCCAGAGAGCGCCGCAGACCAGGCCCGCAATGCGCTGCAGACCATTCAGAAGGCGCTCGGTGAAGCGGGCTTTTCACTCAACGATGTGGTGCGAGTGACCTATTACCTCAGCGATCTATCGTGGGCGGACTCGGTCATTCCGGTCTTTGGCGAGTTCTTTGGCGACATTCGCCCTGCGGCCACGCTGCTTGTGGCCCAGATGCTCAAACCCGAAATGAAGATCGAGATCGAAGTGACGGCCTACAAAGGCTAGCGCGCCCCATGCTTGCAGCCACCGCAGAAGAAGGCAGCACCCCGTCGGCTCCGCAACGACGGGCGGTGGGGCTCATGCTCAACGTGGCCCACACACTCGATCACCTGGTGCTACTCATCTTCGCCTCGGCTGTGGCAGCCATTGCGGTCGACTTCGGTCTCGAGCGCTGGGAAGACCTCATGCCCTACACGGCGGGAGCCTTCTTAATGTTCGGGCTTGGCTCGATTCCCTCAGGCCGACTGGGCGACCTCTGGGGCCGCCGCAAAGCCATGCTCCTCTTTTTCTTTGGAACCTCCGCGAGCTGCTTTCTGGTGGCCACCACCCAGACCCCGTGGCAGATGGCCTTCGCACTCACCCTTTTGGGCTGCTTTGCCTCGATCTATCATCCGGTGGGTATTCCCATGCTGGTACGAGATGCGGCGCGCCCCGGTGCGGTCATCGGCTGGAACAACCTGGCAGGCAATCTGGGTATCGCCTTCGCCGCGCTACTCGCTGGCTATGCCGTAAGCCAATGGACATGGCGCGCCGCCTTTGTCATTCCTGGCGCCATTTCTCTTCTGCTCGGCCTGGCATTTTTGCGCATTGCCCCGGTAGAAAAGGTCTCCCCGGCGAAGGCAAGCCATCCCCGCGCGCACGCCACGAGCGCGGCGGCCACAAGCCGGGCGCTCATCGTCATCACAGCGGCGGCGAGTACCGGATCGATCCTCTATAACTTCACGACCAACGGCAACACCGAACTCTTCCGCGAACGGCTGCAACATCTCCTCTCCGACCCCACCGACCTTGGCCTGGTGCTGGCAGCACTTTATGCGGTGGCCGCCTTCGCACAGGTGATCGTGGGTCGCCTCAGCGACAAAGTAGCCCTTCGGCCGCTTTTTCTCGGCATCGTCTGCACACAGACGCTCTTCTTTCTGCTCGCGGCCTATGCCTCTGGCTGGTGGTTCTACGTCTTTGCGCTGGGCTTTATGGGTGCCATCTTCGGTGCGATTCCCTTTACCGATGCGGTGATGGTGCGCTATGTCGACGATCGCCAACGTTCACGCATGACAGGCCTTCGCATTGGCATTGCTTTTATGGTGAGCAGCATCGTTATTGCGGGGCTCGGCCCTGCCGTGAAGGCGGCGGGCTTTGCCGTCGCGCTTCTCGTGATGGCGGCGGTATCGGTGCTCACCCTGGTGGCTATCTGGTATCTGCCTTCTGACCCGCCGCGGGCCTCATGAAGCCGCCTGTCCCCCGACTGCAGTTGCAGGGTCTCACCAAGGCCTACCCCACACTTGTTGCAAACGATCAGATTAGCCTCACGGTGGAGGCCGGTGAGATTCACGCCATTCTTGGCGAAAACGGGGCAGGGAAATCAACCCTCATGAAGATGATCTATGGAGTGACCCAGCCCACCGCAGGCCAGATGTTCTGGGAGGGCACGCCGGTCTCTATTGGAAGCCCCGCCATCGCCCGGAGCCTAGGCATCGGCATGGTCTTTCAGCACTTCTCTCTCTTTGAATCGCTCACCGTGGCGGAAAACACAAGCCTCAGCCTTGGGTCCAGCCACACGCCCTCCTCAGCCGCGCAGGCCCTACAGCAGGCAGCCGCGCGCTACGGCCTCGAAGTTCATCCAGAAAAATTTATTCACGACCTGTCTGTGGGAGAACGTCAACGGGTGGAGATCCTGCGCTGCCTGCTGCAGGACCCCAAGCTACTTATCCTCGATGAGCCCACCTCGGTTCTGCCCCCTCAAGCCATCGAGGGGCTTTTTGCCATGCTCAGACGACTGGCCTCCGAGGGCTGCTCCATTCTCTACATCAGCCACAAACTGCAGGAGATCCAGCAGCTCTGCGACCGCGCCACCATCCTGCGGGCGGGCAAGGTGGTGGCCGAATGTCGGCCGCAAGAGGAGACGGCCGCCTCGCTTGCAGCACTCATGATTGGCCGTGACACGGAGCCTTTGCCGAAGCGCCCCCCTGCGGCCTCCGCGAAGACGATCTTTGCTGCGGAGGGCCTTACGCTCCTAAGCCCCGATCCCTACGGGACCCATCTCGACAACATCTCTTTTACCGTTCCCCAGGGTACGATTCTTGGCATCGCGGGCGTCTCGGGCAACGGCCAGCGCGAATTGCTCTGGGCCCTCTCTGGGGAGACACGCTGCCCGAGCCCCGAGATGCTCCAACTCCATCACGAACCCATCGGTCACCGGGGTCCGGCGGCCCGCAGGCGTTTAGGCATGAGCGTTGTTCCGGAAGATCGTCTGGGGACGGGTGCCATTCCCGCGATGAGTCTGGAGGAAAACGGCCTTCTCACAGCGGTCTACACCCAGCCGATGGTGCGCCACGGGCTCGTAGACCAGAAGGCGACCCATGCCTTCGCCCAAAAATGCATCGCCCAGTTTGATGTCCGCTGCAGCGGCGCCCAGGCGCTTGCAGGCGCTCTCTCAGGCGGCAACCTGCAGAAATTTATCGTGGGGCGAGAACTACTGCAGACACCGCAACTCCTCGTCTGCAGCCAGCCCACCTGGGGTGTGGATGTCGGCGCGGCCGCGCTGCTCAGGCGGGCGATTCAGTCACTGGCCGAGCAGGGGTCAGCCGTTATTCTGATCAGTGAAGACCTCGACGAAATTCTCGAGGTCAGCGACGAGGTGGCAGTCCTCTTTGAAGGAAAACTCTCCCCGCCCATGCCCGCCTCCGAGGCGAGCCCAGAGCGGGTGGGTCTACTCATGGCGGGGGTCTGGCAGCAGCAGACTCACACAGGGGCAAGCACCACGTCTACATCGCACCGTGCCGGCGACGGCACACGGGCGGCATCGTCGTGATACGACTCGAACGACGTCCCCAGCCCTCCACGCGTTGGCGTTGGCTTGCCCCAGTGGTGGCGGTCGGGCTCACAGTGCTCACCGGCCTCATTATCTTTGCACTGCTTGGCAAAGACCCGATTCTTGGGTTTCAGGTCTTTTTCGTCTATCCCTTACGCAGCCTCTATGGCCTCTCGGAGTTGCTGCTGAAGGCCACCCCTCTCGCCCTCATTGGGATGGGCCTTGCGGTGGGTTTTCGGGCCGGCATCTGGAACATTGGTGCCGAAGGGCAGTTTCTTTTTGGTGCCGTATTTGCCACCGGGGTTGCCCTCTACCTTCCCTCCATCACGGGGGTCAGCTTGCTCGTCATGGTCTTCGCAGGAATCCTCGGGGGCATGGCCTGGGCCCTTATTCCTGCCTGGCTGCGCGCACGGTTTCACACCAACGAGATACTGGTCTCTCTCATGCTGGTCTATGTCGCCCAGCTTTTTGTGTCCTGGCTAGTCTTCGGCCCCTGGCGAGATCCCCGCGGCTTTAATTTCCCGCAGACCGAAATGTTTGACGCGGCCTGGCTCCTACCCACCCTGCTCTCTGGAAGTCGGCTCAACCTCGCCTTTGCCCTCACCCTCATCGTTCTCGTCATCGGGCACATTCTCTTGGCGAAAAGTTATTACGGCTTTTCTATTCGAGTGGCCGGCGAATCGCCGACCGCCGCGCGTTATGCCGGATTGTCGGAGCGACGCAACATCTACGCAGGACTGCTCATCGGGGGCGCCTGCGCGGGACTGGCAGGCATGGCGGAGGTGGCAGGCCCGATGGGCCAACTCACCGACAAGGCCTCCGTAGGCTACGGTTTTGCCGCCATCATCGTGGCCTTTGTGGGACGACTACAACCCCTCGGTATTGGTCTCGCAGCCCTAGTCATGGCCCTCTTTTTCCTAGGGGGTGAACAGGCGCAGCAGTATCTCAACCTTCCCGGGTCCATCTCGCGGGTCTTTCAGGGGCTGCTGCTTTTCTACCTCTTGGCCGCCGACGTGCTGGTGCAGTTTCGCCTTGTCCGTACCCCGCCACAGACCAAGGGCGCGACATGACCACCGAACTCTTGGGCGCCATCCTCTTTGCCATGATCGTCGCGGCCACGCCGCTCATGCTCGTTGCTCTGGGCGAACTGGTCACCGAAAAAGCCGGCATGCTCAACCTCGGAGCCGAGGGTCTGATGGCCGTGGGCGCGGTCTCGGCCTTTATTGCCACCCACACCACCGGATCCGTCACGGTGGGGGTGCTCGCCGGAATAACCGCAGGAGTCTTGTTATCGTGCATCTTCGCCCTGGTCACGATTCCCCTTATGGCCAATCAGGTGGCTACGGGGCTCGCAATTGCCATCTTCGGCGTGGGCCTGGCAGCCTTTATTGGCAAGCCCTTTGAATCATCCGTCATCGCCTCCACACCCGCCTGGAACGTGCCGGGCTTGAGCGAGATTCCGGTATTGGGCAAGGCCCTCTTTAGTCACCAGCCCATCGTCTACCTGGCCTGGCTCGCAACCGGCATTGTGATCTGGGTCTTGGCCCGCACACGCACCGGACTGGTGCTTAAAGCCGTCGGCGAATCCCCTGCGGTAGGCCATGCCATCGGCTACCCGGTGAATCGCATCCGCGCGCTGGCCGTGCTCTTTGGCGGGGGTATGGCCGGGCTCGGGGGGGCCTATTTGTCGGTCTTCTACACCCCCATGTGGACCGAAGATATGGTGGCAGGCCGGGGCTGGATCGCGCTGGCCCTGGTGGTCTTTGCCACCTGGCGGCCCTGGCGGGTGGTACTCGGAGCCCACCTCTTCGGCGGCGTCTTAATTCTCCAACTTTTCGTGCAATCTTCCGGGCTCGACCTGCAGGTTCCCGCGCAACTCCTCTCGGCAATGCCATACTTAGCAACGATTGTCGTATTGGTGCTGATTGCAGGAAATCCCAAGACTATTCGGATCCACTCGCCAGCCTCACTCGGCAAGCCATTTCGTCCCGATGCCCACTAGAAAGCTTTTCTTTAGCGGCATCGGAATTTTCGCGTTGATAACCCGTTAGACCCTTGTTCTGAAAGGAACCCACATGTTGAAGCGCCGTACCTTTGTGAAAGCCTCGCTTGCTGCCACCGGCCTATCCGCCCTCGGCCTAGCAGGCTGCGGAAAGAAAGAAGAAGCCAAGCCCGCTGCTGCGCCTGCCGCCGCCGAGCCCATTAAGGCTGGCTTTGTCTATGTGAGCCCCATTGGCGACGCCGGCTGGACTTACCAGCACGACCTTGGCCGCCTGGAGATGGAAAAAACCCTGGCCGGAAAAGTCACCACAAGCTTTGTGGAGAAGGTCGCCGAGGGCGCAGATGCCGAACGCGTGATTCGTGAAATGGCTTCCAGTGGCAACCGCATCGTCTTTGCCACGAGCTTTGGCTACATGAACTACGTAGAGAAGGTTGCCAAAGAATTCCCCAAGGTCACCTTCATGCACGCCACAGGCTACAAGTCGGGTGAGAACTTTGGGAACTACAACGCACGGTTCTATGAGGGGCGTTACCTGACGGGCGTGATCGCCGGTCACATGACCAAGTCGAATGTTCTGGGCTATGTTGCCGCCTTCCCGATCCCCGAAGTCCTTCAGGGCATCAATGCCTTTATCCGTGGCGCCCGCTCGGTCAACCCCAAAGCCGAAGTACGCGTCATCTGGGTGAACAGCTGGTACGACCCGGGCAAAGAGCGCGAGGCCGCGATGACACTTATCGCCCAGAAGGCCGACATCGTCACCCATCACACCGACTCCACCGCCGTGGTGCAGGCGGCCGAAGAGAAGGGGGTCTATGCCTTTGGCTACCACTCCGATATGTCGAAGTACGGTGCCAAGGCCCATCTCTCGGCCACCACTCACCACTGGGGCGCCTACTACACCAAGATCGTGAACGATGTGATTGCCGGCACTTGGAAGGTGGACAACATCTGGGGCGGCATCCGCGACGGCATGATCAGGCTGGCGCCCATCAACCAAGTTGTTCCTGAAGAAGTGCGTCGCAAAGTAGCAGATCTCGAGGAGAAGATCCGCACGGGCGAATTCCATCCGTTTGCGGGGCCGGTCCTTGACCAGTCCGGCAAAGTACGCGTGGAAGCAGGCAAGACCATGTCCGATGAGGACATGAACAAGATGGACTTCTACGTACAGGGCGTTGCCTCGAAGCTGCCGAAGTCCTAAGCCTTCCGCTGTTTGAGATGCTCTCGCACCAGGGTCTGGCAGCACAGGTCGTACCGGGTCAGACCCTGGCCCTTCGCGGAGCCCTCTTTAGTCTGCTGAGCGACGCAGACCCCTCCGGCTCCTCGATTCAGACCGTTTTCGATCCCGCAGGTAGGCCGCGGGGTCTTCTGTTTATTCCCGATGGCATCGTCTTTGTGCGCGATGGCCTCATCGCATGGGTGAAGTCCGCAGAAGAGGCCATCTCTGAGATTCCGGCCGACTGTCCGGTGCACCGATACCAAGATCGACTCATTCTTCCCGGATTCGTCGATACCCACACCCACTTCCCGCAGCTTGAGGTCATCGGCCGCATGGGCCACAGCCTCATCGACTGGCTCAATCACTACACCTTTCCCGCCGAAGAGAAGTTCTCTGACCTCTCCCATGCTCAGCAGGCCGCGCACCTCTTTCTCGATGAACTTGCGCGCCACGGGGTGACCACGGCCTCCGTCTTTGCCACCGTGCATGCCCAGAGCGTTGACGCCTTCTTCGAACGGGCCCTGGCCCGCGGACTGCGCATGCTCTGCGGCAAGGTACTCATGAATCAACATTGCCCAGAGGCGCTTCAAGACGGCGCCGATTACGGTATGTCTGCAACCGAGTCGCTGATCAGCCAGTGGCATGGTCGCAATCGGCTGCGCTATAGCCTCACGCCCCCGTTTACAACGACATCATCACCCGAGCAGATGCGCGCTGTTGGGCAACTCTTTCAGTCGCAGGCGGGCCTGCACCTGCAGTCGCATCTGGCAGAAACCCAAGAAGAGGTGTCCTGGGTGCAGAGCCTTTATCCGGAGCAGAAAAGCTACCTGGAGGTCTACACGCACTTTCAGCAGACCGGGCCCGGTGCCATCATGGGCCACGGTATTTATCTCAACGATCGCGACCGCCAGACCATGGCGCAGACCCAGACGGCGATTGCCTTCTGCCCGAGTTCTAACCTGTTTCTCGGCTCCGGACTCTTTGATCTGCAATCCGCCTGCGAGGCGGGTATCGCGGTGGGGCTTGGCTCTGATGTCGGGGGCGGCACCAGCCCCAGCATGTTCAAGACCATGCTCGATGCCTACAAGGTCCTCAAACTGCGGGGCCAGACACTCAGCCCTGAAATGGCCTTCTACTTGGCCACCCTGGGCGGCGCAGAGGCCCTGGGGCTCCATCGCGTGATCGGAAGCCTGGAGGCAGGCAAAGAAGCCGACCTGATCGTGGTCAATCCCGAAGCCACCCCACTGCTTGCACACCGGGCAGCCGCCAGCCAGTCACTCTCAGACCTGCTGTCTGCCCTCATCACCCTCGGAGACGAACGCTGCGTAGAGGCCTGCTATATCCAAGGACGGCCCTTGCAGTTTTAGCCCATGGGGCTTGAATTTCTCCAAGCCCGCCCCCAAATGCGTTTTTAAGTAAGCAGTCTGTCTTTCGAAAGCCGCTCCTATGACGAAATATCCCTTTGAATTCAACGATCAAAAGCCAGGTAGTGAGCCCTCGCCCACTGCGTCTGGACAAGACCAGTCCGCCGCGCCATCAGGCAATCCCATGGAGGTTGACCCCACCCTAGGCGCGGGAACCATCGATTCGCATATCGATCAACCAGCGGCAAAAGAGGCCAAGGACGACCGCGCGGAACTTGAGGCCCGTCTGAAGGAACGCGAGGATCAGCTGATACGCCTGGCCGCAGAGGTAGAAAACATGCGCAAACGGCACGCGCAAGAACTTTCTAACGCAAGCAAGTTTGCGATCGAGGGCTTTGCCGAGTCGCTGCTGCCTGTGGGCGACAGCCTGGAAATGGCGCTCCAACTACCCAACCAGACCCTCGAGGGCCTCACCGACGGGGTGAACATTACGCTGCGGCAACTCCACCAAGCCTTCGAAAAAGGGCGGCTGACCGTCGTGAACCCCTTGGGAGAGAAGTTCGATCCCAATCGTCATCAGGCCGTTTCGATGATCGATGGTAAGACCCAGGACCCCCCTGTGGCCTCTGGCCATGTGGTGACCGTGATGCAGAAGGGCTACCTCATTGGCGATCGCGTCTTGCGACCCGCACTTGTAGCGGTTGCCCAGTAAACCCACGAGGTGGCAACGGTCCTCGCAACACTTTCGAAAGTTCGCCCCCCCTCTTACCCCTTGAAATAGCGGCGTTAAGCCCCACTTACCTTATCAACAACTCGTACAGAAACACGCGAAGCTTGGCCCTCATCGGCCAGCTTTACTGAACCAAAGGAACCCAGACCATGGCAAAAATTATTGGAATTGACCTCGGAACCACGAACTCCTGTGTGGCCATTATGGAAGCCGGCCAGCCCAAGGTCATTGAAAACAGCGAAGGTGCCCGCACGACCCCGTCCATCATTGCCTACATGGAAGACGGTGAAATTCTGGTGGGTGCCCCCGCGAAACGTCAGGCAGTCACCAATCCCAAGAACACGCTCTACGCCGTCAAGCGCCTCATTGGCCGTAAGTTCACAGACAAAGAGGTACAGAAAGACATCGAGCTCATGCCCTTTCAGATTGTGAAGGCAGAGAATGGGGATGCCTGGGTCGGCGTACGCGACAAGAAACTCGCGCCTCCGCAGGTGAGTGCCGAAGTCCTGCGGAAGATGAAAAAGACCGCGGAAGACTATCTCGGCCATGAAGTCACGGAAGCAGTGATTACTGTGCCGGCCTACTTCAACGATGCGCAGCGCCAGGCCACCAAGGATGCGGGTCGTATCGCGGGCCTCGAAGTCAAACGCATTATTAATGAGCCCACCGCTGCGGCGCTCGCCTTTGGTCTCGACAAGTCGGGCGGCAAAGACCGCAAGATCGCCGTCTACGACCTGGGGGGCGGCACGTTTGACGTATCGATTATCGAGATCGCCGATGTGGATGGCGAGAAGCAGTTTGAGGTGCTCTCGACCAATGGCGATACCTTCTTGGGCGGCGAAGACTTCGACCAGCGCATCATCGACCACATCATCGATGAGTTCAAAAAGCAAAACGGCGTCGACCTTGCCAAAGACCCGATCGCTCTGCAACGGATCAAGTCGGCCGCCGAGCGGGCCAAGATCGAGCTCTCCTCGAGCCAGCAGACCGAACTCAACGAGCCCTACATCGCCATGGCCAATGGCGCACCGGTGCACCTGACCTTCAAGATCACCCGGGCCAAGCTCGAGTCCTTGGTCGAAGACCTGGTAAACCGGACGATTGAACCCTGCAAGACGGCACTCAAAGACGCTGGCGTATCAGCCTCGCAGATTGATGATGTCATTCTCGTGGGCGGCATGAGCCGCATGCCCAAAGTGCAGGAGGCGGTAAAGGCCTTCTTCGGCAAAGAGCCGCGTAAAGATGTCAACCCCGACGAAGCCGTGGCCGTAGGCGCTGCGGTGCAGGGCTCAGTTCTCGCCGGTGACCGCAAAGACGTGCTTCTGCTCGATGTCACGCCGCTCTCGCTGGGTATCGAAACCTTGGGCGGGGTCATGACCAAAATGATCCAGAAGAACACCACTATTCCTACCAAGTTCTCACAGACCTTCTCCACGGCCGACGACAACCAGCCAGCAGTCACCATCAAGGTCTATCAGGGCGAACGGGAAGTGGCCAACGCCAACAAGAGCCTGGGCGAATTCAATCTTGAGGGCATTCCACCGGCACCGCGCGGTACGCCGCAGATTGAGGTTACCTTCGATATCGACGCCAACGGCATTCTCCATGTCTCGGCCAAAGACAAGGCGACTGGCAAAGAGAACAAGATCACCATCAAGGCGAACTCCGGACTCTCAGAAGACGAGATCAACAAGATGGTGGCCGACGCCGAGGCCAATGCGTCAGAGGATAAAAAGCGTGTCGAACTCGTACAGGCCCGCAACACCGCCGAGGCCATGGTCCATTCGGTGAAGAAGTCGCTTGAGGAGCACGGCGACAAGATCGATGCCGATGAGAAGGCCAAGATTGAGGAGGCCATCAAGGAACTCGAGGCCGTTACCCAGGGCGAAGACAAGGATGCGATTGAATCGAAGACCGACAACCTGATGAAGGCCTCGCAGAAGTTGGGCGAGAAGGTCTATGCCCAGGCCTCCGCGCCAAGCGCAGCCGGTGCCAGCGCAAGCTCGGGCGGTGACGATAAGTCCAACGCCGAAGACGTGGTCGATGCCGAATTCAAAGAGGTCAAGCGCGACTAGGAGCGGATACCGGTAGCATCCGAACTGTATGTTGTTAGACCACGCCGGGCTCGACCCGGCGTCTTCCATTAAAGAACCATGGCCAAACGAGACTATTACGAAGTACTAGGGGTGGCAAAAAACGCAAGCGATGAAGACCTGAAGAAGGCCTACCGCAAGCTTGCGATGAAATTTCACCCCGATCGCAACCCCGACGATAAGACCGCCGAGGCCAAATTCAAGGAGGCCAAAGAGGCCTACGAGATGCTCAGCGACGCCGAGAAGCGGGCCGCGTACGACCGGTTTGGCCATGCCGGTGTCGATCCCAATATGGGCGGCGGCGCGGGGGGGCAAGACTTCTCTGGCTTTGCAGACGCCTTCGGCGACATCTTTGGCGATATCTTCGGGGGCGCGCGCGGTGGGCGCGGCGGTGGCGGTGGTGGGCAGCGCTCCAATGTCTATCGCGGCAGCGACCTGCGCTACGCCATGGAAATCACGCTAGAGCAGGCAGCCCAAGGGTTCACCACTGAGATTCGCGTTCCAAGCTGGGAGTCTTGCGGCACCTGTAACGGCACGGGCGCCAAACCCGGTACCAAGGCCGAAACCTGCAAGACCTGTGGCGGCCAGGGTCAGGTCCGCATGCAGCAGGGTTTCTTCTCGATCCAGCAGACCTGTCCGAGTTGCCACGGGTCGGGCAAGACCATTCCCCATCCCTGCGGCACCTGTGATGGAGTGGGCCGGGTGCGCAAACAAAAAACGCTCGAGGTCAAAATTCCTGCGGGCATCGACGACGGCATGCGCATCCGGTCTGCCGGCAATGGCGAACCCGGACTCAATGGTGGCCCCCCCGGAGACCTCTATGTAGAAATCTCCGTAAAGGTCCACCGCGTCTTTCAGCGGGACGGCGATGATCTCCACTGTGAGATCCCGGTTAGCTTCGCCCGGGCTGCCTTAGGAGGATCGATTGATGTGCCCACCCTCAATGGTCGGGCCAGTTTTGATTTGCCTGAGGGTACCCAGACCGGCAAGACCTTTCGGCTACGCGGTAAGGGTATCAAGAACGTACGCTCCAATGTGCCCGGCGATCTCTACTGCCATGTCGTACTCGAGACCCCGGTTAAGCTCTCCGACAAACAGAAGCAGTTGTTGCAGGACTTCGAAGAGTCACTCGAAGAAGGCGGGGACCGGCACAATCCGCAGAGCAAAAGCTGGATGGAAAAGGTTCGCGACTTCTTTAACTAGTCGTTTCTAGTCGGCCGCGCCCAACGACAAGGCCCGATCCCGTGCCAGCTGGCGCTGGGCCTGGGCCGAGGCAGAATCTTCACCTATCGGCCAGCCCGCCGTCTCCTGCTCTACCAGAGAGGTCAGCATGGAGATCGCTTCAGGACGGTCGTTTAAGCAAGGAATGTAGTGATACGACTCTCCACCGGCGGCCATAAAATCTTCTCGACCTTCCATCGCAATTTCTTCGAGCGTCTCTAAACAGTCGGAAATAAATCCAGGGCAGGCGATATCCAGCCGCTTCACCCCCTGCGCGGGAAGCGACTCAAGGCTCTCGGCGGTATAAGGTTTGAGCCATTCCGCCCGACCAAATCGCGACTGAAACGAGAGTTTCCATTCGTGGGGCGCAAGCCCTAATGCCTCGGCGATCAGGCGCCCCGTTTTATGGCACTCGCAGTGATAAGGGTCGCCCTTGAGCAGACTGCGCTTCGGTACACCATGAAAGCTGAATAAGAGTAGATCGCCCCGGCCATGCTGCTGCCAGTAGCGGCGGATCTGGTCTGCCCAGGCCGCAATATAGGCGGGGTGGTCGCAGAAGCTGCGTACGAGCCTGAGGGCTGGTGGGTTACGCAGTTGGGCGAGGCTCTCATAGACCTTGTCAAACACGGTCGCGGTCGTACTCGCCGAGAACTGGGGGTAGAGCGGCAGCACCACCATACGGCTCACGCCGCGGGCCTTGAGCGCATCGATACCGGCCTGGATACTGGGCTGGCCATAGCGCATCGCAAGTTCCACCTCAATATCCAGAGACTTTTCCCGCAGCGCGGTCTGAAGACGATCTCTCTGGGCCTCGGAATAGACCCGAAGCGGCGAGCCCTGCGGCATCCAGACCGAGGCGTACTTCGCGGCTGATTTGGCCGGACGCACGGTGAGAATGATGAGATTGAGAATCGGCCACCAGATGAGCTTGGGGATCTCGACCACCCGAGGATCAGACAAGAACTCTTTGAGGTAGCGCCGTAAGGCGGGTGCGGTGGGGGCATCGGGCGTACCCAAATTCACCAGCAGCACACCCACCCGCGCACGACTTCCATGTCGATACGGAGGTTCTTCAAGAATAGCGCTGGCAGAAAGCGGCAAGGTCATCGGGCGTGGGTGAGTTAAGAGGAGCCGCCGGCTTGTTCGGAGGCGAGGTGGGTCAGGGCGGTGGACACCAGCCGAGCGGTGATGTCCACAATGGGAATCACCCGATCATAAGCCATCCGCGTGGGGCCAATCACACCCAGCGTACCCACCACGCGGCCATTGACCTGATACGGTGCGGTAATCACGGAGAGTTCCTGCACCGGCACAAGATCAGAATCGCCACCAATAAAAATCTTCACTCCCTGGGCCTGCACCGAATGGTCCAACAACCGGGCAAGAATCGACTTCTGCTCGAAGAGATCAAAGAGCTGGCGCAGCCGGGTCATGTCTTCAGAGAGGTCAGCCACATCCAATAGACGGCGCTCGCCAGAAATGACAATCGACCCATCCGGGTCGCTTAAGGCCGCCCCGCCCTCCTCGACCGCCTTGAGCATGAGGCGGGACACGTCCTGCCGCAGATCGGCCACCTCCTGCGCGAGCCGGGCACGCACGGCGTCCAGACTCATCCCTGCATACTGGGCCGTGAGGTAGTTACCTGCCTGCACCAGAGTCTCCGGCGCAAAGTCTTGGTCGGGATGAATTACCTTGTTGATGACATCCCCCTCGGGGGTTACAAGA
>Ga0169931_10009094_pt1 | contig 14396 bp, 16 predicted proteins | sample Kivu_15m_20L_FD_129675 | JGI IMG/M metagenome (GOLD analysis project Ga0169931, IMG submission 129675) | Freshwater microbial communities from Lake Kivu, Western Province, Rwanda to study Microbial Dark Matter (Phase II) - Kivu_15m_20L... | ecosystem: Environmental > Aquatic > Freshwater > Lake...
CAAAGATAATTGGCTTAATAAGTATAGAGTTAATAAAATTGTGAAACAACATTTAAGCAAACAACAATACAAACAATATGGAGTTAGTTTAAAAAACGCCATCATGGAAGTTGGTAAGAATCTGAATGACGAAGAATCTTTAACACTTCTGGAGGCAACTCACAATGTTTAATTTGCTCATATGGGTAATTTATGGTTTATTTGTTGGTTCATTAGCCAAAGCTATAGTACCTATCAATCTTAGATTAGGATTTTTCCAAACAATAGCCTTGGGCATTGCTGGTTCTTATATGGGTGGAGCTATATTATATATTTTGGGGACTTACGATAGTCTAAGTCCTTCTGGTATATTTATGGGTGTAGCTGGTGGAATTGTAAGCCTCGTACTATACAATAAATTCTTAAATACATGAAAGGATATAAAACATGGCTGATAAAAAGATATCTGAGTTAACAGCAACACCAAGCGTAGCTAGCGGAGATTTGATGGTGGTTGTTACTGGTGTTGGTATTCCTGGAGCCACACTAGTTACTCACAAATTTCCATTATCTGGACTAGTAAATAATATTGTCAATATAGATCAACTAATTACTAATGGTACTGGTATACATTTGGTGCCAACTGTTAACGCTAATCTTCCAAATACAGTAAATATTAATGTTACAGGATATGCATACACATCCCATACTCATACAGCATCCAATATCACCGACTTTAGTAGTGCTATCAGTGGACAAATACAACAAATCATAAAATACCAAAGCACGGACCTTGCTGCCACAGGATCTTTGTGGGTTCAAAGTTCGGATCTGAGCATCCCCTTATCTGGTAATAGCAAATATTTATGTGAGTTAGGAACAATTTTTATAGGCAACGAAAATGATATGAACATATCAGGAGCTATTACTGTAACAGGCACCATGGCTGTTAATTATCCTACGCAAATATATGGTAATTGGAATTATTATCATCTAGATAATCAAGGAGTTTTATCATTAAGAGGATCCACATCGTCTATTAGCGGATATGGTTTAGTAGTAAACACTATTGATTCATCTGCTAATGGATTACCTATTTCATTAGTTAATAAATTTGTTGTAGAAACAACCAGTTCTGAAGCTGATACTATAAGATTTGATTTTACTACCGATAGCACAGTTGGAACAACAAGTGGAGTGCTAAAGAAAGGCAGTTGGCTCAAAGCCGAAAAGATAATCTAATAAGGATAAATAATGGCAGATAGTAAAATTTCTGATCTACCACTATCTCCATATGTCTTAGATAAAGATTTAATGGTTGTGGTTACTGGTCATTTAGAAGAAGGATCTTTTCCACAAAATATTAAAGTACCATTAGGTCTTATTAGAAGATATATAGTAAGATTAAATCTGCTTACTAGTCCACAATCTGGTATTAGTACATACTATAATAGTGGTGCAAATATCTTGACTATAAATCATAGTCCATTAACTGGTAATTTAATGAGATATGATTACTCTACAGATTTTCCTTATAACCAAACTATTAGTACCACCGGTTTAAATTGTGTAGCTGGCAATAACATAGAATTAAATTTTGCCTCTAATACACCGGCCTCGCTATTATATAGTAAAACAGGACCTCCGTTCCATAGTGGTATAATATCTACCACAGGACTTAATATGATAGATGGTAGCGGCATAGCATACTCTATAGGATCTCAATGGCCACATAAATATACCATAATAAACTCTGAAAAAACAAAAATAGGTTCTGGACCCGATACAATATTAAATTCTGACAATAATTTTTCTTCATCAACCAGTGGATATAATCTATTATCTATTAATTATGCAGATTTTTATACATCTAAGCCTAACGAAACCCTAAAACTATTATGCTCTATCGGATTTAAGGTTTCTAATATAGTTTTCGACGCCCCTCCATCTGTTTCATCTTCTGGTTTTACAGACTCCAGAAAAGAACAAGAAATTAATCAAAACGCAATAGATTTTCAAGCAACTAATACTGTATTTGTTTCTAATTCTTTTACTCTTACTATTGGTATTAGTGGTGGTGGAAATAATAACTATACTAATATTATACATACTTATCCTATAACAATAAAAAATGCTAATGGTCCAAATTCTAATGATTGCTCAGAAATCTATAGAAGTGGAATCCCAGGGTTTACTCTAAATGGTATAGATCCAATTATTATTAGAGAACCTATAACACTTACTTTAAATTCGAATAGTGAAAATAATTCTAATACTATATGTATATATGCAAGCATTAGTAATGTGCTGTATTCTAGAACTTATATTGGTCCTGATTATAATGGTGGAACAAAAACTGTAACAGCCAATGCATATTCTTCTACATCAGCGTCCGTAACACCTTTATTTATTAAAACAGAAAATATTATCTTTTAAATTTTATGCTTACTCCAAAAGAACTATACGAAAAGTATTCAAACGATCCATGTTCAAGATACCTAGGTTCTCCTTATAGTCAATTGGGTTTTGACGATATATACAATCCACTAGGAGCTTTTTTTGATGTTGGAGCCGGAACACCTATTAATTGGCTTAGAATTATTAAATTTTTCAAACATGTAAAATATCCTTGTTTTGAAGGTGCTCCTCATATAGAAGAGATACTAGATACCGGACAAGATAAATTATGCTTAGCTTTTAGATTTTTACAATCTATGGATATAGAAGCGTATAAAGAAAGACAACCAAATGTTAGAGCAGGAACATCTCATTCTGTAAGAAATACTTGTGATTTATCAAGAGCTTGTTATTTAATAGCCAATAATTTAGAAGATCATTGGTATGCTAGAATGGCTACTGAATACTTAGAATATTTTGCTCATAATTCTTTACCAGATTGTTTAATGATGTGTGGTCCGGATCTTGTTGATCCTGTTGTAGCAGAATTTTATAGGGCTCCCGGGTATAAAGTTCAAAGTGATGAACCATATACAATATCAGGAGCATCATCATATGATGAAGATGGATCCATCTTAGAAGAAGCTGCTGAAAATGATATTGGTATGTTATGTTTTCCGAAATCTCCAAAAGGAGTAGCGGGAGCTAGACATATTTGTATACCTCCAAACGCAGAAAATCCTCAATGTGGAAGTTGTTCTGAATGTCCTGGGAATGATGCTGGAGTACCAACCGATCCTGATAATCCATGTTGCCAATCGCAATCTTCTATATATTATGCTAATGAATGTTGTAATACTACTGTTATAATAACGCTTTCTAAAAAACCTGGCTTATTTGATGTTATAGATAGAGGTACTCTATATGCCGACGGAGTAACAGGAGCAGCAGCTAGAATACTCAGCGGACAGCTTAAAAATAGAAGCTTAGCTCTTACTAATAGAATAATAGATTTTAATTTATGGGTTAAGTCTGACGACGGTATTTTTGATGGCACTTTTGCTAATGGTAGAGTAGGAGAAAGAATAAAACAAGTTGGTCTTTTAGAAAGAGCATGTTACGACGGATACGCCGATTTTACAAGTCAATGCTCAGCTTATAATTTGCCGATAATGTTTGAGGATACATTTTTAAAAAATCGTGTTCTAGAATTAGAAGAATTTCCTTATTTATACATATATAAAGCTAAAACCATTTCTTTAATTCTTAAAGCAACTGTTGATGCTTATGCTAATACAACAACAGATGCTGAATGGATGTTAAAAAGAGTAAAAGATCTTTTATGGAATGGATATGGAGTATTACTACTAACTAATGTTGGATTTCCCGATGTTCGAGATTCAACAGGTGTTTCATATCCAGATCGTATTTTTTACCAAACTTATAGTATCATAGGTTATGATGATACAAAAACGCTTTATAATGAGTGTGTATATGTGCTACAGTGTCCTTTCGGAGACTGGAATAGGGGAGGACATCCAGAATGGGGAGAATTACCGACCGGGTCTTTTCTAGTCACAGAAAGTCATCTTAGATGTATGGTTAATTATTTTCCTACCCATGACTTTAGTGGTTGTGGTAATTGTGGAGCAGATATAGTTGGTCGATGTGATCCGTATGATTGTAGGAAACAACAATCGGCATTCGGATTTTTATTTGCAATCTCTTTATCCGAAGGATTCCCAGAACAAGAGTTAGACCATACAAAATATTATCCTGTTGAATCTATAAAAGATATTCTAAAAGAACAAAAGCTTTATTATAGGCCACCATCATGAATTTGTCGCTATGTAATATCAATAATCTTTGGACAGATGTAATTACTACAAAAAAAGCCAAGATTATATCTAGAAAAAACCAAGATTTCGTTTGTTTGCTAACAGATTATCCCACAGCTAATAATCTAACTCTTAGTATGAATTTGCCGTGTTTAGACGAAATAGCTTCTCTCACAGTCAATCAGCCTTCTGGTGCAACTTTTACTATAAATCTTAACTCTGATAAATCAAATCGTATAGCCCAAATAATTTGCAATACATCAACAACATTAAATATCTCGTCCCCAACTGATGCAACTACTTTTTCTACATCTTTGATATCTTGTGATAGTTTAACAATTACTGGACCTGGTTATATTAAACCTTTTAGTGTTCGTGTTACTAAAAATACAAATTTAACCAATATTAGTGGAAGTATAAATAGTCTAAATCAGTCGCAAAAAAATTTAAATAATGTTTCATCTTTTAATCAAGTAAATTTATCTGATAGTAATATTTTTGTTGGCAATATATCAATTAATAACTCTAAATTCCTGAACTCTTCCATAAAATCCACCAAAACTATAACTTTGGATAACGGTGAACCAGATGATTTTAAAAATACTCTAATTTCAGGCAATATTGTTAATATCAATAATTTTAATCTATTTGATTTGTCTTTAATAGCAGATAAAACAGCTAATATAAATAATTCACAATACATTATTGGATTAGTAGATAGTCCAGAAATAAATATAGTCGATGCATATATTGTAAATGGATTACAAGCAACCAAAGCAAAAGATATGACTATTACGATGAGAGGAGCATTAAACAATGATCAAAATAATTTACCGTACGACGGAAGATCAAGAATAAATCAATATCTTAATCCATCAGGCTCTATACGAATAGAAGGAGTAGACAACGAGGACAATAGCACTGTTCTTACTCCTTCTTGTAGTATTGTTAGTAACAATATTCTATTAGACAATTTTATTAATTATGGCACAGTGGTTGGAGAAAGAATAACTCTTATGAATGGCATTAATTATGGTTCTATAAGAGGTAAATTTATAGATAACCAAAATACTATTAATAACGGAGGAACAATAACAAATATATGAATATCTCTTACACAATTAGTGTTTATAACGAAACTAATGAGATACAAAAACTATTATCGTTTTTATCTAAATCTATAGATAATAACGATGAAATTATATTACTACATACATATAGAGATCATCAAGAACAATATGAAGAATGGTTCATAAATATAAAAAATTTGTGTCAAAAATATTGTCATATATATGAAAATTTTCATTTCGAAAATAATTTTGCAGTTATGAAAAATACTTTAAATAGTTTTGCAACCAAAGAGTTTATCATAAACTTGGACGCAGATGAGATAATAACGCCCGATACTTTATCTTTGTGGAAACAAATTATCAAAATAAACAATAATGATTTATTTTTGGTTCCTAGAATTAATATAGTAAGTAATTATACTATCAATGATATAAAAAAGTATAATTGGTCTATTAACAATCAAGGATGGATCAATTGGCCAGACTATCAACCAAGAATATATAAGAATTTTTGTGATATTAAATGGCAGGGCAGTGTTCACGAACAATTAGCTAACTATAAAAATGCTATCGCCTTGCTTCCAGATCCTAAACTTGCTATTATACATGACAAGTCTATAGAAAAACAAAGACAACAAAATACTTTGTATAATAGTATTACGAAAGAAGCATAATGTTTGATTATAAATCTTCGTTCGAAGAAACAGATAAATTTCGTCAGGGTAATAATGGTCATAATTATCAGCTTATTTACCCAAATCTTTTTTTGACAAAGCCCGAAACTATTCTAGAGATAGGAACAGCATCCTGCGGCTTTGCTAAATTCTTAAAAGATAATAATATAGGTAAGTTCATTGTTGGAGCTGATCTAAAAAAAGGTATAGTATCTTATCATATTCCGTCCAAAAAAACGTGGGAACATCTATTTGATGATTTTTTTATTGGAGATGTAACATCACCAGAGTTTCTATCTTGGATGAAAGATAAAAATTATAGGTTTGATTTAGTGATAGACGATGCTTCTCATACCATAGCAACTCAAATACATCTGATACAAATATGTAAAGACTTATTATCAGATAATGGTGTTTATATTATAGAAGATATTTCGTCCTACCATAATGCTAAAGAAATTATTAAGGCTATACCAAAAGAATACAAACAATATGCATACATCGTAGATCTTACCGACTCTTGTGCTCGTTCTGATGATATTTGTATCATAATCGATGGTCGTAAATTATAAAAACACAATTTCTAAGAAACATATTTTATGCACATTATTCAAATAGGAGCCTGCGGAGGTAAAGATGCTCTAATGTCTTTACTATCAGAAAAAATACATCTGATAGAACCACTGTATCATAATTTTAGAGAGTTAAAAAATAATTATGTAAATATTGAATATATAAATGATATTGTTTTCTATAATTTTGCTATTTCTACATATACCGGTAAACTAACTCTATATTTTCAAAAAATCCTTCAAAATAATCCTAATAATCTAGACGAACACTGCTCTAGTAGTTTACAGCACCTTGTCAAACACGGTCATGAAGGAAATATAAGTTCTATTATAGTAGATTGTTATAAACTTAATGACTTTATTATTCATAATAATATTGAATCTACTATAACGCATTTGTATTTGGATACTGAAGGACACGATTGTGATATTTTACTGAGCACCTCTTTTTCCAATTTAGATATTCAAAAAATTACTTTTGAGACAGTTCATAGTGACGGACCATTTCGAACCGGACCAAAACTACAAAAAACTCTAGAGTATCTCTACTCGAATGGATATTCTATAGAAAACCGTACAAATTTTGACATTACTCTATATAAAAAAAATAATGAAAATATATTATCGTATTAGTGATAATGGTTATAATAAAGTAAAACCTAATTATATAAATAATCATAATTGTTTACAAAACTTTGTAAATATTTTTGATAAACACAAAAATAACATATTTATTATAGCGGATAATATTTCTAATGTCACATACGCTATGATAAACAAATATATTTTAACTGATAATATTCAAATGGTTTCTGTTGGTCATGGCGCAGGAACATTTAACCTAGCACTGGATCGCGCCCTTCTGCATGAAGATGATGATATTGTATATTTTATCGAGAATGACTATCTTCACAAACCTAAATCTGATCTAATTATAGCAGAGGGATTAAATCTTGGGGCATCATTTGTAACTTTATATGATCATCCCGATAAATATTTAGATCCTATATGTGGCGGTAATCCATATTGTAAAGGAGGAGCAGAAAATACAAGGCTTTATCTTACCGAGTCATGTCATTGGAAAATTACGAACAGTACTACTATGACATTTGCCACTAAAGTAATAACATTAAAACAAACAGAATCCATTATAAGAAAATATACTAATGGAACACATCCTCATGATTTTCAAATGTTTTTAGAATTAAGCAACAAACACACACTAATATCGTCAGTTCCTGGATATTCTACACACGGAGAAACACAATGGTTGTCACCGCTTACAGACTGGAGTAATCTATGATATCGACGATAGTACCATCTTATAAAAATCCTAAATGTTTAGACATTTGTTTACGATCATTCATAGATAATACTTTTGATCAATTATCGTCAGATATTATTTGTATTATAGATGGATTTGCGGACCTATACAAAGAAATTTTTACTAGATATCAAAACTATAACAATATAAAATTTATACTAAATCATACCAATAAAGGAATGCCTATTTCCATAAATATAGGAGTATATGCATCGTCTAATCCATTTATTTTAGTTCTCAACGACGATAATGTTTTTCCCAAACACTGGGATAAAGCATTAATACCAATAATTAAAGAAAATTATATAATATCACCAAATCAAATTGAGGCAACAAATAGTATTTTTAATTTTATTCAAAAGGATTTTGGGTCTATTGATAATTTTAGATATGAAGAATTTGTCGAAATAGAACAATATCTCAGAGTCTATGACCCAGTACTAACGAATGACGGAGAGATTTTCCCTTTCTGTATGAGCAAAAAGGCTTTTATGTCTGTGGGAGGTTTCGATTTAATATATCCTTCTCCTTTTGTGTGTGATTGGGATTTTTTTCTAAAACTTGAACTGTTGCATTATTCATTTTTCAGAACCAGGTGTATTAATTTTTATCATTTTGGAAGTGTGTCCACAAAAAATTCCGCAGATATCAAGGACTCTGCTTATTTTAAAAATAGCGAAGATATAGCCTATCAAATATTTTTACAAAAATGGGGATTTCCTCCATGTATAAGTAGGCCATCAAATTCGCACAGACCAGACTCGAACCAAATCATAAAGGGCATTAAATATAATGATTAAATTGGAGAAAAAAATTACTTTATACACTTGAACAAAGAATAAAAATTATCATGAATAATAAAATACTTATCACTGGAATTGCTGGGTTATTAGGGTCTAATTTAGCAGATTTTATTATCTCAAACCATCCGGAATACGACGTCTATGGTATAGATGATCTAAGTGGAGGATATATAGAAAATATTAATGCTAAAAGTAAATTTTATCAAATAAATTTATTAGATCAAAAACTAAATGATATATTTGAAGAAATTAAACCAAGTTATGTTTTTCATTTAGCTGCTTATGCCGCAGAAGGACTGAGTCCTTTTATAAGACAATTTAACTATAAGAATAATTTAATCTGTACAGCAAATGTAGTTAATAATTGCGTAAAGCACAATATAAAACGACTAGTATTTACTTCTAGTATGGCGGTCTATGGGAATAATATCCCACCCTTCGACGAGTCTATGCAACAAAATCCTATAGACCCCTACGGTATAGCAAAATATGCTTGTGAAATGGATATACAAATAGCTGGAAAACAACACGGATTAGATTGGTGTATAATTCGTCCTCACAATGTTTATGGCAAAAAACAAAATATTTGGGATAAATATCGTAATGTTTTAGGAATATGGATGAACCAACATCTGAATGGCAAGCCTATTACCATTTTTGGTGACGGCGAACAAAAAAGAGCTTTTAGTTATATAAATGATAGTGTCGAGCCACTATTTAAAGCGGCTTTTGAACCAGTAGCTTCCAAACAAATTATTAATCTTGGAGGCATATATGAATGCACTATTAATGAAGCAGCTAATACTTTATTGGAAGTCATTGGGGATGGTGATAAAATCTATTTAGAAGGTAGGCATGAAGTTAAGTATGCGTTTTCTACATATCAAAAATCTATAGATATATTAAATTTTAAACATACCACCTCGTTGTTCGACGGACTATCGGATATGTGGCGCTGGGCTCAGAAACAAACCAAAAGAACTCAATATGTTTGGCCTTCGTATGAGTTAGATAAGGGCATATACACTTTTTGGAAATCTTAGAAAATGGTATATCTAAAAAACATTGCTTCTAGTTCTATTATTGGTTTTGTAGATACAATAAATAATGAACAACAATTATTACAAGGAATTCAATACTTTAAATATAATATATCATGGCTATCTAGCTTTAATGATATTGTTTACAGCTTAAATGGTAATAAACATTTATGCGATTACTATATTAATCAAATACAATCAATATCTTTGAATCATAATATTATTTTGCTATTTTCAGATAATTTAAATCATACTTTTGGTACGTTCGATAATGACCATAAAATTTATCAATATGCCTCTCAAAATAAGAGGTTTCTATATGTTTGGAAGTTCTCTAATGATATTATTGCCGACAAAAGTATACTTGATACTATTATAGATAATAGTTATGATTTCTTTTACATCAACAATATAGGCTTTGCAGCATTTAATAATTTAACGAAAGAACAATTATTTGAAAATATTAAAACCCAAAAATATTTTTATCCTCAAACTAATTATTACATATATAAAAACAATATTGCCAATTGGTATCCTAATTATTCAGAAATTATTAGGCTCAAAAACCTTTTCGACGAGATCAAGAAAGATCATCCAGAGTATTATCCCTGGGATGCTATTTCTGGATGCGATTGCGAAAGCATGTTAGCAAAAACTATCATAGACAATAAACTCAAACCATATCATTTGCTTTCTGATGATGACACAAAGAAAATTATAGAAGCTGTCTATAATTATAGAATAGGAGACGGCAGTCATAAAAATATACAGTATTCCAATATTGGTAATCTTTGTCATTATCATTTTGTTAACCAGCCAATTCTAAAAATATAAATTCCTCTATTGACAAAACCAATGTCTGTGGTATCATACTCATATGAGAAACAGACCAAACTGGATAGATTATTTTCTCGGACTATCAAAAATAGTCTCCCAAAGAAGTCACGACATACATACCCAACACGGCTGTGTTATCACAGATAAGCAAAATAGAATATTGGGCGTTGGATATAATGGATTTCCGAGAGGATTGGATGATAATAGCTTGCCCACTACCAGACCAGAAAAATATCATTGGATGGTTCATAGTGAACGCAATGCTCTTAGCAATTGTGTGGTAAGACCAGACGGCGGCACAGCATACGTCACCGGTCAGTGTTGCAATGATTGTATTGTCGCCTTGTGGCAGGAAGGTATAGATACTGTATATATGATGGATAATCATGGAACAGTTTTATTTGATCAAAAAGCGAAAGACAGATTTGATAAATTTGTGAAAATGAGTGGTATGAAAATTTTTTATATACAACCAAATCTTGACTGGCTGAGACAAAGTATTGGTGTAATATGAACAGTACCCTTTTTATATAATTACAGCCAATCGCTTAATTGCTATATTAGAAAATAATGGAGTTTTATTATGATATTTGATGAACAAATTAGTCGAAAGCCAGACAACTATCCTTGGACCCAAGACTTCATAGAGGCTATGCACAATGGATTCTGGACACACAGAGAATTTAATTTCAGTAGCGACACTCAAGACTTTAGAGTTAATCTAACAGAACAACAAAAACAAATTATTATTCGTGCTTTAAGTACTATTGGTCAATTAGAAATTAGCGTTAAGAAATTTTGGGCAAAACTAGGAGATAATCTGCCTCATCCATCACTCAACGACTTGGGTTATACAATGGCTCATGTTGAGGTTATTCATGGAGATGCTTATGAAAGATTATTAGAGGTGCTAGGTATAGATGATAACTTTGAGAAAATTCTAGAATTAGATATTATTAAGGGTCGTGTTAATTATCTGCGTAAGCATTTGCACAAATTTCATAATGACAATAAAAAACAGTTCATATACTCACTAATACTATTCACTCTTTTTGTAGAAAATATTGCTTTATTTTCTCAGTTTTATACTATTAGTTATTTTGGGCGATTTTTGAACTTACTAAAAGATACCAATAAACAAGTAGAATATACATCTCGCGAAGAAAATCTTCATGCTATGATAGGTATCAAGATTATTAATACTATTAAGGAAGAATATCCAGAATTATTTGATCATGAACTAGAACAAAAAATCATATATGAATCCAAAGAAGCAGTCAAATATGAATGTGAAATTATTGACTGGATAGTAAATGGGTATGGAGATGACCACCTAAACTCATCATTACTAAAAGAATTTATTAAAAATAGGCTAAATGAATCTCTTAGCCAAATAGGATATGATCCTGTGTTCGATATTGATCAAAAATTGTTATCAAAAACATTATGGTTCGATGAACAGATCCTTGGTAACAATATGACCGATTTCTTTCATTCTCGTCCCGTGGAATACTCTAAGAAAGCCCTGTCGTTTGATATAGAGGCTTTGTTTTAATCATTGTTAATGGTTTATAGGACTTTAAATGACAACCCAACCGTATTATTGGCTTAATTCACATAGTCGCTTATTCTTGGAAAGAGGATACCTTGAAGAAGGTGTTTCTCCAGAAGATAGAATAAAAAATATATCTCAAAATGCTGAGAAATTATTGAACATCCCAGGTTTTGCAGAAAAATTTGAACACTATATGAGTTTGGGATATTACTCATTATCAACTCCGGTTTGGACTAACTACGGCAACTCCCGAGGATTACCAGTTAGTTGCTTTAATTCTCATGTTAGTGATCGAATGGATAGTATTTTGTATAAAGTGGCCGAAGTTGGCATGATGAGCAAATTAGGTGGGGGTACTAGCGGCTATTTTGGAGAATTAAGATCACGAGGAGCAACTATTAGTGTCGGAGGAGAAAGCAGCGGTCCTGTTCACTTTATGGAACTTTTTGATAAAGTTGCGGATGTAATTAGTCAAGGATCAGCACGAAGAGGAAGTTTTGCAGCATATTTACCAGTAGAACATCCTGATATAGAAGAATTTTTGCAGATTCGTAATGAAGGTCATCCTATTCAAAACATGAGTATCGGTGTTACTATAACCGACGAATGGATGAATAGTATGGTTGATGGAGATAAACACAAAAGAAAAATTTGGGCAAAGATTATTCAAAAACGATTCGAAAGTGGTTATCCTTATATATTCTTTTATGATACAGTAAATAATAATGCCCCACAAGCTTACAAAGATAAGAACATAAAAATAAATAGTAGTAATCTATGTTCAGAAATTAATCTAGCATCAGATGAAAATAATAGTTTTGTTTGCGTACTAAGCTCGCTTAATCTGCTTCATTGGGACGAAATTGTACAAACAGATGCTGTTGAAACTCTTATTTACTTTTTAGATAGTGTTAATCAAGAGTTTGTAAATAAAACAGAAAATATTCGCTTTATGAAAAGCGCTAGAAACTTTGCTTTAAATCATAGAGCATTAGGTATGGGAGTATTAGGATGGCATTCATATCTTCAAAGCAAAATGATAAGTTTTGAAAGTATGCAAGCTAAAATGATTAATGCTAATATGTGGCAAACTATTAGAGAACGATCAGATAAAGCATCAAAAGAATTAGCAGAGAAGTTTGGAGAGGCCCCTATCCTTGAAGGGTATGGTCGTAGAAATGTAACAACATTAGCAATTGCTCCTACGACTAGTAGTAGTTTTATATTGGGACAAGTTAGTCCAAGTATAGAGCCATTAAATAGTAATTACTTTGTTAAGAATTTAGCAAAAGGTAAGTTTACATATAAGAATCCTTACTTAAAAGAAACACTAAAGAAATATAATAAAAATGATGAAACAGTTTGGAAGAGCATACTAGTAAAAGGAGGCTCTGTTCAACACTTAAAGTTTTTATCTGATAATGAAAAAGAAGTATTTAAAACGTTTGGGGAAATTAGTCAGAAAGAAATTATTATTCAAGCATCTCAAAGACAAAAATATATAGACCAATCTCAGTCTTTAAACTTAATGATTGGGCCAGATATACCACCAAAACAAGTTAGCGACCTTCTTATAGAAGGATGGAGATTAGGAATTAAAACGTTCTACTATCAAAGAAGCGCTAATCCAGCCCAGGAACTAGCACGAAATATTCTGTCCTGCTCAAACTGTGAATCTTAGTCTCAATATAAAGGATATTATAAATGGGAAATGTGTTTGATGATCAGATTAAGTTTATGATTGCTTGTGATCAAACTGTTTGTGAGTGGAATCCTAGTCAACTAAACATGTATTATACTCTTATTAAAGAAGAAGTTCAAGAATTACAAGAAGCTCTGGATAATAACGATAGAGTAGAAATACTAGACGCTTTGATAGATATAATTGTTGTTTCGGCTGGGGCTGTTAATAGTACGGGAAGTAATGGTCAAGGAGCATGGGATGAAGTTATGAAAACAAATTTTGCTAAGATAGATTCTATTACTGGTAAAGTAAAAAAAAGATCGGACGGCAAAGTTTTGAAACCAGATAACTGGCAATCTCCGGATCTAAAGCAGTTTATAATATAGGTATTATGGTGTATATTAATACATTGATAAAAATATTTATCTTATTATAAAGGGCATACCTTGAGAAAGAAAAAAAATGTTAATACTAGAAAAGAAAAAATTATTGATCTTACCAATGTGCCCCTTAATGTCGATAATTCAAGACCATCTTATAGAAATAGATTAAAGCCAAGAACAGAAAATCAAAAAGAATATATAAGATCTATAGTAGAAAATACCATTACTTTTTGTCAAGGA
>Ga0169931_10009095_pt1 | contig 14396 bp, 10 predicted proteins | sample Kivu_15m_20L_FD_129675 | JGI IMG/M metagenome (GOLD analysis project Ga0169931, IMG submission 129675) | Freshwater microbial communities from Lake Kivu, Western Province, Rwanda to study Microbial Dark Matter (Phase II) - Kivu_15m_20L... | ecosystem: Environmental > Aquatic > Freshwater > Lake...
AGCCCCTGAGGTTGGTCTGCAGCAGCGTATTGTCGATGACGTTGCCGACATCGGTCGCGATCAGCCGCGACAGTGCGGCCAGCAGCTCGCGCCGAACCGGCAACGCATCGACGTTGAGGGTCTGTGCCTGCACGAGCAGCGCACCCGATGCCGCGACGAACGAGGCTTTCTCGCGCGCGTTGCCGCTGAGTGCTGCGGCCGCTGCCATCTGCCGGAACAGCGACGGGTCGCCACGGACCTGCACCGTGGTGCTGCCGAACGGACCGGTGGTCACCTGCGAGCGGATCGGCAAGGCGGCGGCGACCATGGCGTCGGTGGTCGGCCGATCGAGTGCGGCAAACGCCGCCTCGACCTCACTGCGCTGACGCAAGCCCGCGAACAGCACCGCGATCGCGCGGGCGGCCCCGGGTTCGCCGCGCGACGCATCGTCCGACAGCCGCTTCATCAACCCCAGCCGCTGCTCCCAGGAGCCGTTGCGGGCGACGGCCTGGGCGAACTCGGTCATCGCGGGGGTGTCGGGCCCGCGGCTGCGGCTCTGGGCATCTCGGGCCGCCCTGGCGATCCGATCGAGGTTGATCGGGTCCTGACCGTCGACCAGTGCATCGAACAGCTCGCGGCGCTGCATCGCGCTGAGCGGACCGAGTCCGAGCAGGCCCGGTTCGAGCGCCTCCGAAATCCAGCGCTGCAGCATCGAGCCCCGCTTGGCTGGGGTGTTCGCGAGCTGGTTGACCAGCGCCTGCCGCTCGGGCCCGGTGAGCGCCGCGACCGACCCGTTCAGTCCGGCCAGTGCACGCTGCCAGACCACCCGATCGCCGAGTACGGCAGTCACCTGATCGAGCGCGCGCGTGACGCGCGCCGGGTCGTACTCCCCGGGTCTCGGGTAGAGCCGCGTTCCGATGCCGCCGGTCCGGACCTGACGCTCGGCCCAGCGCTGGACATCCGCCCGGTCGGTGATGCCGGCAGGCAGCGTGTAGCTCGAGGTGCGCGAGCGCAGCACCGCCCGCCCAAAGGCGTCGAGACGATCGAGCACGAGTTGGCCGCGCGAGGTGCCGATGTACTCGCCAGGCCGGTACGAGTGGGCGGAAGGAGCGGTTGCTGGAGCAGGCATGGGTGCGGACTGGAACGAGAAGGCTGCGACGGTAGCAGTCCGATGCGACTCATCCGATGACGCGCCGATGACCTGCCGATGACACAGTCGGCTTCGCGGGCGAAAGCGCCCGCCGCGCGATCGGACACGACCGCTCTGACGCTCCGACCGGTCACGTCGTGGTGCGTCGGCACGCGCCCGTGCCGGAATCGAGGGCTGACGCGATGGCATGTGATGTCGTCGCGCGGCCAGCGCGGTGCATCAACGCGCCGTGCCCGTGCGATTCGCTTCGAGGCGCGAGCTGCGACACCCTCGAACCAGGGCGCGGATCACGATCGGCGGGTGTTCGGCCGACCTCTCGGCCTGTCGGGCCGGTGGGTCCGGAAAGCCGCCGGCGTGTCGTGGACTGCCGGTCAGTCAGGCCTGCTCGCGCACCGGGTCCGGACGAAGGCGATCTCCAGCCGGATCACCGGAGAGCCTGCACGGCGCAGCCACTGCGGGAACGGCGGCCCTGTCCCGCCCGACGACATCGTGTCCGCCGCGAGCAGGCGTAAGAGGTGCCGGGAATGCAGATCGACCACTCGATCGGCCGGGTCTGCTCGCCGCGGAACCGGCCCGGCAGACGTGCGACGGCGCACCAACGTAGGCGTGCCGGCCGAACGGGGATCAGGGCTTGCCGATCAGCAGGTGCTGGGCCCGGATGAATGCATCGGCTTGCGCCCGAAGTGCGTCCAGCCTTGCCGATTCGGGGCTGCCGGGCGCGCTGGCGCTGCGCAGCCGCTCGCTGCGCAGCGCGGCCTCGTTGGCGGCATCCATCCGCTGAGCGGACTTGTCCGGACCGCCGGTCATCACCCGCAGCAGGTTGTTCATCCGGTCCATCGGTGACTGCTCGCGCTCCTGCCGGGCCGCTTCGCCGCCGATGCGCCGCAGCAGCACCACGCGAACCGCATCGGCCACGCTCAGGCGTGAATCCAGCTCCGGCGCAGTGATCGAGATCCTGTCCTTCAGCGTCGCTACGAGTCTCCGCCAGAGGATGCCCTCGAGAGCCTGGCGGATGTCGGCCGGGGATGCCGGTCCGCGGCTCGCCTGCGCGACGAGCTCGGCGGCGGGTCGTTGCGCCACCCAAAGGACGGCATTGACTGAAACGGGTGCTGGCATGTCGAACGCTCCTGGCGAGAGGCTCGGTGCCGGCCGCGTGGCCGGACCGTCAGCGGGGCAACTACGCCCGGAGTGCCGATGTTCGGTGGGGGTGGCGGGCGCGGCAAGCCGGGGCCGACCCTAGGCGCCACCGCCGGGTGAAGGAGACCGCCAGACCTTCGCGGGCGTGCGCCTGCATCGGTCTGGCCGCCGGGTGGGTACTCATCCGCGGCGGCCGCGGGTCGTGCGACCACCCGTCACCGCCGGTAGTACAGTGAGGGCTCCCGTCCACGAACAACCGGAGACCGATGATGACCCTGAAGTCGCACGCCGATCGTATCCTCAATCATGCCGTGGCCGCCGGAGCGGTACCCGGGGTGGTCGCCATGGCCTGCGACCGCGACGGGATCCTCTACGAGGGCGCCTTCGGCGAACGTGTCCTCGGCGGCGGCCAGCCGATGACCACCGACACGGTCTGCTGGATCGCCTCGATGACGAAGGCGATCACCTCGGTGGCCGCGGTGCAGTGCGTCGAGCGCGGCCTGATCGATCTGGACGCGCCGGCCTCCGCGGTGGTGCCCGCCCTCGGCGACGTCCAGGTGCTCACCGGATTCGGTCCCGACGGCCAGCCCACCTACCGCAAACCGCGCCGGCCGGTCACGCTGCGTCACCTGCTGACCCACAGCGCCGGCTTCAGCTACGAGATCTGGAACGCCGACATCGTCCGCTACCAGCAGGCCACCGGGGTGCCCAGCGTCACCACCTGCCAGAACCGGGCGCTGGATCTGCCGCTGCTGTTCGACCCGGGCGAGCGCTGGGAGTACGGCATCAACATCGACTGGGCGGGCAAGATGGTCGAGGCGGTGAGCGGGCAGCCGCTGGGACGGTTCCTGCAGGACAACCTGTTCGGTCCGCTGGGCATGACCAGTACCGCCTTCCGGATCACCCCGGGGATGCGCGAGCGGCTGGCCGGTACGCACTTGCGCGGCGCCGACGGCCGGCTCGCGCCGTTTCCGTTCGAGCTGCCCCAGGAGCCCGAGTTCGAGATGGGCGGCGGCGGCCTGTACGCCACCGCGGGCGACTACCTGAGGTTCGTGCGCATGGTGCTCAACCACGGCCAGCTCGGCGGCGAGCGCGTGCTGCGGCCCGAGACGGTGGCCAACGGGCTGATGCTCAACCAGATGGGCGACTGCCGCGTCACCAACCTGCAGACCGAACACCCGCTGTCGAACAGTGCCGAGTTCTTCCCCGGGGTGCGCAAGTCCTGGAGCCTCGCATTCCAGATCAACCAGGAGCGCGCGCCCACCGGCCGTCCGGCCGGCGGCCTGATGTGGGCGGGGCTCGCCAACAGCTTCTACTGGATCGACCCGGTCACCGGGGTGGGCGGCGTGTTCCTGTCGCAGATCTTTCCCTTCGTCGACACCGGATCGGTTCCGGCCTACTACGACTTCGAGACCGCGGTCTACGACAGCCTGCGCTAGGAGCGTGGGCGGCGCGCGTGGTCGGCCCTTCGCCGGCCGCGCCGCCGGCGGGCGTGTTCGGCGCGCGCCGCTTGCGCCGGTGGGCCCGATCGCCGAGCATCGGCGACTTCGCCGCCACCGCCGAGCCTTCGCCATGACCCGCCGCCTGTTCACCGCCTGCCTCGGCACCGAGACCAATTCGTTCGCGCCGATCCCCACCGGAATGTCGGTGTTCGAGGAGGCAATGCTGGTGCGGGGCGGTGCGCACGGCGAGCGGCCCTCGCTGTTCGCGGTGCCGCTGATCGTCTGGCGCGAGCGCGCCCGGGCGCTGGGCTGGACCGTCCGGGAGGGGCTCGCGGCGTTCGCCACGCCGGCCGGCGACACGCCGCGCGCGGTGTACGAGGCGCTGCGAGACGAGATCCTCGCCGACCTGCGCGCCGCGATGCCGGTCGACGCGGTGCTGCTGAACCTGCACGGCGCGATGATCGCCGACGGCCATCCCGACGCCGAAGGCGACCTGCTGGCGCGGGTGCGCGAGGTGGTGGGCCCGGCGGTGCCGATCGCCGCCGAACTCGACCTGCACTGCCACCTGACCGCGCTGAAGGTGGCCAGCGCCGACATCCTGGTGGCGTTCAAGGAGTACCCGCACGTGGACGTGGCCGAGCGCGCCGCCGAGGTGTTCGACCTGCTCGAGCGGACGCTGGCCGGCCGCATCCGCCCGGTGATGGCGATGCACGACTGCGCGATGCTCGGCGTGTATCCCACCACCGCCGAACCGATGGCCGGGATCGTGGCCGGCATGCGGGCGCTCGAGCGCCAGCCGGGTGTGCTGTCGGTGTCGCTCGCGCACGGCTTCCCGTGGGGCGACACGCCGGAGGTGGGCACCCGCGCGCTGGTGGTGGCCGATGGCGACGCGGCGCTGGCGCGGCGCGAGGCGGCGGCGCTGGCCGAGCGGGTGTGGACGCTGCGCGACCGGATCGTGCCGCCGTTCCTGTCGATCGACGCCGCGCTCGACCGCGTGCTCGCCGCCCCGGCCGACCCCCGCCCGTTCGTGCTGGCCGACACCGCCGACAATCCGGGCATCGGCGCGGCCGGCGACGCCACCTTCGTGCTGCGCCGCCTGATCGAGCGCGGCGTCGGCGGGGTGGCCCTGTCGCCGCTGTGGGACCCGATCGCCACCGGGCTGGCGTTCGACGCCGGCGTGGGGGCCACGATGGCCATCCGGCTGGGCGGCAAGCTCGGGCCGGGCTCGGGCGAGCCGCTCGATGTGCGGGTGCAGGTGCAGGCGCTGACCCGTGCCGGCTGGCAGCCCTTCGGCGGCACGCTGGCGCCGCTGGGCCGGATGGCGTGGCTGCGCATCGGCGGGCCCGCCGACGACACCGCGATCGACGTGGTGGTCAACGACTACCGGATGCAGAGTTTCCACCCCGACTGCTTCGCGCAGGCCGGCATCGACCCGGCCCGCCGACGCGCGCTGGTGGTGAAGTCCACCCAGCACTTCCACGCGGGTTTCGCGCCGATCGCCCGCGAGATCCTGTACCTGTCGGCGCCGGGCTCGGGCTCGATGGACATGGCGGCGCTGGCGCATCGCCGCGTGACCCGGCCGCTGTGGCCGGCGGTGGCCGGCCCGGCGCGCGGGCCCTGCTGAACGAGGCCGCGCCGCCGTGCCCGCGGGGTCGTCCCGGCGTCGCCGGGGTCAGCGAAGCCGGGCCTTCCTTCAGGGCGCCGGGTTGAAGCCGCCCAGCTGCGTCGTGGGGTCGGTCGCGAGGAACATGCCGCGGTGGCCGCCGGCCTCGCAGACGGCCAGCGCGAGGGCCGAGCCCTGGGAGCCGGCCATCGGAGCCTGCAGCAGCAGGTGGTCGAGCCAGAGCCGGTGTCGCAGCGGGTTCATGGGGCTATGACGCGTGGCCTCGCACGGGAGGCGTGTCGTTCGCCCCGGAATGCGGCAGACCGGACGCGGCATCCTGCTGGCCATCGGCGCGGTCCAGCACCGCATCGAGCGCGGCGCGCAGCCGCCGGCCCGCCTCGGCCTCGCCTGCGGCGGCCGCGCGGTGTCGCCAGGCGATGACGCCGTCGGGCCGCACCAGCAGCGCCCCCGCCTCGTCGATTTCTCGGATGCGGTGCCAGGCGCAGTAGGCGTCGAGCGTGCCCGGGGCGCCGATCACCACGGTGCGCAGACATGGCTCGCCGAGCGCCCGCGCGGCCTCGACCCAGGCAGTGCCCGACAGCCCGGTGATCAGCGTGAACAGGCCCCGGCCCACCACGTCCAGCGTCGAGACCCGGTGGCCGTCGGCGCCCACCAGCCAGACGTGCGGGATCTTGGCGCCGGGCCGCGTGGTCGGCTGCGCGTACAGGCCCGGGTCGCGGACCCAGGTCTCCTCGCCCGCATCCCTGTCGGGGATCACCGCCCCCGAGACGCAGCGCTGGTTGGTCTCGGTGCCCAGCGCGTTGAACTCGGTGTTCTTGAGCGCCAGCGCCTGTGCGAGCGCGGCGCGGCGTGCGACGCCCTCGGGCCCCGGATCGGCGAGCTGGCGCAGCCCGTCTCGGACCGGGTGGTCCGAACCGAGATCGCGGAACGCCCGGTTCAGGGGTGCGTAGTCGAGCCGCGACTGATTGGCGCGCAGCACCACCTGGCGGCCCACCGGCGCGCGCTCGAGCGAATACGAGTCGAGCAGCCCGGGGCCGGCCCAGCCCTTGACCGCGAAGGCGAGCTTCCAGGCGAGGTTGAACGCGTCCTGCAGGCCGGTATTCGAGCCCAGCCCGCTCGAGGGCGGATGGCGGTGGACCGCGTCGCCCGCGCAGAACACCCGCCCCTTCGAATAGACCGGCGCGTACTGCTGGTTCACGTACCAGACCATCCGCGATTCGATCGTGATCGGGGCCGCGTCGTCGCCGATCAGGATCCGGATCCTTCGCACCAGCTCCGGGTCGGTGTACTGCGGCTCGCCGGCGTCCTTGTCGAAGCCCCAGCCCGCGATCCACTGGTCCCACGGCCGGATCGCCCGCAGCAGGCCCTGGCCGATCTCGCCGAAGGCGGCGTCGCCCGAGACGATCCAGTACAGGATGCTCGGGCGATGGGCGACGTAGCGCGACAGGTCGGCCCGGAACAGCGTGTAGTGGGTGCCGGCGCGCGCCAGATGCCCCTCGAGCGGCAGCCCCAGGTCTTCCACGATCTGCGAGCGCGCGCCGTCGGCGCCCACCAGGTACTTGGCGCGCACGTTGTACTCGCGCCCGGACAGGCGGTCGCGCAGTGCCACCGTCACGCCGCGGTCGTCCTGCGCGTGCGACCGGTACTCGGTGTTCATCGCCAGCGACGCGCCGCGAGCGGCCGCGTGATGGACCAGCACCGGTTCCATGAATGTCTGCGGCAGGTCGAGCATCGGGCACGGGCTCTGCTGCAGGTAGTCGCCGTAACGCTCTTCGCCCGTGCCCCAGGTGCGCAGCCGGGCGATCTCGGGGCCGGCGAGGCTGGTGGTCCAGAGGGTCTCGCCCATCCACTCCCACGGGGTCGCGTGCTTGCGCGCCTCGGCCTCCACGCCCAGGTCGCGCAGCACCTCCACCGCCCGGGTGTTGGTGATGTGCGCACGCGGCGTGTTGGCGAGCCAGTTCCATTTCGAGACCAGGTGCACCCGCACGCCGCTGGTGGCGAGCGCGAGAGCGGCAGTGGCGCCGGCGGGGCCGGACCCCACGACCAGCACGTCGGTCTCGAAGTCGATGGTGGGCGGCATCGGGGATCCTTCGGGTGTTTCGGGTGGCGCGGGCACGACCCCGCCTTCGACGATTCTGGTGGCGATTGCGCGGTACGTACACCCGGTGCACCCAGTGCACCGATTGCCAGCGGCCGGTTGCGCCGCCCGGTGCCGCCGACGATCGCCAGCCGCTGCCGATGCGGGCGCCCGGCCCGGCGGCGCAGGGGCACTCGGAAGGGTTCGCGCCGATTCCGAACGCGGGGTAATCCCGGCTGACCCGCTTGTGCGAGGCCGCAGGGCTTCGAGACAATGCGTCCGAACCCGCACCGGTTGATCGGGCGGCCGTCGGGCATCGCGCCCCCGCCCATCCCCGAGCCGCCCGCGCCATGACCCTCCCCTACTCGCTGCTGATCCGCCAGGCCACCGTGATCGACGGCACCGGGGCGCCCCGTCGCGACGCCGACGTGGCCGTCCGGGGCGACCGGATCGCGCGGATCGCGCCGGCCATCGATGCCCGCGCCGATCTCGAGATCGACGCTGGCGGCCGGGTGCTGGCGCCGGGCTTCATCGATGCGCACACCCACGACGACCGGGCGCTGCTCACCGAGCCGGCGATGACACCGAAGGTCAGCCAGGGCGTAACCACCGTGGTCACCGGCAACTGCGGGATCTCGCTGGCCCCGCTGACGCTGGCGGGTCGCTCGCCGCCGCCGCCGCTGGACCTGATGGACCCGAGCGGTGCGGCCTACCGCCACGCCGACTTCGCCGGCTACCTGCGGGCGCTGCGCGACGCGCCCGCGGCGGTCAATGCAGCGCCCCTGGTCGGTCACACCACCCTGCGGGTGGGGGCGGTGGCCGACCTCGCGCGGGCGGCCACCGGAGCGGAAATGGCGCTGATGCGCGAGCGCCTGGCGCAGGCCCTGGCCGACGGCGCGATCGGGGTGTCCACCGGCACGTTCTATCCGCCGGCGGCCGCCGCTACCACCGAGGAGCTGATCGAGGTGTGCCGGCCCCTGGCCGTGCACGGTGGCCTGTACGCGACCCACCTGCGCGACGAGACCGACCGGGTGCTCGAGGCGATCGACGAGACGCTGCGGATCGGCCGGACCCTCGGCGTACCGGTCGTGATCTCGCACCACAAAGTGGTGGGTCGCGGCAACTTCGGTCGCTCGAGCCAGACGCTGGCTGCGATTGCCGAGGCGATGCGCGGCCAGCCGGTGTGCCTCGACTGCTATCCGTACGACGCCTCGTCGACGATGCTCTCGGCGGCCCGGATCGGGCTCGCACGCCGGGTCCTGGTGACCGGGTCGGGGCCGCATCCGGAGGTGGCGGGCCAGGACCTCGACCGGATCGCGCAGGGCTGGGGGGTGAGCCGCGAGGAGGCGGTGGCGCGGCTGCAGCCTGCAGGCGCGATCTACTTCTCGATGGACGAGGCCGACGTGCAGCGGATCCTGGCGTTCGGGCCCACCCTGATCGGCTCGGACGGGCTGCCGCACGATGCACGGCCGCACCCGCGCCTGTGGGGCACCTTCCCGCGGGTGCTCGGGCACTACTCCCGCCGGCTCGGGCTGTTCCCGCTCGAGACCGCGGTCCACAAGATGACCGGCCTGACGGCCGCCGGCTTCGGGCTGGCCGACCGGGGCGTGCTCCGGGAAGGGGCGTTCGCCGACCTGGTGCTGTTCGACCCCGAGACGGTGGACGAGCGCGCGAGCTTCGACGAGCCCACGCGGCCGGCCGTGGGCATCGACCTGGTCGCGGTCAATGGCGTGCCGGTCTGGCGCGACGCTACGGCGACCGGGGCGCGGCCGGGTCGGGTGCTGGGGCGTGTTCCACGGCCAGCACCGGCCCGCTCTCGTCCTTGAGCCCGACCCCGGTGGCGCCCAGCCGGCGCGCCCCCGCGAGCAGGCTGGCCAGGGTGGCCGCCGCGCGGTCGTACGACAGCCCCTCCGGCCGCACGTTCGAGATGCAGTTGCGCTCGGCGTCGCTGCGGCCCACCTTCGGTGCCCAGGTCAGGTAGACGCCCAGGCTGTCCGGCGAGCTGAGCCCGGGCCGCTCGCCCACCAGCAGCGCCACCGCGCCCGCGCCGAGGGCCTCGCCCACCTCGTCGCCCAACGCCACCCGCGCCTGCTCGGCCACCACCACCGGGCCGATCCGCCAGCCGGCGAGCCGCTCGCGCGCCGCGCGCAGCAGCGGCACCGCGTGCCGGGCCACCGCGATCGCCGACAGCCCGTCGGCGACCACGAACACCAGGTCGGGGCGGGCGGCGCCGGCCGCGGCGCGCAGCCGCTCCAGGCTTGCCGCGTCGAGCCGGCGGCCCAGGTCGGGGCGGCGCAGGTAGGTGGGGCGGTCGGCGGCGCGGCTGTGCGCGTGCAGCACCTCGAAGCCGGCCTCGCGCAGCGCGTCGGCCAGCACGGCCACCTCCAGCGGCGCGTGCACCGCGTCGCGCGCCCGCGCGTGGGCCAGGCCGAAGGCGAGCTGCGCCGAGGTGGGCTGGCTCGCGCCGGTGCGCCCCAGCGCGATGCGCGCCGGCGTGAGCGCCCGCAGCGCCTGCCAGGGGTCGGTCAGGACCGGCGGCGGCGGCGCGCCGGGGTCGGCCGGGTCGCTCACGCGAGGGCTCCGGTGGATTCGGCCAGCCCCAGCAGCGCACGCCCGCGCGAGGCCTCGGCCCGCAGCCGGCCCTGCGCGTCGGCGATGCCCATGCGCTCGAGCCAGGCCTCGAACTCGGGCGCGCGCCGCAGCCCCAGCGCCTCGCGCAGGTACAGCGCGTCGTGGAACGAGGTGCTCTGGTAGTTGAGCATCACGTCGTCGGCGCCCGGCACCCCCATCACGAAGTTCACGCCGGCCACGCCCAGCATCGTGAGCAGCGTGTCCATGTCGTCCTGGTCGGCCTCGGCGTGGTTGGTGTAGCAGACGTCGCAGCCCATCGGCACGCCCAGCAGCTTGCCGCAGAAGTGGTCCTCGAGCCCGGCGCGCACGATCTGCTTGCCGTCGTACAGGTACTCGGGCCCGATGAAGCCGACCACGGTGTTGACCAGCAGCGGCCGGTACCGCCGCGCGACCGCATAGGCCCGCGCCTCGATCGTCTGCTGGTCGACGCCGTGGTGGGCGTTGGCCGAGAGCGCGCTGCCCTGGCCGGTCTCGAAGTACATCGCGTGGCTGCCCACGGTGCCCCGCGCGAGCGAGGCGACCGCGGCGGCGGCCTCGTCGAGCAGGGCGAGCGAGATGCCGAAGCCTTCGTTGGTGCCCTGGGTGCCGCCGATCGACTGGAACACCAGGTCGACCGGTGCGCCGGCCTCGATGGCGCGGATGGACTGGGTGACGTGCGTGAGCACGCAGGTCTGGGTGGGGATCGCGTAGCGCTCGCGGATGTCGTCGAGCACCTTCAGCAGCCCGACGATGTTGGCGAGGTTGTCGCCGGCCGGGTTGATGCCGATGACCGCGTCGCCGCAGCCGTACATCAGGCCGTCGACGACCGAGGCCACGATGCCGCGCGGATCGTCGGTGCCGTGGTTGGGCTGCAGGCGCACCGCCAGCCGGCCCGGCAGACCGAGGGTGGTGCGGAACGCGGTGACCACCCGACGCTTGCGGGCGGCGAGCACCAGGTCCTGGTTGCGCATCAGCTTGCTGACCGCCGCCACCATCTCGGGCGTGAGCCCGGCGGCCACCCGTTCGAGCGCGGCGGCATCCGTGGCGTCCGACAGCAGCCAGTCGCGCAGCCCGCCCACGGTCAGGTGCGCGATGGGTGCGAACGCGGCGGCATCGTGCTGGGCGAGGATCAGCGCCGAGACCTCGTCGCGCTCGGGCGGGATCACCGGCTCGGCGAGCACCCGCGCGAGCGGCAGGTCGGCCAGCGCCAGCCGCGCGGCCATCCGTTCCTCGGCCGACTCGGCGGCCACCCCGGCCAGCGCGTCGCCCGAGCGCGGCGGACTGGCGCGGGCCAGCAGCGTCGCCAGGTCGGGGAACGACCAGCGCCGCACGCCGATCGTGTGGGAATGGGCCATCTCGCCTCCGAGGGGAGGGACTGATTCTAGGGGATGCGGGCGGGTCGGGGTCCCGGCCGACCCGGCGACCCGCGGGGCGATCGGGCGTCCCGGGCGGGTGTACCCTCGACGACGGTGCCTTTCATCCGGAGAGAACTGGTGGCCAAGACCTTCGACCCGAACCTGCTGGCCGGCCGGGCCGGGATCGTCACCGGTGCGGCCGGCGACATCGGCCTGGCCATCGCGACCGGCCTGTTCGAGGCCGGTGCGTCGGTGGCGCTGCTCGACCTCGACGCGGCGCTGTCCGCGCAGGGGCTGCCGCCGGCGCTGGCTGGCAGCGCACGCGTGTTGCGGCTCGGCTGCGACGTGTCCGACCCGGGGCAGGTGGCGAGGGCGGTCGGGGAGGCGGCCCGGCACTTCGGCTCGCTTGACTTCGTGGTCAACAACGCGGCTGCCGTCACGCCCGGCCACGACGTCGCCGACCTGCCGCTGGCCGACTGGGAGGCGGCATTCCGGGTCAACGTGACCGGCGCGTTCCTCATCACCCAGGCGGCGATTCCCCACCTTCGCGCGGCGGGCGGCGGCGTCGTGCTGAACATCGCCTCGCAGCTGGGGCACGTCACCGCACGCGGCCGTTCGGCCTACAGCGCCAGCAAGGCTGCCCTGCTCTCGCTCACCCGGTCGATCGCGGTGGATCACGCGGCCGAGCGGATCCGGGCGGTCAGCCTCTCCCCGGGCGCCGTCCTGACCGGTCGACTGCTGCGCCGCTATGGCAGCGCAGCGCAGGCCTCGGACACGCTCGCCCCGAGGTATCCGGTGAACCGGCTGGGCACGGTGGACGAGATCGCGCGGACGGCGGTGTTCTTGATCGGCGGCCAGGTCGGCTTCATGACCGGTTCGGACCTCCTCGTCGACGGTGGCTACACCGCCGTGTGAGGCGGGCATCGCGCCGGCTCACCAGAGCCCGGCGAGCGCGATGTCCTCGTCGGCCGACCGCAGCAGCTCGTCGAGGCGTTGCGCCCCGGCGGCCCCGAGCGACGGTTCACTGAACCGGCGGAACTTCGCCGAGACGCTCTCGGCCGACAGGGGCATGCCCGGATCGCCCTCCACCCGGTCGATCGTCGCGCGGTGCGGGCCTGCCCGGTCGGTGACGACGAGGGCGGCGCAGCGGGGCGGCCCCTGCGGGTCGGTCGCCCGCGCCTCGGTGACCACCAAGTGCTCCAGCAGACGGATGCGCGGGTCGGCGAGCGCCTCCGCCCCGAACGCCTCCGGGCCGAGCTCGCCGTGCACCAGCATCGCCGCCACCGCCCACGACAGGCTGAACTGCGCCTGCAGCGTGGTCTCGGGGGCGCGGTTGCCGCAGTAGGTGAGCGCCTCCGGATAGATCGACAGCCGGATCTCCCGGATCCCCGCAGCATCGTGGACGACCTCTCGCAGCGCCTGCGCGGCGGCTGCCGCGTAGTGGAGATGGCGGACCCCGGCCCACGGCTTGAGGTAACCCTGCAGCAGCAGCCATTCCCCCGCATCGGCCAGGGCGGGCAGCGCTGCGTGGCCCAGCGTCACCCGTTGCGCCTCCTCGATAGCGCCTTCCGGCGCCCGCAGCCCGGCCGCGAACGCGCAGGCGGCCTGCAGACCGAGCGTCGCGGCGTGCGGCAGGTAGGTGTTGCGCGAGTTGGCGCCCTGCCGGGCCGTGAGGTACAGGCTCACGGGCAGCTGCGCCGCGGCGATCTGCAGGCTCGCCTTCACGCCTTCGGCGCCGGTGCCCAGCAGCCACGAGGCGGCGGCGGCCGCGCCGAACGAGGGGAACGTGGCATCGACGTGCATGCCGGGCCGGATGCGCATGACCTCGCCGAGCCGCGCCGCCAGTTCGTAGCCGATCACGACTGCGTCGATCAGATCGGCGAGTCGGCCGCCGCGGGCCCGGGCCAGCGCCCAGCCGGCGGCGATGGTGGCCACTCCCGGTCGGCCGTGGGCCCGCGCAGAGCCCTCGCAGGCCTCGTCGAAACAGGCGCCGAGCGCGAATGCATAGGCGGCGGCGCCGACCGAACCCGAGAACGCGTTGCCGGGCCAGCCGACCGGTCCGGTCTCGATCGATCCGAGCAGCTCGAGCAGGCGGCGCACTTCGGGGGCCCGGAACCCGGACACCGCGCACCCGAGCGTATCGAGCAGCATCAGACGGGCACGCTGGCGTACCTCGAACGGCGCACGCTCCTGCGCGAGCCAGGTGACGACCTCGTCGAGGCACGCCAATTCAGTACCTCCGGACGGCCGCGCAGCCAGGGCGACGCGACCCGGGTCGCGCCGCCGGCCGGGCGAGCTTCAGTCGACCTTCGCGCCGCTCACGCGGACGAATTGCTCCCACTTCGCGATCTCTCCCTCGACGAACTTCCGGTACTCGGTGGGCGAGCTGCCGATCGGCTGCAGGCCCACCGAGGCGAACCGCTCCCGCACGGCGGGCATCTGGAGGATCTTCGCCACCTCGTCGTGGAGTCGGTCCACGATGGGCTGGGGCGTGCCCTTGGGCGCGAACAGCCCGTTCCACGCATCGGCGAAGAAGCCGGGGTACCCGCTCTCGGCGATCGTGGGCACCTCGGGCAGGGTGGGTGATCGCGCCAGGCTGGTGACCGCCAGCGCGCGCATCTTCCCGGCGCGGATGTGCGGCAGCGAGGACGGCAGGCCGTCGATCATCAGGTGGACGTCACCGGCCAGCATCGCGGCGATGGCAGGGCCGCTGCCGCCATAGGGCACGTGCAGGATCTGGGTGCCCGCCAGCGACTTCAGCATCTCGAAGGTCAGGTGGGCGGCGGTGCCGTTGCCCAGCGACGCGTAGGTGAACTTCGAGGGCTCGCGCCGGGCGTGCTCGACCAGCTCCTGGAGCGACTTCGCAGGCACCGAGGGGTGGGCGACCAGGACGTTCGGCAGCGACCCGACCTGGGTGATGGGTTCGAAGTCGCGCAGGGGGTGATACCGCAGATTGCGGTTGAGCGAGATGTTGATCGCGTGCGAGCCCGTCACCCCCATGATCAGCGTATAGCCGTCGGCG
>Ga0169931_10009096_pt1 | contig 14395 bp, 3 predicted proteins | sample Kivu_15m_20L_FD_129675 | JGI IMG/M metagenome (GOLD analysis project Ga0169931, IMG submission 129675) | Freshwater microbial communities from Lake Kivu, Western Province, Rwanda to study Microbial Dark Matter (Phase II) - Kivu_15m_20L... | ecosystem: Environmental > Aquatic > Freshwater > Lake ...
AATTTGTTCGATTGGGTGCTAATTCCATATCACGACAGCATCGCAAAAAAATTTCAAAACAATAAAAATATTATTAATTTTATTGGATCTTTGAGCAAAAACCCAAAAAATATTTTAAAAAATATAAATCAAGATTTTACCAATAAAATGCAAAATTTTACAAAACCTCTAATTGTTGTTTTGTTTGGTGGAGACACTAAAACCTTTGATTTTCCGTTAAATTCGGCACAAAATTTATTTAATTTTGCCAAAAAAAATGCTAAGGATTTTAATGCCCCAATTCATATTTTAAATAGTCGCAGAACCTCAAAAAATATTAATGATTTTTTGCAAAAGAATTCTAATGATTCAACTTTTTTTTATGATTATAATTTATTACAAAATCAAAATCCTTATTATGATTTTATTTATCATAGCGATATAATTATTGCTTCGGGCGATTCGATTTCAATGATTTCCGAAGTTTGTAGTTTAGGCAAAAAAATTATTATATTTAATGATGGTTTTATCACTTCAAAAAAACATCAAAAATTTATCGAGTTTATGGTAGAAAATAAATATAGTCTTTCAACCCAATCAAACCCCGATGAAATCAATAGTTTCAAGGGAAAAGCCCTAAATGAATGTGAAAAGATTTGTAAGATTATTTTTTAATAAAAAAAGTTGCTTAAAATTTATTTTTTTATTAAAATTTACTTAAATTTTTTTCAATTTTTTTTATTATTTTATAATCTCAAAATTTTTAACCAACACAGCCTTATTTTTATTTAAAATTCTTGAAAAAAATTTATTTTTTTTGAGAATTTCTCTTTGCTTTGCGCTTTTTTTATTTAGCGCTTGCGAAGGCCCAGAAACTTGTATTGACGCAGAAGATTTTGGTAATATCAAAAAAGATAGAATTGTTGTTTATCCGTTCTATTCAATTTTATTAAATAATCCAGAAGATAAAGAATGTGATAAAATTAACCCCGGAGATAGTAAAAGTAAAAGTGAACTGATGAGTTCATACCAAGCTATATGCGGACAAAATTGCGATCCAAAACTTAAAGTTCTTAAATATTGCCTATTAGGATATGCCGATTATCACAGAACAACGGTTGGCAATGCCCATTCTGAATCGGATGCCAATAATACTATTGCTAAAAGAGATGATGAAGGGTGCTATACAAAAACTAATCAAAATCAAATTGATTGTGAATATCAATGTATTAATGCATGCAAGCAGGTTAAGGACATGCCAAACTGGACTGCCACCTCTCCATCAACCGAAACTTTAAAAGGAATTGACATTGAACCAAGAACCATGATTTCAATTAAAGTAAAAGGTGAGGTAAGTCTTGGCGAAGAAAACCCCGATCAAGTACCGTTAACATACGATAAATCTGCTTTCAAACCAAATTTTACCCCAAACGCTTCGATTTCAGTTGAAAAAGGTTATAACTTAAAAATTTTACAAAATTCCCTTAGCAATTCAGAAGTTTATTCATTTGCCAATGAAACTATTTTATTAAACAGAAGAAGCGATGTTTGGCTTTCCGATGTTGGTACCTGTTCAGTAGATTATTTATTATCATCATCTAGTGAAGAAGATCCAAAATGTCCCATAAAAAAAACAAGTACTAACGGTTTTTTAAATAAAGATGAACCCATGATGGTAGAAACAGGAACTATCACAGGAAACACAATTAAAAATGATAATAAAACAGAAGATTATTATTTAGTTTTAGAGCATCCAAGTTCATCTGGATGCTCATTAAACTTCCAAGTTGAAGATAATGAAAATCCATCAGAGATTCATATTAATTACAGTAATTACAATGTTCCAAATGCTTTTGATTTATATCCAGAAAATAACAAACTTATTACTCTTTATTCAGATTCAAAACTTAACATTACCAGTCGAACTGGATGCTCAACAATTTCCTTTAAAAAAATGAAATTTGTAGATATTAATATAAATCAAAGTGGTTTTTTAGAAATTAAGAATGTTTATACTCCAACTGCATCAAGTCAGGCTTGTGTCTTAAAATCCAGAATAATTAACCCCGCTGGAAAAAAGTGCATTAAAGCAAATTTAGATGATTGTAATACTGAAGCTGGGGTTATTTTCGATGGATCATCAAATACCAGAGCTAGCGGTAGTGGTATAAGTCATTTTTACGAATATTCTGATTATTTTGACACTACCTCTCCAGACCCAACTGGAAATATAACAATTACAGATTCTTTTTCCTCTAGCAATATTTTTGTAAGGAAAGAACAAAAAATCCGGATTTTACCCGAAACATTTCGTGCAAATATTCAATTTATTCATAATGCAACTTACAATAAAAAATGTGGCTACGGCATGTTTTTTAAAATTATTCCAAGACCTGCTCTCATGTGTTTTTCAACTGCTAATAACGTTACAGTGCGCAATCCATCTTGCAATGTAGATTTAGCATTATATGCACCCATACCAGAATTTACTAAAGACCCAACAGGCGAAAATTGGATTGCCACCCAATCTGCCACATCCCAGTCTTGTTCAAATCCTGAAGCTAAAATTAATAATTGCCAATGCATGTCTTCCAAGAGAGAAACATGTTCTAACGAGTTAGAAAAAAGGAAATCTTTGAAAAAAAAAATTGATCCAACCTTTGTACATAACGCCAAATATTGTATATACCCATATAAATGTGCCAAGGTTACATGCACTTATAATCAAAGCACCGGAGATGTTGAAAGTTGCACCAAACCAAGCGCAGATTCAGAATGCAGTAACACTCATTCACCAAATACCCCTCCAGCATGCTGTAGCAATATCGAAGGTTGTTCAGAAATCGATGCCGCATCTTGCAACCCACAACCATGTTGTGTAGATGGCAAAGATAATACATCAACTTGTGCAGCCAATTCCAAGGCAATAATATCGTGCAATTATCGTTCGCAAGCTATGTGCGATGCTTGCCAAGAAGATATTCGTCAAGAACTCTCAACTATTCCTCAAACATTAGCAGTTTCTAAAAAAAATTGTTATGATTTTGAAAAAAGTTCTTATTTTAGCTCCTACCAACTGATTAAAAATAAAACTGATAATTCTCTTAACAGCTTTGATAGTAGTGAACTTGATAAATATAAAATCAAAACATTATCGGAATATAAGAATGATGGCAATGTTTTACTAAATTATGGAAATTTAAGTGCATATGAACCTCATCCAAATAATGCAGTTCCTTCATATAAAATAGAAAATTTACCAATATTTTCTCATAACCAAGTTACTTTAATTAGAATTTCTAACAGTAATTTTCTATTTGGAGCCCCACCTCCCACTTCAAATGACTCCGTTGAATTATATACCCAAAATTCACCTACTTATAAAAATGGTTCACATTTGCATGTGGTTTTATGCAAAGAAAGTTCATCTAATTCAATAGATTGCATACCATCCTCTTTAACCGATTTAAATCATTCAACAAACATCACAGAATTATATACCGATCTCGATCCAAATATTTCGACTAAAAAAAATTTTATAAAATTCGACCAATCAGGGAACATGGTCAGGTCTCTTAACTTTAAAGATCCAAACAATCCAGCACAAACTATCGCAAATTGGGGTAATGCAATTAAATGTAATATTGCAGAATCACTTTTTTCAAATAAAAATTGGTTCTGTTTTGAAAATGATTTAAATAATGAAGCGGAAATTAACAAATACAAACTGACATTTAGAATCAAAGACACAGACCCTAACCCTTTTAATAATGATGGTGAATATGTTGTAGATATCACTTCAACTAAATTTGATGATGATAGATCGGCAGGAATTGTAAATAGCATTCTAAAAATAATCACACCAATGTTTTTTGAAACTAAAGATGATCCGAACACTCAAGTCAATGAAGCAAGAGATGGTATTCTGAAATACTTTTATATTTCCTTAATAAATCATAGTCTTTTTAAAGCAATTTTAAATATCACAATTGTTTTATCTATTAGTTTTTTTGGGCTTGGCTACTTAATGGGTATTACTGAAATTAAACATTCAGAAATAATGAAAATTTTGTTTAAAATTGGATTTATTTATTTATTCATTTCTCCTTCGATTGGCTGGATTTGGTATAATAAATTCTTTGTTCAACTATTTCGAGATGCTACCGACTATTTATCTTTTAGCGTTGCTATGATATTTGGTAATGCAGAATCTATAAATAATAAAATATTGTCAGGGGACTATACAGATAAGTCAGTTTTATTTGCCAGCTCAGACCGCATCTTAACCATGATTTTTTCCGATGCAATAGTTGCAAAAACTGGAGCCTTAATTTTTTCAAGTATTTTTGGTTGGGTATTTTTTGTAATTATTGGCTATTGTTTTATAAATTATATTTATGCCATAGCCAACTCAATTTTACTATTTATCACTTGTCAAATAATTACGGTGTTACTTTTAGTTATTGGCCCGTTCTTTTTTATTTTCCTTCTCTTCAAAATCACTAAGGATATGTTTGATAATTGGATCAAGTCTTTAATTGGATTTTCGCTTCAACAAATATTTTTGGTATTAGTTTTATCTTTTTTCAATTCAATAATTGAAATATTTATGAAAAATGCCCTAGGATACAGGGTATGCTGGACTGATGTTTTAAAACTTAATATAATCTTAACCACCGTTGCTCTATTTAATTTTTGGACAGTTGCCGGAACTAATTCGCCGACGGTTTTTAGCGAAACTGATCCAGATGAAAGTTTTGGCAATGACCAAAATATGCCTTCATTAATTTCTTTTGTTATGCTGTATATTATAATTGGCATCATGAAAAAATTTACCGATTTCTTCACAAATTTAGCAGTTTCATTATCTGGCGGACTAAAAGCATCGACCATTGGCGCTGATGCCAAGGCAGCCGGAGGAAAAGTACTTGGAGTAGCAAAAGCTATGGGTTCCAAAATATACTCAGTCACCGCGGGGCAACTAGTTGCAAGAGCAGATAAATTCTTATTTGATTCCGGAAAAATCGCTGATAGACAGCGAGAAATTCAAAGAGATAAAATTAAAGGCATGATTCAGCAAAAAGCAAGCCTAATGAAAGCCGGAAACGATGCGGTTAGTGACTATAAAAAGAAAAATGCCGTTGCCCTAGCCTCAATGTCTCAAGCTGAGCAGTCAAAAACTCTTGAAAAAGTTAAAAGCGATGCGATTAAAAATTATGCCAGCTATAATGGCATTAAAAATGTCGATGAAATTATGAATATGAAAGGATTAAATTATAGTGGAACCAATGTAATTTTTGGGGCAGCACAGGCTGCCAGACAAGCGGTTTCTAAAGATGGAGCATTATTTAATTCAGCCAATGACAAAATTATGAAAGGAAAAGATACTCCAAATATTTCCTTTTCTAAAGATGAAGCAATTCAAGCAATGAAATCAATGAACAAAGAAGAAAAAGAGGAGTTTATTAAGGGAGTTGAAAGCGGGAATATTCATGTTAATAAAGGTAGAATTGAACAGGCAAGAGACATAGCCTCTGCAGTGGTTAAATCGCCACAAACCGCGATTAAAGCCGTTTTCAACCCTATAAATACCTCTAAAGCTATCGCTGGAGGAGTTGCCTCAAAAGCATCATCAATTGGATCAGCAATTAAAGGACAAATTATGGATAGCGATTTAAAAAAAGAAGCCATAAAACAACTGGAAAGCGAAGGAAATATCCAAAAATTTACCGATAGTAAAGCTTTTAGTGGTGGCATTGCCGGCACAATCAAAAATAGTTTACGAAGCGATGAAGATAAAAAATTAATTAACGAAAGAATGCAAAAAATTGCTAGCGAAACCAGAACATTTAATGAAAAACCTAAAATTACTTCGGATCATGTAATAGCCAGTCTTAAAAGTAAATCAACTCAACTTGAAGACACTAAAAAGAATCTTGGTAAAACCGAATTAAAAGATGGCGATAGATCGGTTGGAGCCGATGCCAAAGAACTTTATCGAAAAGCCAAGAATTTTTATAATCCATCATCTAACACAGAAAGCGAAGAAAAAAAGTCGAAACAAGAAAAAATTCTTGACCAAGTTAAATTAAATCAAGAATTTAATCAAAAAAATCTTGCCAATAAAAAAGAGGAAATTACTAGCAAGGGAGTTGATGTAAAATTTCCAAATATTGAACAAGCCGTTGCGTCTTCGCATGAAAACATTAAAACCAAACTTAAAGAAGTTGATACCGCATTGAATCAGAAAATCGATGATATTAAAAAAGGCTCAGCTCCAGATGAAAAGAATTTTGCTTTAGCTCATGATTTAGCAGAAAAGATAGTTAATCGCGAAGATTTTAAAAATGATCGCGATTTTATGTCAAAAATTGAAAATTCAGATGATAAAAAAATAAAAAATCTTGCAAAATTTTATAATGATGCCAAGGAAAAAAATAATAGCAACCAGCTTTCAATGGCCGATGAAAAGGCTCAAAAACTTGCAATCGATCGAGCTCCAAGCGAAATCAAAAAATTAAACGAATTTAAACAAGATTTAATTAAAGCAGATAAAGATATTTCGCAAAGAGTTGATTATATTGACAAGGCCATGGCTAAACCTGAAAACAATTTAGTAGAGGTTCTTGATAAAGTTAAAGGTTCTAATATCGAAGAAAAAGAAGGTAGAGTTAAAAATTTTATTAAAGAAGCCACGAAAACCGTAAACGAATATCGCAAAAATAATAATATTCTAAAAAGAGCTGCCATAGCATCGGTTCCTTTCAAAAATGCAATAAATAAAACTTTTAATAAGTTTACCGATAATATTAAATTTAATAAAGACAGAAAAGTCTTGAGTGAATTGAGTGGAGTTAAAGATTCTTCTTCACTTAAAAAATTTATTGATAAAAATAGCGATGAAATAAACAAATAATGAATATAGAAAAATTTTGCACATTTTTAAAAACACAATTTAATGCTAGATTTGCTTTGCATTGTTTGAAAAAAATCATTTTTCCTTTATCGATTTTTTTCTTGTTAAATTCTTGTGAAGATAGCGGATGCATTGAAGCAGATGATTTTGGTGAATATCAAAGTAAAACATTAAAAGTTTATGCTAGCGCTTCCTCGAGTTTATGCAAATTTAATAGACTTATTGATGTTGGAAGCCCTAACCAACCCGCTTTAATTAAACAATGTATATCTTCAGAATCTTGTGCTAACAAAGGTACCCCTAATGAAAAAAATAAATGCGCAGTTACATGTGAGACTGACTGCTTAAATAATCCAAAAAAACATAAAACATATTTTGATAATGCTCAAATAACTATACCAGCTGATAGATCCCCCTCTGAACCAAGATATGTTTCAGTTGGGAGTGAAGATTTCAGGATTTTTGATAATTCAAAAATTTTAATTTCAGCATTTGGAAATATTTCTCTTGGTCAAAAAAATAACGATCAAATAATTTTTTCAAAAGATGATTTTGGCGACTTAATTAATAACGACATTATCCATAAAGATAAGCTATTTATGGTTGATTCCAATGATGAATTAATCCTTAAAATATCAGCAAAAATTGGAATAGATGTTAATAGAACAGATCCTCAAAATTTTACCCAATATTTTAGTGATCCAACATATACCGCCACTGAAGATATTTACAAAAACAATGAATTAAAATTTAAACATTCTCAAATTGCCAATGGCTCAAAAAGATTATTTGGTTATTTTATTGAAAGCCCCGATCGATCTATTTATCCTGAAGATGTTAGATATTTACCAATTCTTCCTGAGCCAAAACATGCATTTTGTAAAGTTACTGAAAATACAAATATAACCTCGATGGAATGTAGTCATGACGATGTTTCATATCCCGATAAATATTCTGATGCTGTCGCTCTTCCAGCTTCAGTTTCCATTTCAGAAAAAAAAGAATTCGATAAAAAATTGTCCGAATATTTTTCAATCGACAACAATAAAGACCAAAAAAATAAATTTAATGACTCTGGTTTTTTACTAAAATATAATGAAAAACCATATCCCTTAAATAAACCGATACCACCAACAAACACTAGCAATTCTATAAAAAATATTACTCAAGAATTTCAGACCGAACAAATTCTTGTCACGCAAGCTCCAAATCAATACAAAGATTACGAGGTGCGATTGGTATATACTCCAAAATCTGGATCAAATTGCCAAAATTTTTACAATGATCCTACCAAACTTCCAAAATATAAAATCCTAAATTATTCTGATCAAAATCCTGTCGATACTTCGAGTTTTAGCACCATGCAAAAACCAGATGCGGGCGAAGACACGAACTTTACCACTCAAAATAAATATACTTTTAAGTCAATTAGAATTAAAAATCTTCAAAAACTCTATTTAAAAAAAATTGAGAATATCAAAGATCCAGATGACGATTTTATTGCCGATAATTGTGATTATGAATTACATTTTTATGAATATAAAGAAGTTGATAATCTAATATCAGGATTTAGCAAAATTGGCGTAGTTAAAAATTTAATATTACCAAGTGGCAATTCATACATTACAGATAAAAATTCAAATATTATTATAGGTCTTGATTCTTGTTCGATGAATGTTGACATAAGAAATGCTGATGGAACTTATGAATTTGATGGTAACAAGCCATATTCAATAAATGAAACCGAAGAAAATGGAATTTACCTTAGAAAAGGTCAAGTTTTATTAATAAAACCAGATGCTTGGAATTCCAATTATATAATTCGTGGCTCTGATGAGCAAGGCACTCTTATTGATAGTCAACAAATTACATGCGGTGTAGGATTTTATATTCGAAAAACCCCTAAGCCTGCAGTATTATGTCACCAGCAAAAAAAACAAAGTGTAAATGTTAATGAAGATTGGCTTAGTGATAATAATTGCTCAAGTTTGTTAATAGTTAATGATGTTATTCAAGGTTGTTCATTTGATTATAGCGAATGCGATGATTATAAAAAACTAAATCGTACAACCAAAATTTTTGAAATTAATAATAAATTTTGTCCATCTTCATTATGCCTTCCAACTGAAGATCAATATAAATCATCTGATTGCAAACCAACTTATGATATTTCCACAAATACATTCCGTCCAGCTTCAAATTGTCCAGATTTCACAGCTATTACAAATTATGCAAGTCAACTTGATCCCCCTATTAATGGACAAGAAGTAATTAAAACTAATTTTAATAAAATTCACATTAAATGTGACACTGCTGCAAATTGTGGTACATCAAATAATTGCAAAGACTTTAGCTCAATTATTAGTAGCAATTCCAATTATTTAACTGAGTATAATACCTTATCGCCTACTGATAAATTAAGTTATTTTACATTTGAAAAATGTAAAACCTGCCTAACATCTGGCATTAGTTCATTAAAAAAAGTTTTTGCCCCAAATGAATCTGTGGATTTAGACCAATGTTATGATCTAGAAAACTACAAAGGTAGTATGAATGATTTTTACAATAAATCATCATCAACCAAGGATAGGATGGAAATTAAGGAGCTAAAAGATAAGGGGCTAAATTATTTATCGCCATTTTTAAATCTATACGGAAATTTTTATTCATTAAAATCCACCGATGAAAATTTTAATTTTGATGTCATTGGAAACAGAAAAGTTTATGAAAGCAAAGGTGGCATCAATTCAAGTCAAAATGGATATATTAAATTCACCCTCATTAGCAATCCACATGACCTAAATAATGTTAGGGGAAATTCTTCAACTGGCTCTTTATCAAATTACAATGTCAAATTAATAAACTCTTTATTTTTTAATTTACAAAGATTAAATAGCGACCCATCAAATAATATTTATAGAAATTTAAATTATATTGAAGATAACTCAAAATTAAGAGTTACCTCTGTTTCAAAAAGCGAATTTAAGAATGGACAGCAATTAGAAATTCGACCTTGTACAGACAACGGTTCCGTTTGTTCTAGCTATTTAATCCCTGCAGATAATCCACATCAACTGTTCCCAAAAATTATACATTATACAGATTCAACTCCATCTAATCAAAATAAATTCAAGTTCAACGAATATGGAAAAATTGAAAGAATTTCAAATCCTTCGGAAAATGAAAGTGCCTTCGATTGTTCCCCTGAAAACATTGGCTCTGTGGGGTCAAATTTTTTATGTTTAAATTTTAATCAAGGCTCAAATGAACTAAATCGAATTTCATTCAAAATTATAGACAATGAAACACCTAACTGTAAAAAAAGCAATGGAGACGATTGCTCAACAGTAGCCAATGATTGCAATGGCGTAAAAAAAAATCAACATAAAATGGGATGGAAAAACAACTGGAAATTGCCCAGATACTGAAGAAAGTTGTGATAAAAAATATTATTGTGTAGATAAATATTTCAACAATACTGGTCATTACAATGTTAATGTTAGAGTTTTGAATCCAGAAAAAACTAAATTTGCAAAACTTGCTAACAGCATAATATCTCCTGTTTTAGAAGAGATTGATGGATACAAAATTGACTCAGATGAAAATGTTGAATCTCTTGCTGGAGTTGAAAATTTTAATAAAAATTATAATGGAGTTAACTCGATTAGTAACGATGTGGAATTTAACCCCACCTGGGGAGCTTATAACACTGCTAACGATCCCAATGTTATAGTTTGGAAATATTTTCGCTTTGAAAGTGACAATTTGAACATTAACATACCAATGGAAGACGATAATAAGTGTAAAACTTCAAAAGGGTGCGTAATTGCCTATATAGCTGGATTTTTTGGCTCTATTAATCCAGCTACTAAAAAAATTGATACCAATCAATGTTTCTTTTCCAATCCGAATTTAAGACAAATTTTAAGAAATAATTGTCATAAAAAAATGTCATGTAATTTTATAATCAACGAACAATTTATAGGATCTCAAACTTTAAATGCTAATAACGAAATAGTTGCAACACCAACAAGATGCAATAATCCCCTTCATATTTATATTGGTTATAAAAAAGCTTCTAAAGACATTTATAAGGAAAGTCAAGCAGCAAGAATATATAAACGCATTACAAGTTTTAAAGTATTTCAAACCACTCTAACTCTATCAATGGTGTTAATGATTACATTTTATGGATTAGGCTTCATGATGGGGGTAACCGAGATGAAGCAATCAGATATTATGGATCGATTGGTTAAAATTGGACTTATATATTTATTTACTAGTCCAATTTATGGTTGGATATTTTTTGAAAAATTTTTTGTAACTTTTTTCAAAGGCGGAACAGATTATTTAACTTTTTTAATGGCTTCCATTTTTGCAGATGATAATTTAATTAACAACGCCCTAAATACTGGCAATCTATCCGACAAAACACCGCTATTCTCCTCGGTTGACAAGGTTCTTGGATTATACTTAATTAATGATGTGGTTCATAAAAAAATTTCGGCCTTATTATTTTATAATTTTGTTGGCATTATTTATTGCGTCATTCTTTATTACTGCGCTATCAGCTATATTTATGCAGCTTCCAATGCAATTCTATTATATTTAACTGCCCAATTTTTTACCTCAATATTATTTGTAATTGGACCATTCTTTTTTATTTTTATATTATTTAAACAAACCAAGGGATTTTTTGATAATTGGCTAAATTCACTTATAGGCTTCTCCTTACAGCAAATATTTGTAATCTTTACTCTAAATATCTTTAATATGCTTATTTATATGGTAACCAAAATGGCATTAGGTTTTAGGATTTGCTGGGATAATATTTGGTATATTAATTCATTTGGATTTACCATGTCATTATTTTCATTTTGGACAATACAAGATGCCCCACCTTACATCAACGAAACTTCAAATGTATCGGTTCATGGCGAACACAAAACCACCTCACCTTCCTTAACAATGATAATTTTAACTTGGTCGATGGTCACAATTATGCGATCATTTTTAGATACAATTTCAGATTTGGCCGCCCAATTATCGGGTGGCATTCAAGCTTCCGCTCTGGGCGCAAACATTTCTCAAGGAGCAAGCCAAGCTTTAGCCAAAGCTAGTGCATTAGGTAACAAGGTCTTTGATAAGGTTGGTGGCAATCAAATGATAAGTCGACTTGATAAAGCGGCATTTGACTCAGGAGCTCTTGCTAAAAAGGCTCGCAAAGACAAGAAACAGCAAAATAAAAATGATCGCAAAGATATTAAGGAAATGAGAAAGGCTGGCGAAGATGCAGTCAAAGAATATAAAATGAACAATGCCGCCGAATTTGCTAAGATGAGTGAAAGCGACAAGAAAAAAACATTAATGGAAATAAAGAAAGATGCGATGATTAATCATGCTGATGGCAAAGGAAAATCTCAAAAAGACATCGATAGATTAATGAACAAGAAAGGATTTAAAGGTAATGGTGGAAGTAATATTTTTGGTGGTGGATTGAATATGATTAGAAGTGGAGGAACCGCAAGAACCTCTCTTAACGACTCAATTTCATCGGTTGATACAGGATATTCAAAAGATGAAATTAAGGGTGCCATGAAAAATATGGATGAAGATCAAAGAAAAGACTTTATGAACAACTTAAAATCTGGAGAAATTCAAAAAAAGGGAAAAAGCAATCGTCTTGATCCAAGAACAAATCCTACAGCCGATGCCAGAAATACCGCAATCAAACAGCTTGAAGAAAGTGGTAAAATTGCCAAAAAATCTAATATCGCTAATTCTAGCACCATCCAAGCTGGCTTAAAAATGGCAGGGTTAGAATCTAAAAGATCCGATAAAGATGAAAAACTTATTCAAGAGCAAATGCAAAAAAATGCCATCAGCTCAGCCACCGATAAAGGAAGTAACTTTAGCAAAGATGAAATTAATAAATATGAAAAATTGGCAAAATATCAAGACGCCAAAGATATCGGCGATAAAGATGCCATGAAAGAAGCTCGCAAAGAATTCAAAGAAGCCGATAAGGCGGTTAAGAGTGGTAAAGGAAAAAATGATATATTTTCTGATAGCAAAATTGATGCCGATAGACTAAATAAAATTAAAGAAAATAATAACATAAAAATGGCAGAAAACAAAGAAAAACAAGGCGAAATCGGCGGTAAAATTAATCAAATACAAGATTCAATTAAAGGTAATGCCACTCACAATGAAATGGATAATCTAAATAATAAAATTAAATCTGGTGATGCCAGCGATGAAGAAAAGTCAAAATTCAATAAAATGGTTATCGAAGACAATAAAAATAGTCGCAATAATGGAGAGTCTAGTTATCAACAAAAAGATATGGCAAGATCGAATCTTCAAGAATCATTATCTGATTTGAAAGTTGAAGAGTCAAATATTGAAAAAAGACAAAATAACAATAACAAAAAATAAATATTAAATTTGCAGTTGAAAATCATTGCTCATCAAATACAATTCATATAATTTTTTTAAAATTAAACAATCATGAATTTATGATGAATTTAAATTTTTTAGCATATGAATAGTTCAATCTTGACTAAGTTATTAATTATAATATTAATAATTATCTCTTTAATTATTTCAATCATCCTAAAAAATATATTTTATAGCGGACAATCCAAAGCACTAATTATGCAAATTAAAAAAATCAATTTAGCAATTGATGAATTTACCCAAAAATATCACGCTCTTCCGGGGGATATTAACAACACCATTAAATTTGGGTTAAGTGCTTATGATACCGATGGCAATCAAGATAATAACATCAAGGATTCCAACGGCAATATAATTTTGGCGAATTCTGAAATTGTGTATTTTTGGCATCATTTATCAAACTCAAAAATTTTACTCGAAAAATATGATGGTAATGAATATGGAATGGCAAAAACAGGTTTTACTTTTCCCGAAAGCAAAATTGGTAATGCTGGGATTATTGCTTTTAGCGACAAAAATAAAACCTATTTGCAAATTGGCTTCAACTATGCCGACTCTTACCGCATACATACCAAAAGTGAAACTTTAACTCCAAGTGAAGCGTTTTTGGTTGATAAAAAAATTGATGATCAAAATCCAAATAAAGGTTCAATTTTTGTTGCAGGTGGCGATGTTTTAAATTTTTTACAAAATTCAATTTGTGCTTCAAGCGATTCTTATAATTTAAATGTTAGTAAACCAGCTTGCCAATTGATTATAGAACTTAAATAACTTTTAATTACTTATAAGAAAAAATTATTAGAAATTGTTTTTTAATAAGTTATTTATATAACGAAATTACTATGAATATCAAAAATAAAGAAATGTCTATAGCCTCTCACTTCAATGAATTAAGGAGTCGGGCTTTATTTTCATTTTGTAGTTATGTAATTATTTTCATAATTTGTTTTTTTTACGCAAAAGAAATTTATCAATTTTTACTCCAACCTTTTGTCGAAATTTCTAAAAATAATAATTATAGAAAGTTAATTTACACCAGTC
>Ga0169931_10009097_pt1 | contig 14395 bp, 12 predicted proteins | sample Kivu_15m_20L_FD_129675 | JGI IMG/M metagenome (GOLD analysis project Ga0169931, IMG submission 129675) | Freshwater microbial communities from Lake Kivu, Western Province, Rwanda to study Microbial Dark Matter (Phase II) - Kivu_15m_20L... | ecosystem: Environmental > Aquatic > Freshwater > Lake...
ACCTGCTCCACCACCTGGCCCTGGCTTTGGGCCAGTTCCCAGTTGCCCGGTGTGGCACTCACAAAGATGGTCTGGCCAGCCTTCTGCCAAAACTCCTCCCCTTTGAGCGGGCGGTTGTCGGCGGCACTGGGGAGGCGGAAACCGTGCTCAATCAGCACCTGTTTGCGCGATTGGTCGCCGTTGTACATGGCCTGCAACTGGCTGCAGGTGACGTGGGATTCATCCACCACCAAGAGCCAATCCTTGGGGAAGTAATCGATCAGGCATTCGGGGGGCGTGCCTGCCTCCCGGCCCGAGAGATGGCGGGCGTAGTTCTCCACGCCATTGCAGTAGCCCACCTGCTCGAGCATCTCGAGGTCGTAGGTGGTGCGCTGCTCCAAGCGCTGGGCTTCCAAGAGGCGGCCCTCGCCGTTGAGGTGGTCGAGCCGTTGGCGCAGTTCGATGCGAATCGCCTGGATCGCCTCCTCCAACCTCTCCTTGGGAGTCACAAAGTGCTTGGCCGGGTAGATGTTGATGGCATCCAGGCTCTGGAGAATCTCGCCGGTGGTGGGATCCACGTAGCGGATCGCCTCCACCTCATCGCCAAACAACTCAATCCGCACCAGCCGGTCTTCGTAGGCGGGGCCGATCTCGAGCACATCACCGCGCACCCGGAAGCGGCCGCGGGCGATCTCCACGTCGTTACGGGCGTATTGGTTGTTGACCAGATCGCGTAGGGACGCCCGCAGGTTGAGCGACTCCCCCACCTGAAAGTTCACGGCTGCCTTGAGGTATTCACTGGGAATACCCAGGCCGTAGATGCAGCTGATCGAAGCCACCACGATCACATCGCGCCGCTCAAACAAAGAGCGGGTTGCCGAGTGGCGCAGCATGTCGATCTCTTCGTTGATCGAGGCTGTTTTGGCGATGTAGGTGTCCGAGACCGGCACGTAGGCCTCGGGTTGGTAGTAGTCGTAGTAGGAGATGAAATATTCAACGGCGTTGTGGGGGAAGAATTCCCGCAACTCATTGCACAGCTGGGCCGCCAGGGTTTTGTTGTGGGCCAGTACCAGGGTGGGTCGCCCGGTGCGGGCAATCACGTTCGCGATCGAAAAGGTTTTGCCGGTGCCAGTGGCCCCCAGCAGGGTCTGGTAGCGCTCGCCCGCCTCCACCCCCGCCACCATCTCGGCAATGGCGGTGGGTTGGTCCCCCTTGGGTTCGTAGGGGGCGTGGAGCTGGAAGGGGGGCGGAGGCATGGACTCATTCTCGCGGAAGAGCCCTAGAGCGCGGGGCCCTAAGGGGCGAACGCCGCCTTGAGCAGATCCTTGAGCTGCCAGTAGGGCGGCGGAGCCACGGGGATACCCCGCAGGCGCTCGGGGTCGGCCTCTCAACTAGCTGTGTAGACCCTACAGATTGTTTAGCTGACAAGAGGATGTGAGGTCGTCATGGTCCGGGTGTCACCCCCGACCCACTGTCCTCACATCCCATGCATACGCAGCACAACGCTGGGCTGACAGCCCTCGGCCGAGAATGCTAAGTTCGTCGAGACATTGATCACCGTGAGAGCCTTGCCTCACTGGCAGCTCAGACTGGGATCAGCTCCCGCACTGCTTACAAGTGACTGGCTCGTTATCACTCAGGCCGTGCCACGGCTCTGGTGGATCGGCGCAGTATTCGATGCACCCAGCGGCGGATGCTCGATCCACTACAACTGCAACGCACCGTTGACCTCCGACGTGGGCGCTGCACCTTGCGCCGCGTCGGCAAGGTGTTGGAAGCGCCGCCTTCCACCTTCGGTCGGGTGCTCAAGCCCTGGGTTTTGGACGGCTCAGGAACCCGCAGCCCGCAGAGCCAGTGTGCCGCTACCAGTGGGCACGACCCGGCGACATGATCCACGTCGATACCAAACAGCTGGGTCTCTTTGAGCGAGTGGGACATCAGGTCGCCGGTGATCGGCGCCTGGGATCTTCCCGCGGTACGGGCTTCGAGAAGGCTCATGCGGCCATCGACGATGACACACGGATGGCCTACGTCGAGGTTCTGCCGGATGACCAGCGGGCAACCACGGCGGGGTATCAGCTGCACGCGGTGGCTTGGTTCGATGGCCAGAGCATCAGCTGCAAGAGGGTGCTGTCCGAATAACAGCAGCGCCTACGTCTCCAAAACCGGGCGAGAAGCATGTTCAACGCTTGGGCTCACAACAAAACGCACCCGGCCGTACACGTCACGAACCAATGGCAAAGTCAAACGGTTCATCAATACCCTTCAGGTGGAAAGGGCGTATTCGATGGCCTTTCCAACCTCATGGGCGCGAAACCGCTGGTTGCCGCGCTATCTGACGATCTATAACTGCCGCAGGTGTCACATGACCCTGGCCGGCCGCTCCACCATTCAGCAGAACGGAATGTTGCAGACTACTGAATGACCTGGAGGGTAAACACACGCCGGGTGGCAGTATTTAGACACCAGACCAGGGTCGTCGATGCAGTCCTTAAAGCTATCTAGTATTGCGCCTTATGTACGACCACGCAAATACGTTCGTGCATATCTGAATTGGAAAGCGAGTCTAGATAAGACCCGAGTGGCTTCATATCGGAATACTTAATGCCCGCCTCCATGCAATAGAATATTTCGGGTGCTAGCGTAAAGGTTGACATCCTGATCTTGTTCGCACCTACATCCTGAAATACTCTCTCAATACTATTTGGCGAGAAATAGTTGAGGTGTGCTGGAAATGCAAAATAAGGATGAATGACAGAATATTGGCGAAGACTTCGAGAATTTAAGTTAGGAACAACTATCACAAGGTATCCGCCAGGCTTGACAAGCCTAAATGCCTTGATTATTGAATAGCGGGGGTCTAAGTGGTGCTCTAAGCTGTCCTTGGTGAATACGAGGTCAAAGGAGTGGTCAAGCTTTTCTGAAAGTTGCTCGAGGCCTGCATTGATAACGGTAGAAATGAAGTTACGCGCAAGGAACTCCGCAGTTTCTTTTCCTGGCTCGCAGGCCCAATAATCCATCCCCTTTTCAATAAAAAGCTGTGCGTAGGTGGAATAACCTGGCCCAATCTCTAGGACGCGTCTGTCCGCGTGCAAGACTTGTGCTGAAGATAACTGTTCAACTAAGCCAAAGATCTGGTCCCTGTCTGCTTTGAAAGTGTGGCTACCAAGTGAATTCATGCGCTCTGCATCGCCCTCGTTTGATGTAACACCGCCATCAGAACCATAGAACTTCTGCAGAAAATCAGCAGTTGGCCTTGGATAAAAATATCCAAAGTCACAAATAGGGCAATGGCAAAGAGTCGATTCAAGCATGAAGTCATTCGCAAAACAAATTGCCGTAATGCGCGAAAGATTCTGATTGGGACAACCCTTGAACCAGACTTCTTGCTGTTCATGATTAGAACAGAGAGGGCAGATGCTGTTATGTGAAGAAAGTTTGCCATGGCGCATGCGCAATGCCTGAATTGTCATCCGGTAAAAAATCCTGGCTTATATTCAAGTATGAATCAGGACAACGGAGAACACAAGACATTCAAAGTCCAGACATACAAGACTTCACGCAAGAGCCCATTCCAAAGACGATAGAAAAGAACGCTCTCCACTTGAGGCGGCTTCTAAACCTGCTGTGTAGTCCCAACAGGTTGTTTGGCTGACAAAAGGATGTGAGGTAGTCATGGACCGGGTGTGAACCCCGACCCTCTGACCTCACATCCCATAGATACCCGCCCCAACGCTCGGCTGACATCTCTCGGCTGAGAACGGTTGCTTTGTCGAGACATTGATCACCGTGAAAGCATTGCCTCACTGGCAGCTCAGACTGGGATCAGCGCCCGCACGCAGGGGTCACATGACCTCTTTAGCAAAAGGCAACAGTAACCACTTGTCCTGGAAACCAATAAAGGCACGAACATTGGGCCGCCATGCAGGAGCGGAGCTTTGAGGACCTGGGCACAATCAGATAGTTACTTTAGCAAATATTCACAACAAAAACAGACTAGGCATCATATTAGTGACAGCTAGATCAAGAAAGTATATATCGACAAATCATTATATTCATAAATCAATGCCGGTAGTGGGTCAGGCATTAAACAGCTAATACAAATAACTGTGGGGAAACTGAAGGAAGGGAGCCAAAAGCTAGATAGCAAATTAGATGACTTATCATCACACTTTTGCGAGAAAGGTTCAGAGGTAAATCAAATGCCGGTGGCGCAAATAGGAAGCACAAAGACACGTAGGACTCTGCTGGAATAAAAAGTGGAGGCATCAAGCGACAGACAAATAATCAGATATATTCGACCATGGAGCCATGATTGGACTAAGTGACTCATTGGCTTCTGGGCTGAGTCAATCATAACGAAAGGCAGCTCCGGCCAAACGGTGAAGAATGGGCCTGTCAATAAAAATGCTCATGCCCTTGGGCTTCCGTTGCCGTATGAAGAACAATCAATGCATTATAAAACACGAAAATCTCAGTATCCTCGTAATTTTATTTTGAAAATAGCAGTCTATTGACAATAGAGAAAAAGGGAAAGAAAAAATCCTAAAGCAATAAAAGACTGGGAACATATCGAGAGTACTTGTGGGAAAACAAAAGAAGATGGGAAACTGGGATACAGAAATCAATCAATCAAAAACAATTCAGCATGGGGGTAAATATTCAAAGGACATGAAATAATGAAAAGGAAAGGAGCAAAAGATGTAAGGAAAAGATATAGGCACAATACTAAGAAATAATCGAATTAGAGAGGATAAGCTGAAACCATACAAAAGGGAACATGCTATTCATTAAAGGCATGATATACACTGCCAGAAAGAAAGCCTGAGGATTAGGACATAAGTATAAGACAGGCTCCAGACGGCTTGAATGAGGAAATAGAAGTAGGACGTCGATCGGAGGAGAACACGTAAACATTACCCTGCAGAACAGTATGTAATCCGTTCAAAAGAACTGAACCGGAAACGATAGAGATTGCACGTAAGGAGTTTAGACATGAATCAGAAAGCGAGGATGTAGGTGGCAAAGTGACCCGATCAAAAACAAAAGAGGCAGTTTCAGGAAAAGATAATTCACAAGTAAAGGAGTAAAGTTTACGCATAGCAGTTATCAATGACTCTTCAACTGGAGCAGCTGGAAACACATGAACTAGATCATGGTACTCACTGTGGATGTCATCAATAGGCGACAACCGCGAGGATGGCGTGGCAATTTCAATCGAAGAAATAAGATTCTTCCAGAAGTAGGGCAATTCAGAAAGAAAACAACGGAGGTCAGCAGTACCACCATTAAACACATATGCGGAACGAGGATTAACATTGACACTAGAAAGAGAATATGTTGAAGACAAATAGTTAATATGGATATCACGTGTCTCAAAGCCGGGAGGTATAAAGAGCATTGGAACGGAATCATAATAAGGCATAATTGAATCATAATGACGACATAACTCGAAATTTGGATGTATAGATATCTCTGAGAGAGACGATGACATGTATAAACCAGACTCCTCAAGTCTAATTAGTCTCTGCGAGGGTCGAGTCTTGTGCGCGTACTTAAAAATAGATTCAAGGTCGCTATATCTATAGATTTTGATAGAATCACAGAGAAAGTGCTGGGAAGAAACAATATCAGCGAAAAATGTTTGAGCCAATACATGATTGAATGTATGGCTAAAGAAAGCCCAATGCGAAGAAGAAGCGCGTCTATTATTGATTGACTCTGTAAAATGGGAGTAAAGAACACTAATGACATCGGCTTGATAAAGAATTTCGACCTCTTGAGCAAGAAGTAATAAATTATCTAAAATAGAGGGATTCGCAAGAAAGGGATGATCATTATTAGGGCAGAAAAAAACCCATGGATTATCTCTTCCATCAATTAATCTAAGTGCTTCGAGATACTTAGCTGCTGTATCAGACCGTTCGTCGATGAAGGTTGCATGAGGGAACAAAACCTGAGCACGTTGCAGGAAAATAGGGGAGTCCGTAACATCTTCACACTCAAAGCGTATAATTATTTGGTCAAATGGAATAGCGGCATAACTGGTAAGTGTATACAAGGTAATATCAAGTTTTGATCGGTACCGATAACAAGTTTGCTGAGACCTAATCCGATATTCGGCATGAAAACGAGCATCAGGAGACTGCAATCTGTCTTGGATTGACTGCAGCCAGGATCTCTCACTTATTATAAAACAATCAAACAAAAGGACAAGACGACGTCTCATGGTCTTAATGTGAAGCACTAATAATCAGTGAAAGGCTATTCTAGAGTCAGAATAAGGATATTAGAGAAATGCAAAGAAAACGTCTTAGTGGTAACAATGTACAATACATCGGAAAAAGTTACAAAAGCAAATTGGACAATCAAGAAATAGAGCTAGGGCATAAGATAAGTAAAGAAGGTATAGAGATGATAAACATGCCATGCATTAGGTTAGGCATGGGCGAAAAGGACTGAATGCGAAAGGCCGACGCAAACGCTAGAGTCAAGGCATGGATTAAACGTGGATATGCTAGTATAGGAATGAGTGTAAGGTATCAATCCGAAATGGGAAACAATGAACAGTCGCCTGAAGTCCTAATACTAGACGTAGACGGTGTCATGACAACCGGTCAATTTTTTTACGATGAACGAGGGAAAGCAATGAAAGTATTTGGACCAGACGACAATGATGCTTTGTCTATCCTGAAGCCTCACATTAGCATTCAATTTGTATCGGGAGACAAAAGAGGATTTTCAATAAGCAAAAAACGTATTGTAGACGACATGGGCTTTGAGTTAGATCAAGTCAGCACAATAAGAAGGCTCGACTGGATAAAACAAAGGTACGAACTGGATAAAGTCATATACATGGGTGATGGTATATTCGACCATTATGTCATGAGGAGAGTAAAATACGGTATAGCAACAGCAGATGCTGATCAAAACGCAAAAAAGTACGCATCTTATGTTACTCGGAGATCTGGAGGCAACAGAGCTGTTTCAGAAGCATGTATTCATATTCTTGAAAAGTTCTTCACGCCGTTCAATCCAGCTGAAATCCCAGCCAATCTAATTAAGGTGTCTGGAGAGTGGACAGCATGATTGAACATGCACTGAGGTCCCACATTCAGCGAAGACGCTGCACTTTACTGGGTGTAGGTCCAATGAGTGTTAACTGCGTAGACTCAACAATAGAAATTGCAAATGAATACGATACTCCTATAATGATGATAGCAAGCAGGAGACAGGTCGAATGCGAATCACAAGGTGGTGGGTATGTTAACAACTGGAGTACGGAACAATTCAGTAAATATGTGACAGATAGAGACAAGAAAGGGAAAGTCTTATTGTGTAGGGATCATGGTGGTCCATGGCAAAACTCCTTTGAACAAAATAAAGGCCTTGGACTTAAACGAGCAATGGAATCTGCAAAACAGTCCTATAAAGTGGACATTGCATCAGGTTTTCAGATCCTACACCTAGACCCAAGTATAGACATTCACGGCAAACCAGATATTGAAGAAATTCTGAACAGATTATTTGAGTTGTATGAGTTTTGTTGGTCGCAGGCACGAGAATACAACCAAAAAGTACTCTTCGAAATTGGAACAGAAGAACAAAGCGGTAGCACAAACTCGCAGGATGAATTAGATTTTACGTTGAGTTCTGTATTGAGTTTCTGCAAAGAGTATAAAGTACCAAAACCGACATTTGTAGTTATACAATGCGGAACGCGTGTTATGGAAATGCGGAATGTTGGCTCATTTGACTCGCCAGTAAGGGTAGCTAATGAGATACCAACCGAAATACAGCTTCCAAAAATGATAGAAATATGTAACAAATATGAAGTTTTCATGAAGGCGCATAATACAGATTACTTATCTGATGAAAGCTTGCAGTGGCATCCAAGGTTCGGCATTCACGCTGCTAACGTCGCACCTGAATTTGGAGTAACGGAAACAAAAGCCCTCATTAAGATACTAGAAGAAAATGACCTTCAAAAACTATCTGAAAAGTTTCTTGATCTATTTTATAGCTCAAGGAAATGGGAAAAATGGATGATTAATGAGAGCACTGCAACAGATAGAGAACGTTCGTACATAGCAGGTCATTATACATTTGCGTGCGAGGACTTCAAGGAAATAAAAGCGGAAGCCTCATGTGAACTTAAAAGAAAGGACATAGAGCTAGACATGTATTTAAAGCATTCTATCAAAGAAAATATTTTAAGATACCTAAAAAACTTCAGAATGGTTAAGGCAAAATGAAAAGAGTTTGCACTATTATCCTAAATCGTAATTTGCCGGAAATTACGGACAAGCTTTGCGAGCATATGTTAGAGTTTGATGGAGATTACACTGATATATGCGTTATCGAAGCCGGTTCTGATGATGATAAGCTAAGCAAATATACTACATGGCATGCAAAGTCAAGAAGCATTGTGGCTCAGGGATTAAGGTATTGTCGTGGCATGAACTACGGCCTTGTACAACTAGTAAAAGAAAAAAAGTTCAAGCAATATGAGGCATTCTTCTTGTTAACCAATGATACGGAGTTCAAGCAAAATGGTACCATAAAAACTTTACTAAGCGTAATGGACGAACACCCTCAAATTGGCATTTTGTCTCCTTGCTCAGAGCGTTGGGGCGAAAGGCTGCTTCTTAAGGAAGAAGCAACAAAGTATTTCTGGTTTATACATAATAATGCTTACCTTCTAAGACGCGACTTCATAGAAGATATATGCAACGATAAAAATCCTAACATGATAGATTTTCTGTTCGATGGGAATAACTTTCGTGGTTATGGTACCGAACACGAACTAATTGCAAAGGCTTATGCTAATGACTGGGCTGCAGCGATAACAAACCTTGTATTGGCGTCAGAGAATGAGTCGCATCTGATTGATCGGTTTGACCAAATCAAGACTCAAGGTTACGCAGAAAACCTCGAGTTATACATAACAGAAGGACGTAACTGGATGAGACGTAAATACGGGTTTAACAGCATTTGGTCCATGCAGTTATACGTAAAAAACTTCTACGATCACTTTTTTGAGTTTCACCCTGAATTTTCTAAATACAAAATTTGAGGATTTGCAATGAACAACATCAAAATTATCGCCAAGCCATGGGGAAAAGAAGAAATAATAGAGATCAATAGTAATTACATGGTAAAGAAACTTACTATGTATGCAGGTCATCGGTGCAGTCTTCAATACCATTGTAAAAAAAAGGAAACAATCTTTGTTCTTTCGGGAGTATTAAGAATCTATTTAGGGGAAAAAAAAGATTCATTGCAAGAGAAGCTCTATAGAGCAGGCGACACAATTACGATTGAACCATTCCAGGTACATAGGATGGAAGGGGTCGAGGATTCAGAATATCTTGAAGCTTCCACACCAGAGATGGACGATGTAGTGAGAATTGATGATGATTACGAGAGGGCAGGAAAATGAGTTATCGTGTTTGTATACCTTGTGCAGGAACAGGATCAAGACTTGGGAAACTCACAAAGACTATAAATAAGTCCTTGGTAGGAGTGGATAACAAACCAATGTTATCTCATATAATAAGCTACTTCCCATCAGATGTGGAATTTGTAATACCTTTAGGCTACAAAGGAGAATTAGTAAAAGAATTTCTCTATCTAGCATATCCAAATCACAATTTTATCTTCGCTAAGATAAATCCCTATGAAGGATATGGTTCTGGGCTAGGGGTAAGCATAATGGGTTGCAAAAATTATCTGCAGGATCCTTTTGTATTTATTGCTTGCGATACTCTTATTGAAGGGAAAATACAAGCTCCAACAACAAATTGGCTTGGATATGCAAAAGTAAGCGAATCGCGTAACTACAGAACAATTGATGTTGAAGGTACCTTTGTCAGGGAGATATATGAGAAAGATGTCAAGGACTCAACAAATAACGCTTACATAGGCCTATGTGGTGTATACGATTACGGTGAATTCTGGACAAGCTTAGAAGCAGGTGGCGAAGAATCTCGGATTTCAGGAGAGGCATACGCACTTAAGGGACTTATTCCGAAAGGGATACAAGCCTATGTATTCAACTGGGATGATGCTGGAAACCCGAAAGGACTAGAACTTGCAAGAAAAAAGTATGCAAAGCCAGATAATCCCGAAATCTTAGAGAAAGAGAATGAGGCGATCTGGTTTGTATATGGGAACGTAATTAAGTTCTCAGATGATTCTACCTTTATTGAAAATAGAGCCAAGAGAGCTAAACTTATTCAAAACTATATCCCAAGGATAATAGCGAAAACAGAGCATATGTACATGTACAGAATGATCAGAGGAGAAGTGTTCTCAAAAGTGATTAATATACCGTTATTCATGAAATTATTGGAGGTATGCGATAGTTTCTGGTTAAAACAAGATCTTAAAGGAGTAGAGCTAGAAAGTTTTAACAAAAGGTGCATGGTTTTCTATAAGGACAAAACATACAGGAGGGTAAAGGATTTCTATTCAAGGTTTAACCTCTCTGACCAGATTAATTGCATAAATGGGAAGTATATCCCGAAGCTTGAAACACTACTAGAACAAATTGATTGGGACTGGTTAGTAAAAGGAATCCCCGGACGTTTTCATGGTGATTTTCATTTTGAGAATATAATTTGGGATAAAGATAGTGAAAGATTTGTGTTTATAGATTGGAGGCAGGATTTTGGTGGAAATCTGGAAATTGGAGACATTTATTACGACTTAGCAAAAATGATGCACGGAATAATTATTAGCCATTCTATGATTAACTCAAACTTCTTTAGTGTTCAATGGTGCGATGAACGAATAACATTTGACCTTCATAGATCTCACATTTTGGTTGAATGTGAGCGTGAATACATTAAATGGCTGCTAAACAAAGGGTACGATGTCAAGAAGGTTGGCATCTTAACTGCTCTTGTCTTTATTAACATAGCAGTTCTACACCATAATCCATACAGCTTACTACTATATGCACTAGGCAAATCAAAGCTTTTTGAGGAGTTAGGATACTAATTATGACTTTCGAACGCCTTTCGTGCGCTATTACCGGCGCAGAAGACCTAGAAGAGTTATATACATTTAAAGATTTTCCAATATATATGGGGTGCACAGACCAGCCAGAGCATCTTGATGTTTACGAAGACATGATTTGGTCTATAAGCCAGAGCTCTGGGCTAATTCAATTAAAGAAGCTATTGCCATTGAATATTCTGTACAGGGAACCGCACGGATCAGGTTCCATTGGAGGACTATGGCATCAACACCATAGTAAGTTCGCAGAATTTATTAACAAAGCGAACCCAAAGTCCGTACTCGAAATTGGTGGCGGGCATGGCCTTCTAGAAAAAGAATATCAGCACTATGGTGATACGGTCTGGACAATCATAGAACCAAATCCATCTCCTGTAGATGGTTGTAAGGCAAGTTTTATTAGGGGATTCTTTGGAAGAAATTTATGTCTATCATATACACCAGATGTAGTTGTGCATTCGCATGTAATGGAACATGTGTATATGCCTAAAGTATTTATGGAAGATTTATCCACATTTATGAAAGTGGGCTCATACCTGATCTTTTCGATTCCGAATATGGGAGCCATGATGGAACGTAAATATGCTAACTGTATAAATTTTGAGCACACGATCTTATTAACTGAGCCATATGTTGAATACTTGCTTTCGGTATATGGTTATGAAATAGAATCGAAAGAGTACTTTAAAAGTGATCATAGTATCTTTATCAAAGCAGTAAAAAGTAGCACCTATAATAAGATGGAAATCCCAATAGATCTGCACAATTACAATAAATATATTTTTAATCAGTACGTACATTATCATGAAGAACTTGTTCACATAATCAATAGCAGGCTAGAGGGTAGCCAAAAAGATGTGTACTTATTCGGTGCACATGTATTCTCTCAATATCTAATAAATATGGGACTAAATACGAGCAAGATCGTATCTATACTAGATAATGATCCGTTAAAACAGGGTAGGCGTTTGTATGGCACGAATCTTGGGGTTATGGCGCCAAACATACTTAAAGATAGTAACAACCCTCTTGTTATCCTGAGAGCGGGCGTGTATAACAGAGAAATAAAAGAGGGCATATTGTCGACTATAAATCCGTCAACAGTATTTCTTGAGTAAATGACTACATAGATATACATTTTAAAAGGTACTATGAGGCTTCAATAAGAAACGTAAAATAAGTTCATTCTCACAATAAACAAGCGGGTTAGATCGGGTTGGTGATTAGATTTTTAGAATGAGCATTGCTTATAGTTATTTTATTGGGTTAAGTATAACCAGTGCCCACATCGACACTAAATAATTATAAGATAGAGCAGCATATGAACTACTCCGGATAAATAAAGGACAGAGTAAAGGTAAACGCAAGCATCTGATATATCCAGTGCAGAACCAAAGAGTAACTTTTAGGCCGATAATGGCTACATAGAAATAGAAAAATGGACGCCGAAAAAACTTGAGACTTTGGAAGTTTAGTTGTGGCGATATTTGTCTAGTAGGTTACATATTTCTGAAACATCAAATTCACAGGATGAAAGAGGAGAACCTTGTAGCGGAAGCGGGTTCTTACCAACAACAAAGTCAGTTAAGTGTGAAATTGCATGAAGATATGGAAAACCACCGTCAAGGAATAGAGGGTTCTGGAGTGTAAGGGGGTCGGTAAGATGAATTACATTACCAGAGGGATTACCAAATAAAATCGCGTTTAAAGAGCCACTTCCCTCACAGATAATTACGGATGCTTGGCCTAAAAGATTTATCTTCCTAGAGAATGTAAGCTTAGTTGGATCGAGCGTAGTTCCTCCGTAGTGAGAAACTAATGACTCTATCTCGGTACTATTTCTGATACGAGCAGAACGGATGTCAGACCTCGAGAGGTAGATAGGAGATATTCTTTCAGTTATATTGGGTAACCGCAATTGGGAAAAATGGGCATGCAACCATTGCCGGAGATTAACCTGCGAGATGACTACATTAGAGATAACGGGGAATATGACTGATCTTGGCTTTACTATAGCCATTCGACAAGGTTCAAGAATATCTAGCTGCAGTGGTGTGAAGCCAAGGATATTAGTAACATCAGTTTGCCATGGAGACAAGCTGTTGAGCGTAAGCAGTGCTAATTTATCTGGTAATTTCAGGATGTCGATAAAAGGTATCCACGGTGCAATGGAATCGCAAAGAAAGTGGGAATAGTTAGCAGTCTGTGGGAGCCAAGCAACGTCGATATCCAGGTTGATAGTTTTAGCAGATTGAAGATTAATTCGAATTGCATCGTCATCAAGATGGATAAAAGGGAAAGAATGATACCAAGCAAGATTGGAAACAGCTTCACAAAGGTGACGTGATGATGAGAGCAAAAAGAAGCGAAGCTCCAGGCTCGAAAAACGGTAAATCAAAATCGACGGTTTATTGACTTTCCATAATCTAGGTAGATCGCAGTTAAGTAAACTATCTTTAAGGTAGCGATGTGCATAGGGTGGCAATGGATAACGCTTAACCGAAGTGTAAGCTTTCTTAATAATGTCCCATGTTAGCTGGGGCGTAGAGCACAAAAGCTCAGCATGATTACGGAGATCGCCATAAGTATTACCAATCGTGTACGAGTACATAATGTGCTAGTAAATGGTTACAGCAAGCCAATGCATTATGCTAACAGATGGAAGCAGCATAAGAGTTTTAAATTAGAGCAGTAGCATGAAAAACCTAGTTAATTAATAGCGTTCAGGAAACAAGGCTGTGGAGATGGAACAAGTCGGAGATTGCCGATCGCACATCCTGCAGATCAAATACTAAGTCAAAATGAACGAGGAGTGCTTCGTCGAGAGTAAGTGCGTCTTAGATTTCTGCCATGCCAGCCAAATGAATTAACATAGCAATGATCAATAAAAGATACGTACTGAAGAATGTGGGGCAAGAGGCCAGACAACTTGATGATCCAGAAAAGAAAAAGGAAAATCAGAAGACTATCTAGATAAAGCGTACGTTGCATCAATATAGTATTACCCGTATTAACTCACAGATGGCAGCACCTTATTTCTTGCCAATGGCTGGGCATCCGTACACTGAGCCGCCAAATCCAAGCAATAATGCGCGATGGCCAACAGCCAACCCTGATTGGCCGCTGCAGGATGAGTTTGTGCTTACTCCGAAAGTGCTCAAGCCTCAGTTCGTTCCGTCAGTGCATAGGCTCATGACTTCGAGGATCAGCATATACCTATAGCAAATGGGGAATAAGATTGAGATGGGCCTCAAAGAAATCCTCGCATTGCTTCGCCGCTGCATTGCGTTGTTATTTGCAGTGAGCTGCTCAGTCTAGATAAAGAATACGAACCCTAAAGAAACTGCTACAGCTCATGCATTTCATCCTGCGAGACTTTCTGCAGCTAAACGGG
>Ga0169931_10009098_pt1 | contig 14394 bp, 16 predicted proteins | sample Kivu_15m_20L_FD_129675 | JGI IMG/M metagenome (GOLD analysis project Ga0169931, IMG submission 129675) | Freshwater microbial communities from Lake Kivu, Western Province, Rwanda to study Microbial Dark Matter (Phase II) - Kivu_15m_20L... | ecosystem: Environmental > Aquatic > Freshwater > Lake...
ACTTTTGTCGAAAGTGCCGCCCAATTTTGGATCGAAAATAGGCTCAAAATAATCCAAAAACTCGACGAAAAATTTTATTCGGATAGGTTCCAGGACTCGGTCTCTATTTTTCGGCAGCTGTTTCTTCGCGGAAGCGGTATCCCACGCCTCTTACCGTTTCGATCCAATCGAAAGAGGGGCCTAGTTTTTTTCGGAGCGATGCGATGTGGACGTCAATGTTTCGGTCGACGATGAAGGCGTCGTCGTTATTGATGTCGTCCAAGAGTTGATTTCGGGTCAGCACTTTTCCTCGATTGGTCACAAGCCTGCGCAAAATCCCGAATTCCGAAAGGGTCAGCGGGATCGATTTATCCAGTTTTCGAAGGATATAGCGATCGATTTCCAAGGTGAAATCGCTGAATTTGATCGCTTTTGCGATCTTTTCCGGCTCTTTTCCCCTCCTCAATACAGCCTTGATTCGGGAGAAAAGAACTTTCGGCGAAAAAGGTTTCGGGACATAGTCGTCCGCCCCGAGTTCCAGGCCGAGAACGACATCCAGCTCCTCGCCTTTAGCCGAAAGAATAATTACGGGGATGTTTTTCAAATCGGACGTATTTTTCATTTTGCGGCAAACGTCGAGTCCGTTTTCACCGGGCAGCATGAGATCGAGGATGACGAGATCGGGTTTTTCCCGTTCGATCGCGCGGTAGCCGTTGACTCCGTCGACTTCGACATGCATCTTGTAGCCGGAAATTTCGGCCTGCAACTTGATCAATGCGGCTATGTCTTCTTCATCTTCGATTAATAAAATCCGTTTTTTCTGTGTCATTTGCGCCTCAGCAATCAGCGAATACGCTCGCCCTTCGAACTTTCAATACTTTCATAAATTCTTGTTTTTTACAACGGGCAAAACCCCGATTTCAGTGATTTCGGCTCCGAAAAATTGATTTGTCAGGCGGCGGAATTTTTCCGGATCGTCGGAGGCGAAAAATCTGTGCTTCGGTTTGCCGTTTCCCGGATTGAGGAGCCCCTTCGCAAAAAGCCATTCTTTCGCTTTCCTCGCGCAGCAAGCGGCAGACTCTACGAGTTTGACTCCAGGCCCAAGTTCTTCTTGGATCGCAGTCCGGATCAAAGGGTAATGCGTGCAAGCGAGGAGAGCGGCATCGACCTCTTGTGTTTTGAGACAGTCGAGGTAATGCTTCGCGATTAATTTCAGCGCGGGATGGTCGACCAGCCCTTCTTCGATGAACGGGACGAAAAGGGGGCAGGCGATTGGGAAAACGGCGGCATTCGGGGCTTGGGTTTGGATCAGCGATTGGATGATTCCGGAGCGTATGGTGCTCGAAGTCCCGAGGACTGCCACCCGGCCCGATTGCGTTGTCCGTATCAGCTCGTCGCACCCGCTTTGGATCACGCCGATGACCGGGATTGAAAGCCGCTCTTCAAGCGTTTCTAGCGCATAAGAGGAGGCGGTGAAGCATGCGACAATGAGGAGTTTGATTTTTCTCTCCATCAGAAAGGAAACGTTTTCCAGCGTGTACCGGATAATCGTCGAGGGCGATTTGTTACCGTAAGGGAGTCGGGCGGTGTCGCCGAGATAGACGATCTCTTCGTTCGGGAGGGCTTTTATGGCTTCTCGCAAAATCGTCAGCCCTCCGACGCCAGAGTCGAAGAATCCGATCGGGTCATCAGGGCGGGACATACATAGACCTCGTTTAAGGACCGCTGGATTACGCAAGAGATCTATTCAGTCGGGATTTTGAGCTCTTGATCAACGACGATCAGATCGCGTTCAAGGTCGTTCAGTTTTTTGATTTTTTCGACTTTGGTGTGGTGCGCGCTGGCGATTTTTTCCAGCGAGTCGCCCGCCTTTACTTTGTAGATTTTGAAAGAAGGCTTGGCCGATTTGGCGAGGAGTTCGATGCTCCCTTTGAGTTTGGCCACTTCTTCAAAGCGGCGGTTTTGGGCCAAAATTTCCTGTTCCAGTTCTTGGATCCGGTTTTTAAACTGCGTAAGGGCAGTTGCGGCGACATTGGCGTTTGTAGCGAGCTGCTGCAAATCCCCTTTTGTCCCATCCTGCGATTTTTCGAACTGGCCCCATTTTTTTTCCATCTGCTTGAGATCTTGGGAAATCTGCTCGATCCGCGCCTGCTGCTTTTCGATATCCTGCTGCTTCATGGACGCAAGGGCATTCTCATAGTATTTGATCCGCCCGTCGAGGATTTGGAGTTCTGTTTGAAAGCAGTTGATGTCGTGCTTGATGTCGTCGAGGTTCGTTAACACTTCGTGCAGCTTAAGCTCCCATTGGTGCTTGTCGTCATGAGGCGAATTGCGCAAAGGGGAGCAAGATGCGAGAGTTAGAAGGGAAAAGAGCCAATAACGCTTCTGAATCATTTTTCGTAAATTTTAAATTCCGAACGGCGATTTTGCTTCCAGTCTTCCAGGCTATGCCCGAGGGCGAGAGGCTGTTCTTTGCCTCTCGATACCGTGTAGATCCGGTTCAGGTCGACGCCTTGTTTAACGAGGAACGAACGGACGTAGTTCGCTCTCCGCATTCCAAGAGCCAGGTTATAGCTTGCCGAGGCCCGCTCGTCGCAATGTCCTTCGATGACGAGATACAGGCTCGGATTTTTCTTCATGTATGCCGCCGTTTGGTTCAGCATTTCCAGATCGCGCTTGTCTCGCAAGACATGCTCGTCGGTGTCGAAGTGAACCGGCTTGAAATAGGCTCTGAGCGAATCGGGAGCCGAGTAAAATTCGCTAAGCGACGGAACTCCCTTTTGCCCGGGGATGCCTTTCGGCTGCGGAAACGCCGCATCGCCCAAGGAGGCGCCCTTCAGATCCGCGTCCCTCAGCGGGATAAACTCGTCGTCGTAGGGGCCGACGAACTCCTCGTCGGAAGTTAAGAGCCGCGACTCATACTCTTTGCCAAACATCGCGTCTACGCCCCGATGCATGTAGCGGCCGGCGGTCTTCAAATCTTCCCAAGTTTGACTGCTATTTCTAGCGCAGCCTGCAGCCGCTAGCATTGCGGCGATGCAAATGAACTGACGGAACCGGTTCATTCTTTCCTCATACTTCTCTCTTCCAATCTAACTCAAAGGTTCATTTTCGGCATCATCTCGTTTCCCAAGAGGCGAAACGCTTTTGTCCCGGACCCTTCGAGATTTGCACCGGATCGGGCAAATGAACGTTGAGAAGGTAGAGTTCGCAGCTCCCGTCGCTTTCGGTATTATAGATCAAATGAAGGCTGTCCGGCGCCCATGCAGGGTTTTCTTTCGTTTCGGGGCCTGACGTGAGTTGGATTTCTTCTTCTTTTTCAAAATCGTACATCCAAATTTGCCTGACGCCATCGGTTTTGGCCGCATACGCAATTTTCTTACCGTCCGGCGACCAGGCAGGCGATGTATTTTCCCGGTTTTTTACGGTGAGGAGAAACGGTTTTGCCCTTTTCGTCTCTTTCGGGTCTAAAACATCCAACAAATAAATCCTTGGAGGGCCGTCTTTATCCGAGACGAAGGCGATTTTCTTCCCGTCCGGGCTGAATGTCGGGGAAGCCTGCGTTGCCCTTGGGCTTGAATAGAGCTGCCTTGCTTTCCCGACCATCTGTCGCTTCGAATCGAAATTTTGGACGAATAAATCAGGCCGTCCCGCCACGTCGGTGATGAAGGCGATCTGGTTTCCTTTTTTGGAAACGGCGGGCAGCGCTTGGTTGCCCCTGAGCGAAATCGAAGGGATGCCAAGTGGCTTGGAGAGGCAGGAGCGGTATATTTTCGATTGCCCCTCATTGTTGTAGACATAGATGAATTCAGGATCTTCCCCGGTTTTTGGCAAAAACACGGGGGATAAGCAGTACCCTTTTTCGGAGGTTAGCTGCCTCGCATTGGCTCCGTCCGAATCGGAGATCCAGATCTCGGAGATCCAAGCAAGGCCATCGGAGCTCTTATTTTTTTCTCTTTGGGCATATAAAATCCGGAGGGACGCGACCCCTTCGATTCCGAAGATATCTTTTTGCAGCGCGTCGGAAAGCCTGTGGATTGTCCGCCGATCGGTTTCGATCCTTCCCGCAAGCGCGATCGAAGGATATTTTTTAGACGTCCCCTTTTCGATGTCGAATGCGGTCAGGGTGAATTGCTTCGCCCCCACTTCGATGGCCAAAACATAGGGAAACCGCTCCTTCGACCATTTTTCGATCTTAAAATTCTTCCTGACATCCGACCAATCGAAAAGGTCCTCCAGCTCTTGGGCAAGCGGAGCTACGGAAGCCATCCCGCTTTGGTTCAGGTCGAACTCCAAAACGCTCCTCAGTTCATCGAAGTAGCGCCAATCCCATTCGGTCGGATCGGTATGGATCCGCGACATGTAAAGCGGCTTTACATTCGATCGGGTCGCAAGGCTGACCTCGAGGTTTTCGCTCCAAAGGGAGATGGCGAAAAGGATGCTAGCGAGTTTCCACATTGTGAAAGGTAACGGTAAAATCCAGCCGGTTCTCGGCCAGTCCGAACTCATTAAAGCACGGGAAAGCGAGCTCTTGCAACCGCTTTTTCAGGAATTCGGCGTTTTTGCGGCTTTTCGTTTCCAAGATATCGCAGCGCGACACGTTCCCTTTTGCATCGATTTCGATCCGGGCTACCACTTCTCCATACTCGGGAAGATCCAAGCTTTCCTTCAATATGGCCGAGACGGTTTCCCCATATCCCGGCCGCTCGGGATCGGCGTCTTTTCCGAGATCGACATGTTCCGGCAAAGCGACCGTTAAATTCGGCCGAGACACCTTTGTTGTCGCGGCAATGGCTCCCAGGCTTTCGGCGATTTGCTGCAAAAGCCCCGGATCGATCGCCTCCGCCTCTTTTTTCTTTCCTTGACCGTTTGTCTTTGCCTGCTGCGCGGGTTTAGCTTGGGCTTTCGGCGCAGCTTTTTTTGCTGCAGCAGGCGGCGGCGCAGCCTTGTAAGGGGAGGCTTTCGCTGGCGCTCTTGCGATTGGGGCAGGAGGTTTCGGGGCCGAAACCGTCCGGATGGCGATCGGCTGCTTTTTTTTCACGCTCGGCCGGGCGAGGTGATCGATGCAGAGGGAGAAGATAGCGATTGCGTGGACGGCCAAAACGGAAAGGCCGATTTGGTTGAAGCGCGAGAGGGTTTGAAACCAGTTCCAAAGACGTTTCACGGCGGCCTGAGGACGATGTCCATTTGTTCGAAGCCGCATGCTTCCAAAATGTTTTTTACTTGGGCGTAAGTTTCAAAATGGGAGCGGGCGTCGGGGATGACTTGCGGCGTGTCCTGCGGGCGTCTCTTTTTTTCCAGCATGAGATGTTTTTCCAATTCCGCCAGATTCATCCTCTGTCCCTGGAACCAGACCGAGTTATCGGCCCGGATGGAGATTGCGAGCGGGCTATTTTGGACGGAGGGGGAGTCTTTGCGGCTTGCTATCCCGCTTGGCGCAAGCGAAATGGAATCGATGTCGAGGATCGGCGCGATCAGCATGAAGCTGATCAAGACGACGAATACCACATCGATGAGCGGGGTGAGGTTGACGAGCGGCTCGTCCCCCTCTTCTTCAGGGAGCGGAAGGGGGCGTCTTCGCATGTTCCGGCTTTCTGAAATGGAGTTCGACTGCGGTTAAGAGAAGATGGGCGAAATCTTCCAAATCCCTCCGGTATTCCCGGCTTGCGTTTTTCAAATAATTATATCCTACAAGGGCTGGGATCGCGACGACAAGGCCGATCACGGTCGTCGCCAATGCGAGAGACAATCCGGAGAGCATCGAAGCGTTGCTCGCTGCGGCAAAGCCTTTTGCGTGGAGCTGTGAAAACGTGACTAAGATCCCCCACACGGTTCCGAGGAGCCCCAAAAACGGACCGAGTGTGACCACGGTCGATAAGATGAACAAATTTTTTTCCAATTTTTTGGACTGGGAAGCGATCGCGGCAAAAACTTGCGATTCGACAAGGCCCAGGTCGGCTTCCGACAGGCTAGATTCTTGCGCCGGAATATAAAAATGGTTCCGACTGATGACTTGCAAGACGTATTGCTTCATCGTCTTGTAGACCTCGAAAAAGGGGTGCGGGATTTCAAGCAGCTTCCCTTTTAGCGGGCGGATGAACTGCAACCCGAGCGGGTCTTTTTCCGTGAACTGGCTGCTGAATTCCTCCGAGAGCCGGCGCACGTGGAAAAAGATCCAAACTTTATGGACGAGGATCCACCAAGAAAGCGCCGAGAGGAGGAAAAGCCCCCAAAAGACTCCCTTCCCGAACCAATCGGATTGGAGGTACGCGGAGACGAACGGATTTTGGCTTGCCAGGATCATGGGTTTGATTCGAATTCCTCTCTAGGGATATGCTAAAAAAACCTAAAAGTCAAGGATATGGCCCTGAGACTCATCGATTCCCACGCCCATCTGACCTCACCCGACGTCCTCCCGCACGTCGAACCGATCCTTCTTCGCGCGAAAGCGGCGGGAGTGACCCATATCCTCAATATCTGCACCGATCCGGAGAGTTTGCGCCAAGGCATCCTCCTCGCTTCCCAGCATCCGCACATCCGCAACGCAGGGGCGACGACTCCTCACGATGTCGCAGCTGAAGGAGAAAGCGCCTTTCCGCTTTTCGAAGCCGCAGCCCGGGAGGGCAAGCTCTCAGCTGTCGGCGAAACCGGGCTTGACTACCACTACGACTATTCCCCGAAAGCGCTCCAGCAAACTTTCCTCAAGCGCTACCTTCGCCTTGCCGCCGAAACGCGCCTTCCGGTCATTTTCCACTGCCGTGAAGCCTTTGCCGACCTTTTTGCGATCGCGGACGCCGAATACGCCGGCCCTGCGATCCTCCACTGCTTTACAGGCACATTCGCAGAAGCCCAAGGAGTCCTCAAACGCGGTTGGTATCTTTCCTTAAGCGGGATCGTCACTTTCAAAAAGAGCGAGATGCTCCGCGAAGCCGCCAAGCTCGTTCCCCTCTCTCAACTCCTCATTGAAACGGACACTCCCTACCTCGCCCCCCAAAGCCGCCGCGGCAAGCCCAACGAGCCGGCCTTCCTTCCAGAAACCGCTGCTTGCATTGCGGAGGCCAAGGGGATTAGCGTAGACGAGGTCGCTAGAGCCTCCTCAGAAAATGCGCGAAAGGCATTTCAATTCTGAAGACGGATGGCAATCCCTTCGGCGAGCCGGTTCAGGCCGATCGGCAAGACGTCTATATCCCCGGCAATCCGTCCATGGCTTAAGAACGCGCCATAGTTAAAGCAGAAGATATTTTGCAGCTGGGAGGTTTCGTGTTTTGTTTTGCCGATGAACCCAAAATAAGGATCCAAATAAGGGTATTGTTTAAATTTTTCCGGCAGATCTGCGTATACGTCTTCCCAGAGAAGGATTTCATTTCTAAAAAAGGCAAGCTCAGGAACTTGAGGCAAAGAGATCCGGTAGCCTGTCCCTAGAACCAGAAAGTCGAATGGAACCCTTCCCTGGCTCGTTTCCAAATCCCCATCGCTTGCCTTCGAGACGGTCAGATTCGGAACGATTTCGAAGTTCTTCCATTTTTCCACGCGCGCGATCGATTCAGGCGGGACAAGGCAGCCGAGTTCTTTGTGTTTTCGCTGCATTTCCATTTTTTTCTGATCCGGAAAACTAAAATAGGCAATCCACCCCTTAAAATCGGCCCCCGGATTCGAATCGGGCAGCTTGGCTCTCCGCATCAGCAGCCGTACGTTTTTGGCCCCATTTTCCAAAGCGACGGCTGCGGCGTCGAAAGCCGATGCGCCGGCGCCGAGAACGCATACCTCTTTCCCAGAGAATACATGGGGATCGATCATTTCCCCCGTATGCCTCCATGAATTGCGTGGCAGCATCTCCGCGAACGGGGGGATGGCAAGCCCGCCGAAACCGCCCCGTCCCGTCGCCAAGACTACGTTGCGAGCCAACGCAACCCTTCCGCCAGAGAACCGGAGCCGCAGCCATTTTCCTTCCGGTTCAATGGATTCCAGGCTCCACTCGTAATGAGGAGCCAGATACAGAGAATCGCGGAATGATTCGAGATACTCCGCCCAGGCCAACGTTGGGATCTTGTAGACGCTCTCCCAATTCCCCCCTTGTTTTTCATACCAAGTTCGGAAGGAGAGGCTCGCAAATTCGAGCGCGGGTCCCGGAAACTGTTTCGGCGTGCGCTGGATCAGCATCCGCGCCGTCGTGTTCCATTGGCATTTGCCGCGAGGCGCTTTGTCAAACAGAGCGACGTTGACAATCCGATGTTTACGCAAAGCCAAAGCAAGTCCCAATCCCGACTGTCCGGCTCCGATGATTGCCACATCGAGAATTTCCTCCGTCGCGGATCGTGTTGGAAGTCCGAGATACTGCAAGTCGTGTTCGATGCTGCTCATAGCCTCCAATCTATACCAAAAGTGATTAAAGATAGGCTGTAGGCCGGAGCGCAAGGGGCTCCCTATTGAGCTAATGGGGGACTCCGAGCGCATAAGAAAAGGCTGGGATGCCAGCGGAGCCAAAAACCGATTCTTGAGCCGCTCAGTATTTCTTGTTGGAAAATCAAATTTTAATTACCGTCTTTGCCCAAATTTATTTTCGGAGGAAGATTGTATGGTTGCTGTGCGAGGCGGTTTCGATTTGGGTAACGGTTTATTTCGGCAAGCGACGGAGCGAAACGAACGGTATGCTGGCCAGCTGAAGGCTCGACATGTTGCCGAAAAGCTCTCGGTAAAGAGGGCCTTGGAGGCTGCTGAGAAATCTCGTCAGGAGTACGATTGGTGGTATGACGAGAGGAAGAAGGAGCAATTTTCCCGCAAAGGGGGTGCCAAAATTGTTCGTTCTCTTTTTATGCGCGGCGGTAGTCTTCTCAGCGCGCTTGGCTGCCTGATTGTTTTTTTTGCTTTCGACTTATCCGCTGCATCCCTTCACAGTTATCAAGATCTGGCCGCTTCGATACTTGCTGGGGAGAGACTGACCATTGTGTTGAATTTACAGGAATGTTCCAAAAGTCCAGCGCTCCCTATTGGGAATTTTAGTCCCAATGCGACCCTCCTCGTTCCGGCTACTGAAAAATGCAAAGAGCACATATCCACCTCCCATCTGCACTTTACCGACTACCCAGGACACCCCGCCTATGAGTATACAAAATATACATTCTGGCCAGACGGCGCTGTGGAAATACGCACCACACTCTACGATCCAGTAGATTTTCATGAGGTAAAACGCCACTCAATCACATGCGAGATTGGCCGTGGGGTCGCGCTCATCTCTCTCTAATATTTACACCGCTCGTGACTGAAGAATCGGTTTTTGGGCTTCATCGGCTTTCCTGCCGATGACCTTGCCCTTTAAAGGAGTGCTTGGGTTAATTTTCCTTCCGTGAAGGCTTGTTTTGAGTTTTTTGCTCTTTTAAGAGCCGATTTTTCACTCTTTCCCGTTATACACAACGTGGTTCAAAATTTGGTTTTTGACTTCGCCGGCATCCCGGCCTTTACATCCGCGCTCAAGGCCCCCTATTAGTCAATAGGGAACCCCTCGCGCGCCAGCCTGCGGCCTGATGAAAATTCCGGGCGCCGGCTTTGCCAAATTCCCAAATTTTGAACCACGTTGTGTATATAGAACCTGTCCGGCCGAGTTCCCAAGCGAGTTCTTTGTTTTATTTAAAGGGTTCTTAATCTATGATGGTAGACTGTTTATGCCCAATACCGCAGAGAAAAAGAAAGCCAAGAAGACCTCCGCCAAGTGGACCCGCACGACTGTGCTCATCCGGGAAGATCATCTTGAAAAATTTAAAATCTTGGCATGGTGGGAAAAATCCACGATCAAAGATTTGTTCGATGAAATGATCGAAATGTATTTGTCTTCTAAGAACTACATTGATGGATTAATTAAAGAGAGGGAAAGGGTTTTAGAAGAAAAAAACTCTAATCCCGATCGCGATAAATCCTGAAGAGCAGCCAAGCGCAAACTGCCCCGTTGAGAAACGGCGCTGGGATTTTTCCCACCGTCCAGCTTTTTTTAGAACAGCCCGTCTCCTTCTTTTCGCCTAACAGCGCTGAGTACTCGGCAGCATCGGAAATTCGGAAGGTCGTTTTGCATCGGTCTTCCAGGACTTTATACTGAACTAAGGTATGATATAGGGCTGCAAGGCCGTTCAGAGCGATGAGAAGGGCCGCGATCCATTTCGCAAGCCGCCTGAAATTTCTGCCGATCCCCATGAGAGAAACCGGCAAGAGGGCGATCCATAACCCCCGTTGGATCCAGCACAGGAGGCAAGGCGCGTGATCCAAATAGAATTCGGCGAATAGAGATGCGAGGACGGCAAAGAGCGCCGTCAGTCCGATCCAGGCCAAAAGTTTCATCTGTTATCCCGCTCGGAGTTGCGGGGATCGGACCAGCTCCCATGCGATGGGAGGTGCATCCGGTTTCCTCCCCAATCTTCCCAAATGGAATGGTGCGCTGCTTGTGGAGTGGCGGCAACCGCCTCTTCTTTCCGGGTTTCCTTTACGGCATCGGAGATCTTTTTGCCCGAATCTTTCACTGATTCGCGGATCGAAGCGAGGGAGGTTTGCAAAGAATCAATCCTTTCCTCAAGCCTGCTGCTGTCGATCGTCGCTTTAAATCCGTCTTGCTGAGCTTGCGGTTCCCTTGCCAAGACATCCCAATTCGTTTGGCGCGCCAGATCAGGAGGGATGTTTTGACCGGGTGAGGGGTTTTGGATTGGATCGGGCTCTTTTTGCCTCTCGGTTTGATGGGGAATAGGCTGGATTTGAATGACTTGGGAAACTGTGGTTTTGAGGATGAACCAAGAAAGGAAAGGGATCGAGAGAAGGGATGCGCAAGCGACAAGTTCCATCGAGGCGTAGAGATCCGCCAAACGGGGGCCGTTTTCCAAATTGAATACGAGCGGGGCCGCGCGGCATTTCCAGAGCGCGTTCAGGAACAGATCGACGGCGAGATAAAAAATCGGCCAAGTGGACACCCAAACAATGCTGCGCAGCCACAGGAAGGCCGTCTTGATCCCGAACGTAAGGAGCGAGAGAAGGATGACAAGCGGGAAAATGAGGTAGAGGGCCGCTTCGAAAAATCTTTTGATGCTTAAAAGGAGTCCCGTCCCTTCGGCTCCTATCGATGCTCCGGTTTCCGTTTTGTGCCCAAAGAGCTCTTCCTGAAGGAGATCGATGGCGAGCTTCTGCTCTCCTAATCGACCGGGGCCTGTCTTCATGGACGGGGATGCAGGAGTGGGAAGGTCGAGGGATTCCGCTTCTTTTTTGATTTGTTCCATCGCGCTTTTGCACGAGATGGCCTTGGCGTCGAATTCGACCGCCCTTAACCCCGAAGTGCGGGAAGCGAGGAATTCCATCAAGTTGGGAGATTCGGCCAACTCTTTTTTCGAATAGAGGCCGAGGTCGAGGTCGCGAAAGACGCATTCCTTGCAAACTTCCCTGAAATTCCGTTCCACACGAGGGTCGGTTTTCAGGCGCTGGAAAATGTGTTCGTTCTTGTCGATCTGGGCGATCCAAGAATACCCGTTTTCGGAGGCGTTTTTGAAAAGAGTTTGGAGATGGTGGAAGCCGGCGCTTGTCCATGATGCGAATTTGCCTAGAAAAAAGGGAACTTCGATCGGTTGGCTTTTTTTCGATGTTTCATGATCCTCGATCTCGATTGCGGTCCTGGGGATCAGCAAGAACAGTACGATGATCAGTCCGGGCAAGAGGAAATTACGGATGAGCGGCTCGAACCTTTGCCTGAAAAATGCCATCAGGACTGCGGAAAATGCGCCGACCGTCAAGCAAATCCTGAGAAGCGCCTTAAACACCTGATCCAAGCCGCTCTCCGAAGATCCGTACAAAACGGCTGAAATCATCTTAAAGACGGTTTCGAGAAGCTCTCCCGCCCCGTAGGTATGAATCGTGTCCGAATAAGCGGCCGACGCCGTCAGCAGCCCGATCGAAGTCATGAGCGCTTTTTTCATGGGATCCTGGCCTTTTCCCGTAATTCTTTTTCCAGGCAAAGAAGGGAATCGAGCGTCTTTTGCTCCTGGGCGATTTTTTGCATGTTTTCTGTTTTCAACCGGCGGAGGCCGTCCAAAGCGTCCCGGACTTGGCCGATGTATTGATCAAGGGCATAGCCTGAAATTTGGGCGGGCCGGAGCGATTCGGCTTTATAGAGGATCGATTGGGCCGCTTCTTCGAGAAACTGAACGGTCCTTTCAAAGGCGATTAGTTCGCTGTAGCGCTCTAAGATTAGCCCTGAGCCGCTTCCTTTATACTGTGTGGCTAAGGCAATGAAACCGGCCGCCGGGAAATGGGAGCTTCCGAGAAGCGCCTTTTCTTCCTCGGTAAGCGCCCCGTCTTCGCGCAACTTTTTTTGGATGCTTTTGAATAGACTTAGAATTTTTTCTTTTTGCGAAGTTCCTTCGAGTTCCACCTTGCCCCGGCGGATTTTGAGGCCGCTCCCGGAGATCCGGTAGCCGTTTTCGAAGGGTTTTCCATCGGAGATCAACCCGATAAGCTGACGGTAGAGGGGCGGATGCTGGTCGATCCGGCCTGAGCTGTCGGAAACAACTGTGCCCGTCAGATTGAGAAGCAGCTCTTTATCGTGTTCGATCCCCATTTGCGAAAGCACTTTATCCGCGACGTTGTAGGATCCGGCGAGCACCTGTTCGTTGCGGTTGGCTAGTTTACGGAGGGCAAAATCCCTCGTTTTCTTGTCTTGGCATAGCGTTTTGGCAGTGAGAAGATCATGGCCCTCCGCGATCAATTCCTGTTCGCACGCATATGCGTCCCCCCTTTGGATTTTCGGGCCCATTCCCGGGACGAGAGCAGCGGCAAGATCGTAGGATTGGATGCTCATGGCGTTGAATTGGTTCGCCCAGGTTTGAATCTGCTTTACGGCGGAGGCGAGGAGAGGAGAGCTTGTTTCCAAAGCCACGAGGTATTGATACGACGGACCCGAAGCAGCGGCTTTGAGCGGTGCGGCTAACTTTTGAGCTGTAGGCAGCCCGCCCAACGCATAATCGACAGGCCGGTCGTCTAGCGAAAACGAAGGAACCCTCGTGGTGGAGGAATCCGGCGCGAGGAAGGGCTCGGGCGTCCGCTTCCCTCCGAGGAAATGGATTTCCAGGGGAGTGGAAACCTGGGACCCCGCGTTGAATTTACGGAAAAAGCGGTCAATGTTCTCGGCGAGAAGAGATTCTTCATTCTGGGAAGGCGCAGACAGGATCCAGTTCGGATCCTTTTTTTTGCTTCCTAGCAAATAGGAGGCCGCGCTGCTTTCCCCGGCGTCGAGCGCGGTATTCAGCACATCTTTTACCGTGTCATTGTCGATCCGCTCTACGAGGTCGTCTTTGATCACATCGAAACCTTTTTCGATGGCTCCCTCAACCAGGTCCTCGATCCCGGCTAACAGAATCGATGAAAGGGAAATCAGGAGAACGGCAAACAATAATTTACGCATCGGATTCTCCGTTGATTCTTTGCGTGAGATCTTCCGGAGACAGATTCCCATCTCCCAGGAAAAGCGCATGGTTTAGAATCGGATCGACTGCAAAGTATGCAGGGGTTGTTCTGATTTTGAGCCGAGCTGCGATCCCCCGGTCGGTTTCACATTCCAGACCTTCGGGTCCATTTCCGTCTAAACAAACGGCTTTGAATTGCCACCCGTAGTCTGCGGCAAACGCCCGGGCGGTTTGCGACGATTGCAAGGCTCCGGGATCGTTCCCCTTAAAACAAAACAGCAGGAAATGGGTTTTGGCCATCTCTTGGATGCGGCTGTTGCCCGTCGGCCGAATATGCTCTCCGCAGGCTTTGGCAAACTGGGAGCTCCTCTCGATTTGCCGCTGGGACTGAGCGAGATATGCGGCGATGTTTTCTTGGGTCGGAGCAAGGAGGGCCATCGAAAGGGTTTCGTGGAGCTGACGCTTTTCTTCATCCAGAATCGCGGCCGCCTCTTCGGACGCGTAAGTGGCCGTTTCTTCGGGAGACGACTCGTCTTGGAAGTAGTACCATCCTTCAAGTTTTCGCTCGTGCCAATCCGGTTCGGCAAATGCGGCAGCGGCAAGAGTTAAAGAGAAAATTTTAATGAGTCGCATCTGGTTCCTCCAAAAAGAAGGCGTTGAGCTGGGGTTTTTTGACCGCCTCGGATAGCCGTTCGACCATTTCCCTTTCGATCTGGGCCTCATCGATTGGGAAATCGGACGCGGCTTCGGAAAAGTCGATTTTGGAAAAATCGACTTTTCCTTCCATTTCCTGGAGGGAAAAGCCGTGGCATTTTGGTTTTTTGGGTGAGCCCCAGAGCTCTTCTTTCGATTTTCCCGGAAACATCTGCTCCCGGGCCTTTTCATTGAAAATGCGAAGGAGTTTTGTCGGATAGCAGCAGTAGACTTTTTTTTGCTTGGATAAGCTGCCGTAGTAATGCCCGACATAATGACAGCGCCCTTCGTCGTTCAT
>Ga0169931_10009099_pt1 | contig 14393 bp, 15 predicted proteins | sample Kivu_15m_20L_FD_129675 | JGI IMG/M metagenome (GOLD analysis project Ga0169931, IMG submission 129675) | Freshwater microbial communities from Lake Kivu, Western Province, Rwanda to study Microbial Dark Matter (Phase II) - Kivu_15m_20L... | ecosystem: Environmental > Aquatic > Freshwater > Lake...
ACCCCAACCGCATCGACCTGCGCGCGCTGAACGACCTCGACCGCCGGCTGCTGAAGGAGGCGCTGCGCGTCGCGCGCCAACTCCAGCAGCGGATCTCACTGGACTGGCTGCGCTAGGTCGCGGTCGCGCCACGGGGCGCTGGACGCCTCAGCTTCCCAGCCTCAGCCGGCCTCGCCTGCAGGCGCCACGGCGGCGCCCTCGATGCCATGCCGGGCCAGCGCCTGCGCCACGCGCCCTTCCGCTTTGACCGCTTCGACGAAGGCGGCCAGCGCCTGCGCCGCCTGCGGGCCGCGCTCGCGCGCCACGCCCATGGCCTGGCGGATCACCATGAAGCGGCCCTCCAGCAGGCGGTGCCCGGGATGCGCGCGCAGGTCGGACTCGAGTTGCTGGCGCACGCCGGCGGCCACGTCCAGCCCCTGTGCCAGGTACAGGCCGAAGCCCTCGGGCGCCGTGGGCGCGCGGTGGATCTCGGCGTGGCGCAGCGCGCGCGACAGGTGCAGGTCGTAGGCGCTGCCCCGGGCCACGGCCACGCGCACGCCCGGGCGGTCGACCTCGTCAAGGCTGCGCATCGGCGAACCTTCGCGCACCGCGTAGCAGCCTTCGATCAGCACGTAGGGCGGGGTGAAGGCGATGGTCTCGGCGCGCGCCGGGTCGATGGCGAAGAAGCCGACGTCGGCCCGACCCTCGGTCACCGCGGCCACGGATTCCGCGGCCTTGTCGACGACCACGGTGTGCAGCGGCACGCCGAGCCAGTGCGCGAGTTCGGTCGCCAAATCCACCGAGACGCCACGGGGCGGCCCACCACCGGCCCCTGGGGCCGCGAGCACGGGATTGCCGACGTTGATCGCCGCACGCAGGGCGCCGGTGGGGGCGAAGGCCGAGCGCAGGGCGGGGACAGGCATAGACTCGGTTTTCATCATGTTGGAGCTCATTTTGAACCGGGCGCGGCGGGCCACGGCGTCACCGCACGGGCGACCGCGCAGCCACCTCCTCGCCGTCCTCGCCCTGTCTGTCTCGACGCTCGGCAGCGCGCTTGCCGAGGAGACGGTGTCGCTGAGAAGGCAGGATGGCAGGTCGTTCGAGATCGCCGTCCGGGTGCCGGCCGGCGCTGCCTGCCGCGGCATTGCGCTCGTCTCTCCCGGCGCAGGCGGGTCCGCCCAGGGCTACCGCTATCTGGCCGAGGCCATGGCCACGCTCGGCCATCTCACGGTGGTGATCGGGCACCCGGGGAGCGGGCGGCGGGCCCTGCGCGAGCTTGTGCGGGGACAGGGCCTGCGCGAGGGTCTGGAGGAACTGATCACCGAGCCCGAAGCCTACAAAGGCCGGTTCATGGACATCGCCGCCGCCCGGCAGTGGGCATCGTCCCGCTGCAGCGCGTCGCAGTCCGTCCTCGTCGGGCACTCGATGGGGGCGGCAACCGTGATGATCGAAGCGGGCGCCCGCAACCGTCTGGGCCTGCAGGGGTCCGATGCCTTCGACGCCTACATCGCGCTTTCGCCGCAAGGCAGCGGCTCGATCTTTCCGGCCGACGCCTGGTCCGATGTCCGCAAGCCGACGCTGCTGCTCACGGGCACGCGCGACAGCGAGCTCGGCGGGCGATCCTGGGAGAACCGCACCGAGCCCTTCGCCAGCCTGCCACCGGGGTGCAAGTGGCTGGGCGTGATCGACGGCGCCACGCACATGCACTTCGCGGGCAACGGGCTGGCGCAGCGCAGTGAGGCCCTCACGATACGGACCATCGGTGCCTTCCTCGAGGCGCGCCAGCGCGGCGACTGCGCGCCGCCGCCGCGTGCCCGCGGCATCGAGGTCTCTGCGAAGTAGCAGGCTGCGGCCTGCGGCGGTCGCAGCGCACCGCACCAGAGTCAGACCCTGCGTCGGGTGTCCGCGGTCGGGTCGGCGCTGCACATGGGAAGATGGCCTCCTGCTGCGGCCCGACCACGCCCCTCACATCCATGTCAGACGAATCACAGATCTCCGTGCCGCCGTCCTTCATAGCGCTTTTCGTGCCCGAAGGACGGATCAGGCCGACGGAGACCCGGGATGTGATCGCCCAGCGCTACGAACTGTGCGAGGACTTCGCGCAGATGCTGGTCGAGCATGCGCAGACCCGCAAATGGGAACTCGGCATCACAGAGCACGACGTGCTGCAGCGCATCGGCGCGGGGCTCGAGAGCTCGGAGGTGTTCAGCGCCGCTGAAAGGGTCTGGGTGACGACGCGGCTGGCTGAATTGCTGGGGTGGGGCCGAACGGCGTCTCGCCGGTGACGCCTCTAGATGGTCTGCGGGACCATCCAATCCCATCAGTACTCACGACGCGATGAGCTCAGGCGGGCTCGTGCAGTGCCTGCGGCGGGCGCACGCAGTCGACGACCAGACCCTCGGGCAAGCGGGCCTGGACGGTCAGCCAGGCGCGATCGGCCGTCACCACCCGTGCGGGCAGGTGGGTCAGCCCGAGCGCCAGGCACAGGCGGTCGGCCAGCGACAAGCCCTGCGGGCGGGTCAGCGGCCAAAGGGCTGCGGCTTGCTCGGCCTGATCGGCGTCCACAGGCACGATGAGCAGGCCCAGGGCCTCGAGATCGTCGCGCAGGCCGGCTGTGGCCACCCCGCGCTGCGTGACCTTCTGGAACCACTCGGACCAGTTGGCGGCGCTGATCATCGCGCCCGCGATGAGCGGACCGACAGCCTCGCCACCAGGCTCGCCGAAGGCGTAGGCCAGCAGCGCGGATGCGTCCAGGACGACGGTGGGTGCGTCGGCGGCGCTCACGACCATGACGCCACCTTCACGGCCGCTCGGCCCGGCGCTCGGCGATCAGTTCGTCCACCACCGAACCGGCGCCGCCAGCCACCGGCTGCATCCGCGCGCCGGCGAACCGGGCAGAGAAGCGGGCCAGCAGGCGGGTCCGGGTCTCCAGCACGAGGCGGCCGTCCTCCACCCGCGCGACCAGGGTGTCGCCTGGCTCGATGCCCAGGGTCTGCCGAACGGCCGCAGGGATGACGATGCGGCCCTGGGGACCGACCTGCAGAGATGTGGTCGCCACTTCAGCGCTCATTTGGCAACTCTCCTGACATTGGCATGATCAAACTTTATGCCACATAATTATAAGTATGCCAGAAGCGCTCTGATGTCTGGAGGCCGTTCGCCGGATGCCGACTCACGCCGTGAGAAATCGCTCCACCACCGCGAACTGCTCGGGCGTGTTCAGCGCCGGAGCGTGGCCGCAGCCTGCGATCTCCACGACCACGGCGCGCGGGCCGCGCACGCGCATGGCCTCGGCGGTCTCGCGCAGCAGCAGGTCGGAGTCCTCGCCGCGCAGGCACAGCACCGGCAGGTCGAGCCGGTCCCACTCGTCCCAGCGCTCGTAGTCGCGCGGGCGGTGCACGAACTGCTGCACCATCGCCGGGTCGTAGTGCGGCGTCACGCGGCCGTCGGGCAGGCGCCGCACCGAGGTCTCGGCCAGTCGCCGCCATTGCGCGTCGCTGAGCCAGCCGTAGGGGGCGTAGACGGTGCGGAAGTAGCGCTCGAGCTCGGTCACGGTGGCAAAGGCCGGCGGCCGGCCCGCGTAGGCGCGGATGCGATCCACCGCCGCCGGGTTCAGGCTCGGGCCGATGTCGTTGAGCACGAGGCGGCGGATGCGCCCGCGCAGCGCCCCAGCCGCAGCCACGAGGCCGATCGCGCCCCCCATCGAGGTGCCCAGCCAGCAGGCCTCGGCCACGCCCAGGGCATCGAGCAGCGCCCCCGCCGTGCGGACATAGGCGTCGAGGCAGTAGTCGGCCGCCGGGTCGGGGCTCCACTGGCTCAGGCCGCGCCCGGGGGTGTCGGGGCAGACGACGCGCCAGCGCGGCGCCAGGTGGGCGGCGATGTCGTCCATGTCGCGTCCGGTGCGCGCCAGCCCGTGCCAGGCCACGAGCACCGGGGCGTCGGTCGGCCCCCACTCGGTGACGTGCACCTCGAGCCCGGCGCAGGCAAGGTAACGTGAGCGCGGGCCGCACTCGGCAGCCGTGAGCCTGGCCCCGACCCGGTGCAAGGCCGAAGTCGCAGCCGGGGCGGCGGCCGGCGTCGGTGCGGCCTGCGGCGGCGTCAAGGTGGCCAGCGGTGCCATCGCCGACGCGCCTTCAGTCCCGCGCCTGCGCCCGCGCCCGCAGGCGCCCGACGATGCCGGTGGGGAAGTGGTAGACCGAGAGCACGAAGAGCAAGCCCAACCAGAGCAGCCAGCGGTCGGGCGTCAGCACGGCCTCGAGCACGGGCACGCCCTTGGCGGCGCCGCCGGCGAGCTTGAGCAGGTCCTGCAGGTAGTTCTGCGCCAGCACGAACAGCACGCTGCCGACGACCGCGCCGTACAGCGTGCCCATGCCGCCGATGACGACGATGAGCAGGATGTCGAGCATGATCTCGAAGCTCAGCGTCGTGTCGGGCCCGGTGTAGCGCAGCCACAGCGCCAGCAGGGCGCCGGCGAGCGTGGCGAACAGCGCGGCGAGCACGTTGGAGACGGTGCGGTAGTGGACGGTGCGCAAGCCGATGGCCTCGGCACGGAAGTCGTTCTCGCGGATGGCCTGCAGCACGCGCCCGAAGGGTGAGTTGACGATGCGCAGCAGCAGCAGGAAGGCGCCGAGCACGGTGGCGAAGATGAGCCAGTAGCACAGCGTGCGCCCGTCGATGGCCAGGCCCAGGATCTCGCCCTCGAAGGGCACGAAGGACGGGCTCAGCCAGGCCGGGTTCTTGAAGTTCAGCCCGTCCTCACCGCCGGTGAACTCGCTCAACTGCGAGGCCAGGGTCTGGAAGGCCGAGGCCACGGCGAGCGTGATCATGGCGAAGAAGATGGCCTTGACGCGCAGGCTGAACAGGCCGATCAGCAGCGACAGCAGCGCCGAGACGGCCAGGGCCACAGCCAGGCCCAGACCCACGGCCGCCCAGCCGGCGCCCATGCGCTCGCTGGCGATGGCCACACCATAGGCGCCGATGCCGAAGAACATGGTGTGTGCGAAGCTGACGATGCCGGTGTAGCCCAGCAGCAGGTCGTAGCTGGCCACCAGCAGGATGAAGATCAGGATCTTGGCCGCCACCGACATCGCCCGCGCGCCTTCGAACAGGAAGGGCGCGAAGGCGAGCACGACCAGCACCGCGAGCAGCGCCAGGGCGAGCCAGGGGCTGCGCGGCAGATCGTGCGACAGCAGACGTTGCAGCATGGGGGAAGGACTCTCAGGCTCTCAACGGTTGGCCACGGGGTACAGGCCCTGAGGCCGCCACAGCAGCACGCCGACCATCAGAGCGATGTTCGAGAACAGGGCCACCTTGGGCGCGAGGTAGCCGGTGTAGTTGGCCATCAGCCCCACCAGCAGCGCGCCAACGAAGCAGCCGAAGGTCGAGCCCAGTCCGCCGATGATGATGACGATGAAGATCAGGACGTTGACCTGCGCGCCGATCTGCGGGATCACGCTCTGCTGGTACAGCCCCCAGAGCACGCCGCCCAGGCCGGCCAGGGCCGAGCCGGCGACGAAGACGCCCACGAACAGGCGCCGGATGCGGTAGCCCAGGGCCTCCACCATCGAGCGGTCCTGCACGCCGGCGCGGATCAGCAGCCCGAGCTTGCTGCGGTTGAGCGTCCAGACCAGGGCCACGAAGACGACCAGGCCGATGACCGAGGCGAGCACGCGGTAGCGCTCGATGGCCGCCTCGCCGACGATCCAGGCGCCGCGCAGGTCCTGCGGCAGCGGCAGGGCCACCTGCTGCGGGCCCCAGATGACCTTGATCAATTCCTCGCCGACGATCATGCCGCCCATCGTGATGAGAATCTGCTTCAGGTGCAGACCGTAGACCGGGCGCACGATCACGCGCTCGAACACCAGGCCCGCGGCGCCGGCCACGGCCATGGCCAGCAGCATGGCGGCGAAGACGCCCGCCACCGTGGGGCCGTCGGCGCCCGCGGTCCAGGCCATCACGCTCGTGGCCATGAAGGCGCCGAGCGCGATGAACACGCCGTGGCCGAAGTTCAGCACGTCCATCAGGCCGAAGACCAGGGTCAGGCCGGAGGCGATGACGAAGATGATCAGGCCCATGGTCAGGCCGGCGAAGGTCAGCGTGAGCCAGGTGCTGCCGCTGCCCAGCAGCGGCCACGCCAGCAGCGGCAACGCGACCAGCAGCGCCACCGGGCGCCAGTCGAAGGCCGCGCGCGGCACGGAGGGCGCGGCGGTGGCGGCAGGCGCGGTGGACACGCCGGGTGTGGACGAGCCCATCAGTGCGCTCCCAAAGACAGGCCGAGCAGACGCTGCTGCAGCGCGGTGTCGGCCACCAGCTCGGCCATGGGGCCGCGGTGGACGACGCGCCCGTCGTCCATGACCGCCACGGTGTCGCCCAGCGCGCGCGCGACCTGGAAGTTCTGCTCGACGAGCAGGACAGTGGTGCGCTGGGCCTTGAGCTCGCGCAGCGCCGCGATCAGGTTGCCGACGATGGCCGGCGCGAGACCCTTGCTCGGCTCGTCGATCAGCAGCAGGCGCCGCGGCTCGACGATGGCCCGGCCGATGGCCAGCATCTGCTTCTGCCCGCCGCTGAGCTTGCCGGCGGGGTGAAGCCAGAACGTGCGCAGCGCCGGAAACAGGCCGAAGATCCATTCCAGGCGGGCGCTGTCGAGCTCGCCCGCGTGGCGCGCACCGCGCGCGGCGAGCACCATGTTCTCCTGCACCGTCAGGTCGGCGAAGATGCCCATGGTTTCGGGCACATAGGCGATGCCCAGGCGCGCGACGTCGGGCGTGGGCAGGGCCTGCAGCGCCTGCCCGTCGAAGGTGACCTCGCCGCGGCCGGCCGGCCACAGCCCCATGACCGTGCGCAGGGTGGTGGTCTTGCCGGCGCCGTTGCGGCCCAGCAGCATCGTCACCTGGCCCTCTGGCACCTCGAGGTCGACGCCGTGCAGGATGTGGTAAGCACCGATGTGCGTGTGCACGCCGCGCAGCGACAGCAGCGCGGGAGGCGCGCCCGGAGGGCCGGGGAAGTTCATGCCTGCGCCTCCTCCTCGGCCGCCAGCCCGAGGTAAGCCTGCTGCACGACCGGCGAGGCGATGACCTCGGCCGGGGCGCCGTCGGCCACGAGGCGGCCGTTGTGCAGCACGACGATGCGGTCGGAGAGTTCGCGCACCACGTCCATCTTGTGCTCGACGAGCAGGATGGTGCGGTCGCGCCGCGCCTTGAGCGCGCGGATCAGGTCCAGCACGACCGGCGCGTCGTCCAGGCTCATGCCGGCCGTCGGCTCGTCGAACATGTAGACCTTGGGGTCCAGCGCCATCAGCAGCGCGACCTCGAGCTTGCGCTGGTCCCCGTGCGGCAGCGCGGCTGCCGGCTGGTCCATGCGGTCGCCCAGTTGCACCTGGCGCAGCAGCTCGCGTGCCTGCGCGATCCATTCGGCGCGGTCGAGCCAGACCTTGAACAGGTCCAGGCCACCGAAGCCACCGCCGGCACGGCCCTGCTCGCGCGCCTGCACCGCCAGACGCACGTTCTCGAGCACGCTCAGGTTGGGGAAGAGTTGCGTGAGCTGGAAGGCGCGGCCCAGGCCGCGGCGCGTGCGCAGCGGCGCCGGCAGCGCGGTGATGTCCTCGCCGTCGAGCAGCACGCGCCCGGCCGTGGCCGGGAGCTGCCCGCTGACGAGGTTGAAGTAGGTCGTCTTGCCCGCGCCGTTGGGCCCGACGATGGAGGTCAGCGTGCCCGGCTCGAAGCGGCACGACACGGCGTCGACGGCCACGTGGCCGCCGAAGCGTATCGTCAGGTCCTGGGTTTCGAGCACGGGGGGCGCGGCGGCATCAGCGCTTGTTGCGGATCGGGATCTGCAACTCCTCGGCCTTGATCACGCGCACGAGCTCGGGCACGCCCCAGGCGAAGGCCGGGTCGTTCTTGATGCGGAAATGGAACATGTCCTGCATCGCCTGGTGGTCTTCCTTGCGGAAGGTCATCTTCCCCTTCGGCGTCTCGAAGCTCATACCCTCCATCGCGGTGATCAGCTTTTCGGTCGCGGTGTCGCCACGGGTCTTCTTCAGGGCCTCGACGACGGCGATCGCCGCGCTCATGCCACCGGCGGTGAAGAAGTCCGGCGGTTCCTTGTAGCGCGTGTAGTGGTTGGCCACCAGCCACTCGTTGACGGGGTTCTTCGGGATGCCGAAGTAGTAGTACAGCGCGCCTTCCATGCCAGGGAAGTTCTTGTAGGCCACCATCGCCGGCAGGATGTTGCCGCCGGTGGCCAGCTCGATGCCGAAGCGCCGCTTCAGGTCCAGGTCGGCGATCTTCGGGAAGGGCGTGGGCGAGCCGGCCCAGCCCACCGAGAGGAACTTGCGCCCGGGCTGGTCCTTGAGCTTGTCGATGATGCGCTGCAGGCCGGCAGTGAAGTCCGTCGTGCCCAGCGGCAGGTACTCCTCGTGGACGATCTTCGCGTTCTTCGTGAACTCCTTGACCGCCTTGACGCCATCGCGGCCGAAGGCGTTGTCATTGGCGAGGATGGCGACCACGTTGCCCGGCTGGTCCAGCGCGGCAGCGTTGGCGGCAGCGTCCTGGCTGCTGTTGCGACCGGTGCGGAAGATGTAGCGGTTCCAGCGCTCGCCGGTGATGGAGTCCGCCACCGCGGGTTCCACGAGCAGGATCTTCTTGTACTCCTCGGCCACCGGCAGCATCGCCAGGGCGACGGGGCTGGCCGTGGTGCCCACGGCGATGTCGACCTTGTCGTCAGCGTAGGCCTGGGCCAGCACGGCCTTGCCCACGTCGGGCTTGGTCTGGTCGTCCTTCTCGATCACGACGAGCTTGCGTCCGGCCACGGTCATGGTGCCGCCGGTGGCGTACTCCAGGCCCATGTTGAAGCCGATGATGGTCTGCTTAGCGTAGGCCTCGAGCGGGCCGGTCTTGCCGGCGATCAGCGCGATCTTGACGTCGGGCCGGGCCGCGGCCTTGGCCTGGGCCTGGGCGGCGCCAGGCAGGGCCGCGGCCACGGCGGCAGCCGCGGCGAGGGTCAGGGCGTCGCGGCGCGGCAGGGCATGCGCGCGGGGGACACGGGAGCGGGGGGTGTGGGCCATGAGGGTCTCCTGGGTGGTGCGCCCACGTGCTGGCGCGGTGAAACCAACCGCCGATGCTGGGCGCGCCCTGTCTGCGCAAGCGTCATGCCAGAAACCGTGTTCAAGGGTTTGCCCTTGTTCTTGACCCCTAAAGCGCCTGGAAAGCCTTCGAGCAAGCACGCCAGCGGCATCAACAGACCCTCTGCGCTTCATCAAGTTGACTGAATTCCAGGCATTGGCTGAGAGTCGGACATCGCCAATTGCCTGCTGATCAGACAAAGCCCGCGCGCGGGCTACCGAGGCTCCGCAGGCGCCAGCGGCCCGAAGCCCAGCAGCAAGGCCGCGAGTTCCCGCGAGTGGTCCACCATGGGCGCGTGGCCCCAGGGACGCTCGACCACGGTCCAGCCCGGCAGGCTGCGGGCGCGCTGGCGTGCCGTGGCGATGGTCGGGTAGGCGGGCACGACGCAGTCGATGAACAGGCGCGGCAGGCGCTCCAGGCGCGCGCCATCGAAGTGCAGGGGGTCGCGGTAGGGTCCGAAGGGGTGAGGCACCTGGCGGCGCAGCAGCCAGTCGCGGTCAGCCCCCTGCAGGCCGAAGCCCGCCGGGTCGGGCGGCGGCAGCGCGCCGCCGTGCGCCGCCGCAAGGGCCGTGCGCTCGGCGACGACCTGCGGCGGGTGCGGGCTGCTCCAGCTCTCCCCCGGCAGCGGGATCGCGGCGTCGACATGCACCACGCCGCGCAGCGCGAGCCCCTGGTCGAGCAGGCGGTCGGCCGCGCCGGTGACGACGATGCCGCCATAGCTGTGGCCGACGAGCACCAGTTCGCGCAGTTCCTCGGCCTGCACCAGGCCCAGCACATCGGCGACGTGGGTGTGCAGGCCGATGGCCGGGCCGAGCAGGTGGGCGCGCTCACCCACCCCGCTGAGCGTGACGGCGTGCACCTCGTGCCCGGCATCGCGCAACAGCGGCAGCACACGGCGCCAGATCCAGGCCCCGCCCCAGGCACCGTGGACGAGGACGATCGCAGGTTTCATCGGTCAGCCTCCAAGAACTGTTGAAGGATGCACGCCGGGGCGGGACGCTCGCGACTGATGGCTGTGGCAGGGCCCGGCGGGTCAGCGCCGCTCACCCAGCTCGGGCCAGCGCGCCAGGCGCTCGTACAGCGCGGCGCGCGACATGCGCAGCAGGCGCGCCGTGGCCAGGCGGTTGCCGCCGGTGGCGGCCAGGGCGGCGGCCAGGGCCGCGCGCTCGACCTCGGCCACCTGCTCGGCCAGCGGCCGCAGGCGCGCGTCCACGCCGGCCGGCGGATGGTGCGCGACGACGCCGGCCAAGCCGGGCGCCGCCGTGGCGGCCGCGGCGCCTGGCGCCCCGGTCGCCACCGCGGGGCGCCCGGTCGGCAGCGGCGTGCCGGCCCCGTCAGCACCCTGCCCGATCAAGGCCGCCACGCGCGGGAAGTGGCGCGCGCCGAGCACCAGATCGTCGGTCATCAGGAGGGCCTGCTCCAGCGCGTTGCGCAGCTCGCGGATGTTGCCGGGCCAGGTGTGGCGCGACAGCAGCTCGATCCCGTCCGGCGCCAGACTGCGCGCGGGCAGGCCGCTGCGGCGGGCGACGTCGTCCACCAGGGCCTCGACCAGGGCCTCCAGGTCCTGCAGGCGCTCGCGCAGCGCCGGCAGGCGGATGGGCAGCACGTTCAGGCGGTAGTACAGGTCGGCGCGGAAGCGGCCCTCGGCCACCATGGCCTCGAGGTCGCGGCTGGTGGCGGCGATGATGCGCACGTCCACCGGCTCGACCCGGTTCGAGCCCAGGGCCTCGACCTCGCGCTCCTGCAGCACGCGCAGCAGTTTGGACTGCAGCGCCAGCGGCATGTCCCCGATCTCGTCGAGGAAGAGCGTGCCGCCATCGGCAAGCTTGAACTTGCCCTCCCGGCCCTTGCGGTCGGCGCCGGTGTAGGCCCCGGGCGCAACGCCGAAGAACTCGGCCTCGAGCAGCGTCTCGGGCACGGCGGCGATGTTGACGCCGACGAAGGGCCGGCCCGCGCGCAGGCTCTCGGCGTGCAGGGCCTGGGCCAGCAGTTCCTTGCCGGTGCCGGTCTCGCCCAGCAGCAGCACGGTGGCGTCGGTGGGTGCCACGCGACGCGCCTGACGCTTGACGTCCAGCGCCGCCGGGCTGGTGCCGATGAAACCGGCGATGGTGTGGCGCGGCCGCCGCTGCTCGGCCAGGCGTCGGCGCGCCGACTCGAGTTCGGCCTGCAGGCGCGCGAACTTGGTCATCAGCGGCTGCATCGTCGTCTCGGGGTGGTCCATCAGTACCAGCCCGATCGCGCCGATCACCTGACCGGTCTCGTCGCGCAGCGGCAGGCGGCTGACGAGAAAGGTGCCGGCGCGGTTGCTCAGCAGGTCCACCATGATGGGCCGCCCGGCATCGATGACCTGGGCCATCAGCGTGTTGGGCACCACCTCCTCGACCCGGCGGCCGACGAACTCGTCCTCGTGCGTGAAGCCCAGCGCGGGCAGGAAGGTCTTGTAGCCCTCGCTGATCCAGACCACGCGGTGCTCGCGGTCCACGACCAGCATGCCCATCGCGGTGCGGGCGAAGACGTCGAACATGCTGCGCGCGGCCAGGGCCAGCAGCGCGTCGGCATCGGCCGGCAGGGCGCCGGTGCCAGCCCGTGTCTGGAAAGACCCATGCAGCGCCGCTGGCGCCACCGACTGGAGCGCCGGTACCGGGATGTGCGAAGCGAGCGCTTTGCCCCCCTCCCCCCTCGCGGGGGAGGGACTGGGGGAGAGGGGGGTGAGTGCCAAGGCCTCGGCGTTCCCCCCTCTCCCCAACCCCTCTCCCGCGAGGGGATAGGGGCTGAAATCCGCGCGCTCCGGGTGGAGTTCCTGGGCAGGGGGAACATCGTCGCCGACAGTCATGGTGCGCCGATTCTGCGCCAGCCCCGGTACCGTCCCCCTGCCGCACACGGCGGCCCCACTCCGCAGGCCGCCGTCAGCACTCACGCCCGGTGAGCGCTGACTTGCCTCGAAGCGCATCTACGCCCCAAACTCCGCCCAATTCCCGCGGCCGGCACGGCGCGGGAAGGGCTTCAATCGAGGCGTCGGCCCGGGGGTTCCGGCAGGCCGGCGCGGCACGCCCCGGAGCCGCACTCCCCGTGGAGGAGGATGTCGATGAGTTCCCACAGCGACCTCGTGCCCCTGACCCGCACCAGCGGCCTGCCGATCGCGCGCATGCGCACGGTCTTCCGGCCGGCCGATGTCGAGAAGCGTCTGGACAAGCTGCCGCCGCGCGACCATGAACACCTGCGCACGACCTACGAGCGCATGCTCGAGAAGGGGCCGGACCGCTTCCAGGTCAAGCCCGCGGGGCTGCCGGCGATGGACCACCTGTACGAGGAACTGCCCAATTTTCACGAGGCGCTGGACGACCTGAAGCGCCAGATCGCGTTGTGCCAGGACAGCGGCGACGCGCTCGAGCTCACGCCCATGCTGCTGCTGGGCCCGCCCGGGGTGGGCAAGACGCACTTCGCGCGCGCCGTGGCGCAACTGCTGGGCACCGGCATGGGCTTCGTCAGCATGAGCAGCCTGACCGCGGGCTGGGTGCTCAGCGGCGCGTCCAGCCAGTGGAAGGGCGCGCGCCCGGGCAAGGTCTTCGAGACCCTGGTGGACGGGGCCTACGCCAACCCGGTGATGGTGGTCGACGAGATCGACAAGGCCCGTGGCGAACACGCCTACGACCCGCTGGGCGCGCTCTACAGCCTGCTCGAGCACGACACCGCCGAGGCCTTCACCGACGAGTTCGCCGAGGTGCCGATCGACGCCAGCCAGCTCATCTGGGTGGCCACGGCGAACGAGGAGCGTGCCATCCCCGAGCCCATCCTGAACCGGATGAACGTCTACGAGGTGCAGATGCCCGACCGCGATGCGGCACGCGCGATCGCGCAGCGCCTGTACGTCGGCATCCGCGCCGCCCACGACTGGGGCCGGCGCTTCGAGCCCGAGCCCGGCGACGAGGTGCTGGACGCACTGGCCGCGCTCGCACCGCGCGAGATGCGCCGCGCCTGGATGACCGCCTTCGGCAACGCGCGTCTGGACGGGCGCGACCGCATCGAGCTGCGTGACCTGCCGGCCGGCGGCGGCGGTCGGCGCGGCCCCATCGGCTTCGTGCACTGAGCCTGGCCGTCATCAGGGCCTGAAGGCTCGCAGACGCGCCAGGTCGAGCACGCGCACCCCGCCGTACTCGACCCGGATCAGGCCATGCCTGGCCAGCGCCGCGAGCGCCTGGTTCACGCGCTGGCGCGACAGGCCCACGAGGTAACCCAGCTCCAGTTGCGTGATGCGCAGCAAGCTGCCCACCCCCGGGTAGAGCACCGGGTGGAAGAGCTGCGCCAGGCTGCCGGCCACCCGGCTCTCGGGGTCGGACTCGCGGTCGATCTCGCGCGCGGCGATGAACTGGCCCAGTCGCTCGTTGAGCAGGTTCATCACGCTGCGGTTGAAGGGGATGCTGCTGTCGAGCAGGGCGTGGAAGTCCTCGATGGGCAGGCCGGCGACGACGCTGTCGCGCAGGGCCTCGATGTTGTAGCGGTAGGGCTCGCGCTTGAGCAGCGTGCCCTCGCCGAACCAGGCGCCCGGGGGGATGCCGGTGTAGGTGATGGTGCCGCCGGCGGCGGTGTCGTTGCTCATCTTCAGCAGGCCGTCGACGACCCCGAACCAGTAGGTCGGCGGGCCGCCGACGCGCACCAGGCGCTCACCTGCGCGCGCCGGGGCCACCCGCAGCGAGCGAGCCGCGCGCTCGCGGTCGGCGTCTGAAAGGACGCGCAGCCAGGGGATGCCGGCGAGCTCGGCGGGGGTGGCGGCTCGGGCCCGCTCGCGAACCGGGCTGTTGATCGACATCAAAACTCCGGGAAACTCCCCTCCGTGACAACCCTAGGATTGTCGTTCCACCGACAACCTGGCGTCAAACCCGGCCCTAGCATGGGCATCGAGACGGCGCAGAGTACGCGGCCGTCGTGCCGTACGCCCCGATCACGTCCGGGGCCACGAACGGACCGGACCGCCAGGAGATGCCCTTGGAGACCACCTTTCCCCGCCTCATGCTGGAGCACGCGAAAGCGCGGCCTGAAGCGCCGGCGCTGCGCGAAAAGGCCTATGGGATCTGGCAGACCACCTGTTGGAAGGCGCTGGCCAACGAGGTGCGGACGCTGGCCTTCGGGCTGGCCGAGGCCGGCTTCACCCGCGGGCAGCACATCGTCATCGTGGGCGACAACCGTCCCCGCCTGTACGCGTGCATGCTGGCAGCCCAGTCGCTGGGCGGCATCCCGGTGCCGCTGTACCAGGACGCCGTGGGCGCCGAGATGGTCTTCCCCATCACCAACGCCGAG
>Ga0169931_10009100_pt1 | contig 14392 bp, 11 predicted proteins | sample Kivu_15m_20L_FD_129675 | JGI IMG/M metagenome (GOLD analysis project Ga0169931, IMG submission 129675) | Freshwater microbial communities from Lake Kivu, Western Province, Rwanda to study Microbial Dark Matter (Phase II) - Kivu_15m_20L... | ecosystem: Environmental > Aquatic > Freshwater > Lake...
ATTAAAAATTAAAGACTGGCAAGATTTTGAGAAATATCAAGGGAAATATCCAGTGATTTGGATTTCCTTGAAAGACGTCAAAGACAAAACGTGGAAGGTTTCTTTCGAAAACATTAAATCAAATATTATTGAAGAATTCAATCGACACAGTTATTTATCCTCTTCCTCGCGATTAACCGAAGCTCAAAAAGAATATTTCGAAGCCATTGTTTCCAGAAATGGAACAGAACACGAATACACAACAAGTCTGTATAGATTAAGTGAGTTGTTACATTGTCACTACGGAATAAAGCCTATTGTTCTTATCGACGAATACGACACACCCATCAACAACGCTTTCACTCAAAATTTTTACGACGAGTGTATTGGATTTTTGAGGTTATTATATTCCAATTGTTTGAAAGACAACGATTACGTTGAACGAGCAGTATTGACAGGAATTTTTCGAGTAGCGAAAGAAAGTATTTTTTCAGGTTTAAATAATTTGAAAGTTTCCACGATTCTGGACGATGAGTTTGCTGAAGATTTCGGATTTACACCCGATGAGGTTCACCAACTTTTATCTGACTATAACGCATTAGAAAACGAGGAAGAGGTAAAACGTTGGTACAATGGTTATCTCTTCGGAGCAGGAAAAGTCATTTATAATCCTTGGTCAATTTTAAATTTTGCCGCAAATTTCCAGAGAGAATTGATGCCGTATTGGGTAAACACGAGTAGCAACGACATTATCAAAGAATTGATTTTGAACAGTTCAGCGGATGTGAAACGCGACATTGAAACCTTACTTCGTGGCGAGACAATTCTAAAAATGATCAACGAGGATGTGGTTTTCGGAAACGTAAATCAATCATTGGATGCAATTTGGAATTTCTTTTTGTTTTCGGGTTATTTGAAAATAATTGAAAAGAAATGGATTAACAACAAAGTTTATGGTGTTTTCCAAATCCCGAATATTGAAATTCAGACAATTTTTGAGGTTTCAGTCATGCACTGGTTTGTTCAGTCCCAAACGTATGACCGCTTCAAAGTGGTGATGGAAAACATGAAAAAGGGTAGGGTAGAGGACTTCAGTTTGTACTTTGCCGATTTTATTGAACAAGCATGTAGTTACTATGATTTTGCCGATAAGGAACCTGAAAAAATATATCATGCACTCGTACTTGGAATGATGGTTCACTTGCAATCGGATTACCGTATTTCTTCCAATCGCGAAAGTGGTTATGGTCGTTACGACATCATGCTTGAGCCATTAAAAAAGGAACTACCTGCTTACGTTTTTGAGTTTAAACGTTTTGTTCCTCAACGTGAAAAAACCATTGAAGAAACGCTTGAATCAGCAATGAAGCAGATGTATGATTTAAACTATGCCGCTCAACTAAAGCAATTAGGATTTGAAAACATTCATCATATTGCTATCGCGTTTAAGGGAAAAGAGGTTCAAATGAGGTATGAGTAGTTAATTCTTTGACTTCGTTTCATAAAAAGCCTGTGGCCAAAGCATTTGAAGCCTAAATAATTCATCTAAATAAGTAGGAATAAGTTGATTTGTTTTATCCCAAACAAGTGAATTGAATTTGGCATCGGGATATTGTTTTCGCTTGCCGTCGGATGGCGAAAGTTCTACACAAACAGCTAACAAATCCAATCTACTTCTTACAAAATTTTCCAGCCCACTAGCGTAGGATATCGGATTGTAAGAAATATCTGCTAGTTTCATATTTGTTGTTGTAGCAACTTTCGCGTTGATTAAACTATCAACATGGTTGTATTTTTCATAAGTATCGCAATCTCTCCAAAAAAGTATATTTCCTTTTGTGTGGAAGGATAAAGTCAACAATGGTTTTGTTTTTAAAATGAATTTTTGAAGTGCAACAACTTCTTTTGCATCAGCAGGATGACAACCTTTGTAACCTTCAGAAGCAGGAAATTCTTGAGAAATAGCGGATTTCTTATACAAGTGATATCCGTCGTCGAAGTTGTTGTTCAAGTCGGTTCCTTTTCCGTTGGCTTTCCATTCAGCAAGAGTTTCCACGCGAGTCAACGCCATTACAGAGTCTTTCCAAGTTTCGATTTCAACCCAGTCTTCGTGTGCAATTTTGAGTCCGTCGGGATTTGCAACAGGAATAATGTAAAAGGTCATGCTATCCAACCAATTAGTTGCTTTTGGAAAAATAGTGGTTTGTTTTTCAAGGGATTGTAAAAGAATATTGGTGAACTTCATCACATATTTGGAGCTATAGTCTTCCCTTGCATGTATATTTCCAACTAAAAAAATAGGGTAGGAGGGGGCTTTATTCTTGTTACCTACGGTCAAACAAAGTAATGGAAGTCCAAATTCGGAATATCCAATTGTATCAATTTGGGTGAATTGTGGCACATATTCGTGAAAACGAAATAAATCTTCACGAATCATGGAAAAAGTATATTTTTCGTTATCTTCCACTAAATAAGGGAGTTGGGCAATAATATTAGTGGATTTTAAACAAAGAAGCAGAACAATAAGTCGGAACATATTTCTCGAACGGGTGTAGGTGAAAAAGATTACTAAATTTGGTTTCACTCTTAAAAGTACAATTTTTCATGCAAACCTTATTCAATAATAAACGACCGGCTCTTTGTGAAATGCTAGACATTGAGTTTCCTGTAATCATGGCACCTATGTTTCTTGTGTCCAATGAAACGATGGTTATTGAAGGAATTAAAGCGGGAATAACAGGAGCTATACCCGCCTTGAATTACAGAACAACAGATGAATTAAGAGCAGCAATTCGCAGGATTCGTGCTGCGGTGAAGGGGCCGTTTGGGATAAACTTAATCGTTAATCAGTCCAACTTTTTATACAAGGAGCAGCTAAAAGTTTGTTGTGAAGAAAAGATTGATTATTTCATTACTTCCTTGGGTTCACCAGAAGAAACAATCAAAATGGCACACCAACATGGCGTTAAAGTTTTTTGTGATGTTACGGATGTGAAATTTGCCAAAAAGGTTGAAGCCTTGGGCGCAGATGCTGTAATTGCTGTGTGTAAAGAAGCGGGTGGTCATGCTGGTCCAACATCGTTCAAGGAGTTGATTCCGCAATTGAAAGCTGCTTGTAAAATTCCAGTGTTATCTGCTGGTGGAATTGGAACAGGAAAGGGAATTCGCGAAATGCTGGAATTGGGTTCAGATGGGGTTTCCATGGGAAGTATTTTTATTGCCACGGATGAAGCACCAGTTAGTAAGGATTACAAAGACGCTTGTGTAAATTACGGTAAAAACGATATTGTAATGACTACTAAACTTTCCGGAACACCTTGTACAGTGATAAACACGCCTTATGTTCAGAAAGTGGGAACGCAACAAAATTGGTTTGAACGCTTATTGAATAAAAATAAAAAACTGAAAAAATGGGTGAAGGCATTCACGTTTATGCGTGGAATGAAAAGTTTAGAAAAAGCGGCTTTTAGTACCACCTATAAGTCTGTTTGGTGTGCAGGACCATCTATCGAACACGTTCATGCTGTTCGTCCAGTTTCCGTTGTGGTAGCGGATTTGCGTAAGGATTTTGAGGTATAGATCAAAAAATTATCTAATAAAAAACCGCAACACTAATTTTAGTATTGCGGTTTTAACTTCCTTGGAGAGGCGGAATTCTATTTCTTTACATCAAACCGGTCAAGATTCATCACTTTGTCCCAAGCTTTGATAAAGTCTTTCACAAATCGTTCTTTTGCGTCGTCACTTGCATAAACCTCAGCAAGTGCACGCAATTCAGAGTTTGAACCGAAGATGAGGTCTGCTTTCGTTGCTGTCCATTTTACTGAACCCGTTTTTCTATCTCGACCTTCAAACACCTCTTTCTTGTCGTCAATAGCTTTCCATTCCGTGCTCATGTCCAAAAGGTTAACAAAAAACGCATTATTCAATAGGTCTTTTTGAGTGGTTAATACACCGTGTTTAGACCCATTGTAATTACCTCCTAAAACACGCATTCCACCCACCAAAACCGTCATTTCTGGTGCTGTTAATTGTAAAAGTTGTGCTTTGTCCACTAACAATTCTTCCGTTGATAAAGTATATTGTGTTTTCAAGTAATTTCTAAACCCGTCGGCCATTGGCTCCAATACAGCGAACGATTGAACATCCGTTTGCTCTTGTGTTGCGTCCATTCTTCCTGGGGTGAAAGGTACTTTGAGATTATATCCTGCGTTTTGAGCCGCTTTTTCAACAGCAGCACATCCAGCTAAAACAATCAAGTCGGCCATTGAAACTTTTTTACCGTCTGTTCTTGCGTTGAATTTATCTTGGATTGGCTTAAGTGCATTTACAACTCTGTCCAATTGTCCTGGGTTATTTACCTCCCAATTTCTTTGTGGCGACAATAAAATTCGAGCTCCATTTGCACCACCTCTTTTATCCGAACCTCTAAATGTTGATGCCGAAGCCCAAGCGGTAGTTACCATTTCGCTGATACTTAAACCACTGTTCAAAAGTTGTGTTTTCAATTCATTAATTTCTTTATCCTCAATCACTTTATGGTTTAGTGCAGGAATTGGATCTTGCCAAATTAAATCTTCTTTTGGTGCCTCTGGACCTAAGTAAGTCGTTTTTGGCCCCATATCTCTGTGCGTTAATTTGAACCATGCGCGTGCAAAAGCGTCTGCATAAGCATCTGGATTTTCTAAAAATTTACGTGAAATTTTGTCGTAAGTCGGATCAAATCGCAAAGACAAATCTGTAGTCAACATAGTTGGTTTGTGTTTTTTGTTGGCATCAAAAGCGTCTGGTACTATTTCAGGACCATCTTTCGCCACCCACTGATGTGCGCCAGCTGGACTTTTGGTTAATTCCCATTCATGTCCGTAAAGCGCCTTAAAGAATCCGTGTCCCCATTTTGTTGGAGTGGTAGTCCATGTAACTTCAAGTCCTGAGGTTATTGCGTCTTTACCTTTACCTGTTCCGTAGGTGCTTTTCCAACCAAAACCTTGTTCCTCGATTCCTGCTGCTTCAGGTTCCGCACCAACGTGTGATGCTGGACCAGCTCCGTGTGTTTTTCCAAAAGTGTGTCCTCCAGCGATTAAAGCAACCGTTTCTTCATCGTTTATTCCCATTCTTCCGAAAGTTTCACGAATGTCTTTTGCAGCAGCAACTGGATCTGGTTTTCCGTTCGGTCCCTCAGGATTCACATAAATCAACCCCATTTGAACGGCCGCTAGTGGGTTTTCCAATTTTCTTCCTTCGGAGTAACGTTGGTCGTCGAGCCACTTCGTTTCCATTCCCCAATATACATTAGCTTCTGGCTCCCAAACATCTTCACGTCCACCAGCGAATCCAAAAGTTTTGAATCCCATTGATTCCAAAGCAACGTTTCCGGTCAAAATCATTAAGTCAGCCCAAGAAATTTTGTTTCCATATTTTTGTTTAATAGGCCATAGTAATCGTCTGGCTTTATCTAGATTAGCGTTGTCTGGCCATGAATTTTGTGGTGCAAACCGTTGTTGACCTGAACGTGAACCACCTCTTCCATCTCCTGTTCGATACGTTCCCGCACTGTGCCATGCCATACGGATAAACAATGGTCCATAGTGTCCGAAATCTGCTGGCCACCATTCTTGAGATTGTGTCATTAGGTCGCGCAAATCCTTTTTAAGTGCTTCGTATTCCAATTTTGTGAAAGCCTCGCGGTAGTTGAAATCACTAGGCATTGGACTCGTAAGTGAAGAGTTTTGACGCAAGACACTTAAGTCCAGTTGATTTGGCCACCAATCGCGATTAGTTGTTCCTGAAGGAATAGTTTTGGGTGGGGTGGTTGGCGCTGCTGTTGATGACGGTGGAGGAACGGCATGAACCGGACACTGACTTACAGGAGCAGAATCTTTTGATTTGTTTGGTTTTTTCTGTGCGTGAAGACTAAACGCCAACAACGCACTCGACAAAATGAGCATTTTTTTCATGATGAAAAATTTTGGTGATACAATAATTCACGACAAGATTAAAGATTAGTTTTGTTTCATAAAAACGATATTTTCAATATTATTATTGATAAAATAGATGAATATACAACAATTACAGTATGTATTAGCAGTTGCAGAGAAGCGTCATTTTGAAACTGCTGCCGAAAGTTGCTTTGTAACTCAATCCACTCTTAGTACCATGATTTCTAAGCTAGAAGAGGAGTTGGGCCTTAAAATTTTCGATAGAAAACGCAAACCCGTTGAGGTAACTCAAGAAGGGGAAATTTTAATAGAACAGTTCAAAACTATACAGCTAGAAATTTCCCGTTTGACAGAAATCACCAAGGAAATAAAAGGCGAAGTCAAGGGTAATCTCTCTATTGCAGTCATTCCAACGATTGCGCCTTTTCTTCTGCCTTTGTTCTTACAATCCTTCGCGGAGCAATTTCCTGAACTTCTAATAAAAGTCAGAGAGCAGACAACCGCTGAAATTTTACGACAACTGAAATCACGTGATTTAGACATTGGAATTATTTCCATCCCTGTTGACGACCCAGAAATTGAAGAGTGGAAATTGTACGATGAACCCTTTGTTTATTACTCACAAAATGAACTTAACAAACTTCAAGTTTCCGTTGGCGATATAGATAGAAATAATCTTTGTCTTCTGGAGGAAGGACATTGCATGCGGACGCAAGTTTTAAAACTCTGTGATTTACAAGACAACGAATTACTAACCAAACTAAATTTTGAGTACAAAGCGGGTTCCATTGATAGTTTGTTGCGCTTCGTAAAGGCGAACAAAGCTGCTACATTATTGCCCTATCTTTCCACAGTGGATTGGAATGAAGAAGCCAAACAACACCTCAGCGAATTTCTGCCTCCTGTTCCTTATCGAAGTGTAGGAATTGATGTGCATCGTCATTTTGTCAAACGTAAAGTATTGGATTTACTCCTTAAAGAAATCAACCAAAAGTTAGCACCGATTTTACCAAAATCTTTGGATTTGGGAGCGCAGATTCGACCGATGTGAGGGGTAAATGATGTTGTAAACGAAATTCATTATTCAAAAGCATCATTATAGATTTTGCAAATTTTCATTCCAAACGTAATGGTGGACTCAAGTTCGAAAGTCACAAAAAAAGCTTAAGTCAATCTTTCACTGACCTGAATAATTTTACTTTTATCCATTCTCTAAAACTATGAAAGCAAATTCACAACGAACCTTTTTCTCACCCGGACGGATAAATCTTCTCGGTGAACATTTGGATTATAATGGAGGTTGGGTGCTTCCTGCAGCAATAGACAAAGGCATTTACTTGAAAATTGTACCACAATCCGAGCGTTGTGAAGTACGACTTGAAGATGGAAAGCAAGGATATTTTCATGAAAAAACAGAACTTGCTAAACTGCCTAATTGGCTGCGCTATCCTTTCGGTGTCTGGAAGGAAATGAAAGCTCAAAACTCCAATATTCAAGGTTTTATTGCGGAACTTTCGGCAGACCTTCCAACAGGTGCAGGCTTGTCCTCGTCGGCAGCTTTGTGTTCTGTTTTTGCTTATGCTTTGAATGAGCTTTACAACTGTGAGTTGTTAAAGATAGATTTGGCATTAATTGCGCAAAGAGTTGAACACACCTATATTGGCGTGAATTGTGGCATAATGGATCAATTTGCTGTTCTACACGGAAAAGAAAATCACGTCATCAAACTACAATGCGCTGATTTACAATATGAATACTTTCAAATTAAAACAAAAAATTATGCTTGGATTTTGGTTGACACATGCGTGAAACATACCCTTTCAGATTCGCCATACAACCAAAGAAGAGCAAACTGTGAGAAAGGTTTGAAAGAAATTAAATGTGTTTTTCCAGAGATTTCTCATCTAGCTCTAGCAAATATTTCACAACTGAGAGTTGTAAGCCACAAGCTCAGTAATGAAGAATTAATGCACTGCACTTACGTAATTGAAGAACAAAATCGAGTGGAGAAATTTGTAAATGCCTTAGAAAACAAGGATATTGATGTTGTTGGTACACTACTTTTTGAAACGCATGATGGACTAAAAAACAAATACAAAGTAAGTTGTGACGAAGCTGATTTTTTGGTTGATTTTGCCCGTCAAGACAAGCGAGCAAAAGGTGCTAGAATGATGGGCGGAGGATTTGGAGGTTGTACTATCCATTTAGTGGAGGAAGAAAGTACCGCTGCCTATTCAGAAGCCATTGCAACCGCTTACTTCAATAAATTCGGCATTCAACCCAACATTTATTCGGTGAAAATAGGGGAGGGGACACGTGAAATTTTATAATTGTAGCAAATGAAAAAAGTACTTTTTATTGATACCGTTCACCCAGTTTTGTGGGAGACACTTGAAAAAGAAGGGTTTACATGTGAAGATGTTACCAAAGTCTCAAGAGACGAATTAAAGTCGCGATTGGATGAGGTAATTGGATTGGTTACTCGCTCAAGAATTTCACTGGATGAAGATTTTTTGAAGCACGCGAATAAGCTCGAATTTATTGCTCGTTCAGGTTCAGGACTTGAAAACATTGATAAAATTTATTGTAGGGAACGTGGCATTAAACTTTACAATTCTCCCGAAGGAAATCGAAATGCGGTTGCAGAACACGCCTTGGGAATGTTGTTGGTGTTATTAAATAAAATGCACAGTGCCCACATCGAGGTCAGACAAGGAATTTGGCGAAGAGAAGCAAATCGCGGTGAAGAATTGGACGGAAAAACGGTAGGAATCATTGGTTACGGAAATAATGGTGCAGCCTTTGCCAAAAAGCTACGTGGTTTTGATGTAAAAGTGATGGCTTATGACAAATACAAACAAGGTTTTGGTGATCACTTTGTCCAAGAATGTACTCTTGAAGCCATTCAAAGAGAGGCCGATGTGTTGAGTTTTCACATTCCACAAAACAATGAAACCCGATTTATGGGTAACAAATCGTTTTTTGATTCCTTTGAAAAACCTTTTTGGTTACTCAATTTGTCAAGGGGAAAAATTGTTGAAACAAAAGCCTTGGTAGATGCCTTAAAATCAGGAAAAATTAAAGGAGCAGGCTTGGATGTTTTAGAATATGAAACCAAAAGTTTTGAATCGTTTTTTGAGCAAAGTCTGCCTGAAGAATTCTCCTATCTCATTAACGCACCAAATGTTATTATAACACCACACGTAGGCGGTTGGACAAAGGAAAGTTATTACAAACTGAGTAAGGTTTTAGCGGATAAGATTTTGGGAGATTGACCTTGTTAAAACAAAATCTACCATAACTTAATAAAATGACTGTCATTTTGTTTGGGTATAAACAAAACATTAAAGATTGCATTACAGAAAGCCTTTTGAAGAGGGTTGTATTATGATTTATCAAGATAATAACCAGTCGATTACGTTTAATTTTTGTATCCCTTTATAAGATGTTTCTGGTTCTACATCGGTTGTAAGTAATACTCGTTTATTAAAGTCTTTTATCAATTCAAAAGGTCTTATTTCCCTTTCAAAGGTGCTTTGCTCTTTCGTACTCCAAGCCACTTGGTAGTATTCTTTGTCTCCTTTTGGAGTTTTTACAACAAAATCAATTTCAGTATTATCAGCCTTCCCGACATACACTTCATTTCCTCGTCTAATTAACTCTAAGTAAACAATGTTTTCCAGATTATGCCCTAAATCATTGTTGTATTTTTCACCGAGAAAAAACTTTTTGAAGCCCAAATCAACTGTGTAATATTTTTCTTGTGTCATCAGCAATTGTTTTCCTTTTACGTCAAAACGCTTTACTTTGTAAAATAAATAGCATTCGTTCAACGCACCTAAATAATTGCCGATGGTGTTGTGTGAAATTTTTATTCCCGATGATTGCAGGGTATTTGTTATTTTTTTTGGAGAAATTACTGAACCTATCGAATCAAAAAGAAATTCAGTTGTCTTTTTAAAATAGTCTTGGTTTTGCCATTTATACCTTACCATTACATCTTTTTGAATAATATTTTCGATTACTCCTTTTACATAATTTCTAATTGTATTTTCGGGTAATTCAATTGTTCCAGGCAATCCTCCATTTTGCATGAATTTTGCGAACAATATATCCGTGCGCGAAATATCTTCTTGTGTCAGCAGATATTCTTTAAAGGAAAACGGTAACACAGGAATTGCATAATACCTACCTGTGAGCAAAGTGCCCAATTCACTACTCAATAAATAGGCATTTGAACCTGTAACATACACATCTATGTTTGGTTTTACATACAAACCATCGACTAACCGTTCAAACTCTTTTACGTTTTGAACTTCATCTAAAAACACATAGCAAGGTTTGGATAAATCTAATTGGCTAGTTATGTAATTATACAACCCTTGCAGGTCGTTGAGCCATTTTAGATTTTCAATATCTTCAAAATTGATAAAAGCGATTTGTTGTTCCTTCACCCCGTCAGAAAGCAAATGATCACGAAATTGTTGCATCGCAGTTGATTTACCGCTACGTCTTACACCGGTAAGCAATTTGATGAGGTTTTTATCTCTCAGGCTTATTAGTGTATTCAAGTAATCTTGTCTAACAATTTGTTTCATTTTATTTGTTTATAGACCAAACTTTATAAAAATGGAAAGTTTGGTCTACGAAGATAATACATAAACACAGACCAAACTTCAAAAAAACATAAAGTTTGGTCTAAGTCTTTAGTTGCTGAATGATAGTGGTACTCTAAATTGCTTATGGATATATTATACCAATTGCCACGAATAATGTCGTGCAATAAATTATTTGTGGTATAATGCCGACATAACATTCGATACAATTCGAATAAGACATTTTATGCCATCGTCGGTATTAGGTATCCTAAAAGCACTTTCCTACTTCAACTCTTCGATAAACTTAGGAAACTCAATTTTTCAGTTTGTTGGATTTCTGAAAAACAAACCCAACGCCCACCACGGTATATCCTAAAAATGTGAAAAAAACGAGCGTTTCCTCGAGTTTTAAAAGTGGAATAATGACCAATAAAATTCCCCAAAAACCGAGGCGCAACCAACCCAATTGTTGAATGATATGGAGTTGTGTCAACTGCCAGTCTGTTGTTCTTCCCATTCTTAAATCCGTTTGCAAACGCATTTTTTCTGAAAAGTAAAGTAAGGGCAACAAAACAACGCCTTGCGGAATTCCCCATTCGGTGTAAGTCAGAAATTTCCAGAAGGAATGCAACAAATTGTGGGCAGGATGCAACGCAAACACCACCAAATGCACAAAAAACGCATCAAGAATGAACTGACCAACCTGTTTACCAAGGATATTATTTCCCGTTTGAATGCCGTTTAAACGCTTCTTAAGGAAAAGCAAACGCCCCAACTGATCGAAAAGAAAAAACAACAGAATAAAGTGCAAATCCCAATTCCACCAGAAAAATCCAGCAAGTGGAATCCCAATTTCACCAAGGAGCGCACTAATTAACTCAACGCGTTTCATCGCAACTTTTTCAAAACTTCTGCTCTCTCTCTTGACAACTCGAATTCAGGATTGATTTTTAGTGCTTTTGCATAAGACAATAAAGCGTTGGATATATCTTTTTTGTCCTCGTAAATGAGTCCCATATTGTGCCAAGACTCAAGGTGATTGGGTTCAATTTCTACGGCTTTGTCGTAATAAATCATCGCAGAGTCAAGATTCAAAGCTGAAAATTGATGAATGAAACCAATTTGAAAATACGCTTCATGATAGCTTGGGTCTATTTTTACCATTCGGCGGTACAAGCGTTTTGCATCCTCTTCTTTTCCAAAAATTTGTTTTGCGTAAGCCAACGAGTACAACACATCCGGATTTTTGGGTTGAAGTTTGCTCGCTGTGGTGTAATACTCAATACAAATCGGGTCTTCTTTGGCCTGATAAAGTGCGCCGAGCATGAGGTAGCCGCCATAAAAATCAGGGTCTTGTTGCACCGCCGTTTCGTAGGAAGAAACCGCCAATTTAAAGTTGCCTAATTTTCGGTAGTTGGTGCCTTTAAGCACATAAGCATTTCTGAATTTCTTGTCAACGCGTAAGGCTTTGTTGATGTAAACGAAGGAGTTATCGTAGTCTTCAAACATGGAATACGTGTTTGCTAATCCTAGAAGAGCTTCTTTGTTAGACGGTTCTTTTTTCACCAATTTCTTGAAAATTCGATGAGCGCGAAACAAGTCGTCGGCACGGAAATTTGGTTTGTTAATCAAGGCTTCTGCATAAAGCAAACGTGCTTCTGTTCGGTTGCTATCCAAACGAAAGGCTTTTGCGGCATCACTAAGTGCATCTGCAAACAAATAGTTTTCCAAATTTTGTTTTCCGCGTTGAATTAGAAAAGGAATGCTATCGGGATAAATTTTTAGAAGGCTGTCCAAACTTGCACCGGAAAGATTTGTGGGAGTAGTTTTTGATGTTTCACCGCAACTCGTTAAGATTAGTAGGCTTGAAATCAATAAAATAGGTGAAAAAATTATTCTGAAAAAGGACATAACTACTTCTAAAAATGAATGACAAAAGTAAACATTGAAAAAGAAACGGGATTTACTTGATCAGTGGGGTGAACAAATGCGAATTTATGGCGGTTTAAATCTGTAACTTTGAACTTAAATTCCTTATCAAATGAAAAAGTTATTCCTTTTCGCTCTCGTTTTTACCGCTGTGTCTTTTCAACAATTTTTAGCGCAATGTTCGCAGTGTAAACTTTTATCTGAACAAGGTTCTCAATTGGATGAATCTTCTTTTGGAACAAACATCAATAGCGGAATTCTTTATTTGATGATTATTCCTTACTTGATTTTGATGTTTTTGTTTCGCAAGCAAATTTTAGGATTTGTGAAAGGGTTTGTAAAAGCGAAGGGGTAAGTTTTTATAAAGCATCCTAAACAGTTGATAACTAAAACAAAAAGAGTTACCTTTTGCCATATTAATTTTAAAATCCGCTGTATGAAAACACTACTTCTTCTTTTAGTTTTGTTGTTTTCAACCTCAATGTTGGCGTTGAAAGATTCGCAGTGGATGGCCGCACTTCAAAATTCGGGTTTGACTTTCCGAAAAATATCGATTTCTAAAGACGGACGTTATGCAGCTGGTTTGGTCGAAAATCAAAATACGCTTTGTTATTTCGAGAAAAAAATGGGCGAATATCCCTTAAATTCTAATCTCAATCTATCTGACTTTCAAGGTGCTTTCCGACCAACAAACTTCCCTAAAAACGAATACATTTATTATGTTTTTGTTGATGTTACAGGGATCACGTGTCGTGAATTCAATCGCGTTTCAGATATTCCCTTCGCCAATGGAGAAACAAATAGAGAGGGCGTAAGACACTTTCGAAATGAACAAATCATTTATTATGACAAAAACGGCATTAGAAAGTCAAGACAGCCTTCGAGAGTTTATCGTTTTACGCGACAAAGAAATTTAAGACGTTTGAATCTCAACGGCGATCTTCAAATTTGTGAACCTATCGAAAATTTATTCTGGAAAGGAAATAATATTTATTTGTTCTATGACAACTTAACCGCTTTTTCGGTGCTGCAACTTAATGGTGAAATTTCCAGCCAACAACACATTGATTACACTTTTCCAAAAGGAATGGCATTCGATAAAAGTCACGAAATAGTTCAAGACAAGGTGACGGAGGAATTTTACTTTGTTGTCGCAACGAATTTTTCTTATTTGTGGTACGAACTTGACGAAGAAAATCAATCCACACGCGTACTTAAAAAATTCAACGATGTTTGGGTGAATCCAAATTGGGATTTGAGCATGGGTCTATTGAACTATCAGTACCTGAGAGGAAATCGCTACGAACAAATGCAGGAAGTCCTGAAATAGGTGTTCGAAAGTGTTCAACAGAAATTTGTATAAAACCTCATTCCTTCTGCTTTTTGTAGCAGTTTTGGACTATTTCCCAGCCTTTGGACAACAAGAACCATTAATGTTTTTCTTTTGGAAGCATCAAAATTTTTACCTTCCTTCCGAAACTGGCGGTGAAAATTCGTTTGATGAATTGATTAGAGTTAAAAGAGGGAAGATTTGGATTAAAAAAATAAAGTTAGTGATCCATTGTTGAACGTAATGGATTAGTATTAAAGAAAAATATTCCAGAAGAAAAATAAAAAACCAGACCACCTCAGAACCATTATATATACTAGCAATTTTTTAAAAATCCCAAAAACATTTAACTTTTGTTTAATATTTTTTAATAAAAATTAACTTAGTACATGACAAAAAAATTAAGTACCTGAAAATCAGTAAAATAATTCACTTTTTTCTTGTTTAAAACCTTGAATATCAGTATCTTAGATGATGAATTCCACTTCGTCTCAAAGAATGATTTCCAAGGTTGGTAACGAAAGTACAACCTTATTAGATGTTCTCCAAAAAGAATTTGGAGGAAAATTGAATTTAGCAAGAATAAAGTTTTTGAGTCTTATGCTCAAAGCCTTGTG
>Ga0169931_10009101_pt1 | contig 14392 bp, 17 predicted proteins | sample Kivu_15m_20L_FD_129675 | JGI IMG/M metagenome (GOLD analysis project Ga0169931, IMG submission 129675) | Freshwater microbial communities from Lake Kivu, Western Province, Rwanda to study Microbial Dark Matter (Phase II) - Kivu_15m_20L... | ecosystem: Environmental > Aquatic > Freshwater > Lake...
ACAAACAGAAATTATTTTTTTTAAGCTCATCTCATCAAAATCGGTCATAAAGTCATCAATTAAAAAACAGGTACTGCCCTGTTTTTCTAAAAGAAGTTTAACCTGGGCGATCTTAATGAGCAAAACAATCAACTTTTGTTGCCCTCGAGATGAAAAAAGACGAGCAGGCTTATTTTGAAAAATGATCGAAAAATCATCAAGATGAGCTCCAAATAAAGATCTTTTAAATCTTCGTTCTTCTTGAAATAAATGAGTTTGCCAATTTTTATAAAAATCTTGCCACTGATCATTATCTATTTTTTTAGGTTGGTATGTTAATTGTAATTGATAAGCACCGTTCCATTGTTCATGCAAGAAGGTATCACATATAGTTTGTAACTGTTCAATAAAATTTTTACGGTGCTCTTGAACTATTATTGTCTGCTCCCAAAGCTTCTTAGTCCATATTTCTAGTTCATCTTGATTAGGATAAAGTTGATGCAATAAAGCATTACGGTTATCAAGTATTATTTTAAAACTTTTGAATATTGATAATAATTTTGGATTAAATAATAACAAAGCATGATCAAGAAAATCTCTGCGTTTATCAGGACTATTTTTGACAATACATAAATCATCTTCTGTAACGCTGACAATCCGATAATGTTCACGTAATTGTTCATAGGAGCTAATTACTTGTTGATCTACCTTAATGTGCCGTTTATTATTACTGTACCCTATCTTTATTTCTTGATTGTTAAACAACGCTTTAATAAAAAAACCGGTCTGCCCAAATTGTACTAAATCTTTAGGTGAGCTTGTTCTAAAAGAACGTAAATAACAAATATAATATAAGGCTTCAAATAAAGAAGTTTTTCCTGATCCATTAATGCCTTCAAGTAAAATTAATGGACCATCAAAAGAGAACGTCGCTTGATCAAAACAACGAAATCTTTTAAGTTCAAGCTTTTGAAGACAAGGTTCCATTATGATTGTAAATTAGTGGGCGAAACAGGCATAACAAGGTACGTTAAATGATATTTATCTTTTTCTGTTGTTTCAAAAATTATTGGTCTTGAAGAATCTTGCAGATAAAACGTAACTTCATTATCTGAAAAAGCATTTAATCCACTCAACAAATACGGTGCATAAAATCTCACATCAAGACTAGCGCCTGAAAATCCACTTAGTGATAACTTTTCTTCGAGTTTCCCTACTTCTTTATTATGCATTGCAACATCAACAGAATCATCTTTAAACCCAAAAGAAGTTGCAATAAATTGACCGGATAATAAACAAGAAGAACGACGTAATGTTTTTATTAAATTTGAACGGTCAATAGTTGCAGGAACAAAGCCTTTTTTATCTAAAATTCCTTTGTATTCAGGAAATGGATTAACTAATAATTTTGAAAAGAAGTTAAACGTATCGCCCGAAAAGACTATTTGACTTGAACAAGTTCCTAAAAATACTTCTTGCTGTCCTGCACTTTCTAATATTTTTTTTAACTCAAGCACCGCTCTACGTGGCAATAACCAATTTTGTGGTTTATCAAGCTGATAACGGTCGGTCTGAATCTGTGCTAAACAATGGCCATCAGTTGTAGTCATTGAAAGATGATCTTTGCTTATTTCAAGAAATAAACCATTAAGAGCAGGATTAGCATTGTTCTGAGGAATTAAAAACCCTACTTTATCAAGCAAAGTTAATAAAAAAGGAGCATCAAGCTGCATTAAATTTTCGATTCTTTCTGGAAACGGTGGAAACTCTTGTGGATCTTTAATATTTAAAGAAAGTTTTACCGGTCCAGAAGCTAAAGAAAGTTGTGTCTTAGTCAGTGTAAAAGTAATTACATCATCAAGTTCTTTTACAATATCAAAAAGACGTTTTCCATTGACTAAAAATGTACAATTTTGGGTAAATGAACTTTCTTTGACAAGGTAACTTGATTGTAGACTTATTTCTAAATCAGTACTTTTTAAAATGAGTTCTTTTGGTCCTACATTAAAAAGAATAGACGTTGTAGCATCAAGGGTAGTTCTTTTTGAACAGATCGGCTGCATTGAAGAAAGAATAGAAAGAAGTGGTTTTTGTTCTACAACAAACTTTTCTGCCATAATAAAACCTTTACTACACAATTGATTGAAATAATTACTCTTTTATAATAACTTACTCTAAGGTTTTTAGCAAAAGTTCAGGCAACTTATTTTGAGAAAGAAAATATGATGAAAAAAGAAATTTTTTTGATAGGTTTATTCACTCTCTTTTCTTTAACAGCAAGTGAAAAACAAGGAGAAAAAAGAAAAGCTGATCAAGCAGAACTATCTGATAACCAGTTACCGCCTAAAAAAAGGATTAATCGTGAGGGTACTGTTATCATCGACCAACAGAAACCCCCAAAAGATTCTGCTATTGCTTTACCGATAGATCTACCATTAGTTGCTGCTCAAGCTGCTCAACATGTCACAAGTCAAGAGCTTCCACTGCCTGATGCACCTTATCACTGTCCACAATGTAAAGGTAAATTTGAAATTTCAAAAGAAGAGCATGAAAAAGGGTGTATACCGCTTAATGCTAACATTTGCTGTGTGAATCAGGGCTGCAGGAGAACTTTTAAAAAACCAGGGCATTTAAAAGCTCACCTTCGGCATTGTCCGCATAGAAAATAAGTTGCTGTTCAATATAATTTTCTAAAGTTTGATCAATAGGGAAAAGTCTTCTTAATTTCAATTTTTTAAGGAGGTTATTAAGTTTTTTATACTCAAGTAAAATTTTAAATTCTTCTTTGGTAATTTTTGGCTTTATAACAGTCTTTTTCCTGTAAAGCATCGATTTAATAGTTTCTAATGAATCTGAATTTTCTTTTTCTGCTCTATTACACCATTGAGCTATGCCATATATTTTTTTAATTATACTATAACTTCGGTAAATACAATACAAGACCGTACAATAAGAAAGAAGGCTTGATCCCAAAGCAAATTTCAAGCCATAATAGCCAACATTTGCTAAGCTAAAAAAACAAGAAGTTGCCCATTTTTGTGGAAAGACTTTTAATTGTTGCCACCATGAAGGTTCAGGAATCAGTTCAATCTTAAAAGGACTGTTGGGAATAACCACAATATGTAATGCATGGCCAGGGTAACGAGTTGCTGCTTCTTGTAGAAATTGTATGTTTTCAGGGCAAAGGTTACAAAGATGTATTTCTAAAATATCGTGGCACCAGGTTGTTGTAAAAAAAGAGAACAAGAAAAATTTAAGACCGTGGATGTTTGTCATCATAAATTTTACGTAAATGACTGGTTTCAATATGGGTATAAATTTGGACCGTTGCAAGTTGTTCATGTCCTAAAAGCATCTGTAATGAACGCAAATTAGCACCCTTTTTTAATAAATGTGTCGCTAAAGAATGGCGCAATTGATGGGGAGAAAGTTCTTTCTTGATCCCTGCTTTGAGCGTTAAATCTTTTAAATACATAAAAAAAGATTGCCGAGTAAGTGCTTGTAATTTTTTACCATAAAAACTTGGAAATAAATAATCAGTTTTTGTTGTGCTGTCTTTATTAATTAATAACGGGTAAACCTGGTTCAGGTAGTTACCAAGAAGTGTGAGCATATGCTGTGGAACCGGTACCATTCGGTCTTTGCCTCCTTTGCCAGTAATCATAATGAAACCACTTGAAAAATCGATCTGTGTTACCTTTAAGTGGGTTAATTCACTAATTCGCATTCCTGTTACATACAGCAAATACAACATTACTTTATTACGAAATCCAACATCGGTTACTTCTGCATCAGCCGTTTTAAGCAATAGTTCAATTTCTTTTTCTGAAAGATAGTGTGGTAGTTTGTTTTCAAGCTTAGGAGTAATTAATTGTTCAGCTGGATTAGGAATATCAAAATATTGGTTTAAATATAAAAAAAATGTTTTAAAGCATGATATTTTACGAGCCATGCTTTTTGCTTTTAAACCATCTTCTTTGAGTATTTTTAAAAAATCTTTAAGGTCTTGCAAAGTTGTTTTATCAAAAGTAACAAGCCGTTCATCTAAAAAATAAGCTAGTTGTTCAAGATCTCGCTGATAAGCTTCAAACGTATTGTGTGCCACTCTACGCTCTGTTAAAAGATAATTTTCAAATTTTTCAAGCAGTGCCTTATTGTCCATTAGTACTCTTTTTTAATATAGCTTTTGTAAGTATAGCTCAAAAAAAGAGTACCTTAATTTATAGAATCAAACAAGCTTATTGAGGGCAATCAATTAAAGTTTAAAAACCTAGGGGCTGGAAAACGTCCTTGGGCTTGCAGAGCTGCAACGTTCGCTCTTTGAATTGCCTTTCTTGCCTCTTGGCCTGCTCTATATTGAGCCTTTTGAGATGGACACTTCTTGCCTGCCCAAGGATTATTATTTCCGTCAGCCACCTGAACAGCTCCTAAATTTTGAAGATGAAGATCTTGTTGAGCTTGTTCAACAGCGGCAGCTGCTTGAGCTTGGCGAGCTTGCTCCATTAATGCTTGATGCAATTCATCAAAGTTAAATTTTTCTTTTTTGTTTGGTTGTTCTGCTTCTATTAATGCTTGATGCAATTGAGTAAAATCAAAAGAATTTTCTGCATTTGATTTCATTGCTTGTGCGGAAGGAAAAGGAAGCCTATAGAAACCTCTTTCATCTCTTACTATAGCTCCATTAAAACTTTTTATTTTGCATCGTTTGCCTAAAGAGCTTGTACAAAATGTATTACTAAAAGAACTTAGTATAAAAACAAACAAAAAAAATAACTTATTCATATAGTTATAACCTCTTATTATTAATTAGACTTTACGTTGCTAGATACTTGCGATTGCATACTTTTTAAAGACTCTCTGATCATGATAAGCACAACGCAAGCTGCTCTCTGAGTTGATTTGCCATGTAAGTTAAGCCCAACCTCTTGACAAATAGCTACTGGCTGAGCCAAAGAATCAGCAATATCTTTGGATTGACCTTTAAAAAGTATATCTTTAATATAGCATACTAATGAATAAAAGCAATAGGAGGCTTTATTCTTCAAAATTTTTACTAATAAGATCGAGCGACAAAGCAATCAGATTGACTTGATTTTTGACAATTAAAACATACCCTATGTTGCTTTTGATCTAATAATAAGCAGCGAATAGAAAGTGTGTATTGTTTTAACACCCCTTCACATTCACGTGATCCACAAAACCCAGTTTTAATAACATTGGTTTCTGCAACTCGTTTAATCTCTTCTAAGGTATCTTTATCGATTATTAAGCTTTCAGTCTTTTGCTTTGCTTTATCAAACATCGCTTTCTGTAGATTTTTCAGCTGCGTTGGAATAAGTTCAACAACATTGTCTAGCTCAACCGTAGCTTTTGAGCCTAATCTGTCAGCTATAACCACTTGATTATTTTTAAGATCACGTGGTCCAATTTCTATACGAACTGGCACGCCACGTAGCTCCCAGTGAAAAAATTTATTTCCTGGGGTCTTTTGTTGGTCATCGTCAATTTTTATGCGAGTAATTATTTGTAATTCTTTCTTAAGAGTTTCAGCGGTGTTTAAAACAAGTGTCCGTTCTTCTTCAGTCTTGTAAATTGGAATAATTATCACTTGAATTGGAGCAACAGCAGGAGGAATAACTAATCCTTTTTGATCTCCGTGAGTCATAACAAGAGCGCCAACTAAACGAGTAGTTGAACCCCAGCTAGTAAGCCATGGATATTCAAGCTGCCCTTCTTTATTTTGAAATTGCATATCAAATGCTTTTGCAAAGCTTTGAGAAAGTAAGTGGGATGTTCCCATTTGCAAGGCTTTTGCATCGGGCATAAACCCTTCAAAGGTATATGTTTTTTCTGCGCCAGGAAATTTTTCACCTTCTGATTTGCGTCCTGTTTGAACAGGAATTGCTAAATAATTTTCTGCTACTTGACGATAGATTTCAAGCATTTGTTCAGTCGTTTTTTGAGCATCTTCTTTGGTTGCATGAGCAGTGTGTCCTTCTTGCCAAAAAAATTCAGTCGTTCTTAAAAAAGCTCTTGGCCGTTTTTCCCAGCGGAGAACGTTTGCCCATTGATTAATTTTTAACGGTAGATCACGCCAGGACTTTATCCATTGCGCAAACATGTGATGAATTATGGTTTCTGAAGTAGGTCGAACAACTAATGGCTCATCCAGCTTTTTTCCGCCAGCATGAGTAACAATAGCAAGTTCAGGAGCAAACCCTTCAACGTGGTCAGCCTCTTTTTTTAAAAAAGATTCTGGAATTAAAAGTGGAAAGACTGCATTTTCAGCACCACTTTCTTTTATTTTTTGATCAAGTATAGCCTTTATTTCTTCCCAAATTGCGTTTCCATAGGGACGAATTACCATGCAACCACGAACTGGAGACTGGTCAACCAGCTCAGCTTGATAAATGACTTCTTGGTACCACTCTGGAAATTTCGTTTTGATATCTGGGAGCTTATTCATAGTGCTCTTTCATTTTGATCGATAATTTGCTATTAGTAGTAGTATGCCAAAATTTTAAAAACCAAACAAGAAGGAAATTCCCGTGTCTGATACTGCAACAACGTTACAAAATCTTAAAGACTTAGTTGAACAATTTACCAAAGAACGGGACTGGCAAAAATTTCATACCCCAAAAAATGTCAGTATGGACATAGTTGGAGAAGCTGCTGAACTGATGGAATTCTTTTACTGGTGTGAAAGCAAAGAGAGCTTTGAGATTGTTGAGAAAAATCGTGACAAGGTTGAACATGAAGTTGCTGATATAGCGTTTACTCTGCTCAATTTCTGTAATAGAACAGGGATAGATTTGACAAAAGCGTTCACTGAAAAAATGAAGCTTAATGCCCAAAAATATCCGATTGAACTTTGCAAAGGTAAATCAGATAAATACACTGCCTATCAAACGATTAAAAAGGGCTAACCCTAATTTATATAACCCTGTTTTAGCTCTTCTTGATAGAAAAGATAAAGACCATAAGTAGTAATGATCATGGTAATATAAAAAAATATTGAAACGGTTCTGCCAAACCAAATATAGTCATAAAATGCAGTAAAAAGAGGTGTTATAAAACCAAAAAAAGAAATCATAGTCGCTGTATAACGGTGCAGTAAATGTGCATATAAATTGAATGAAAAAACATTCCCTAAAAGAATTAATAGTATTAAAGCAGTTAATACTATTGGATTCATAAATTCTGTGTAGGTTGGAATAGTTTCAAGAAATGGTGATGAAGCAAGTGTTAAAAGACCTCCAAAAAACATCCCTAAAGCATTAACAAAAAAATATGAATGATTATATTCTGTAGTTAATTTTCTCATTGCAATCCAACCAATACAAGAAGAAACTACTGAAGTTATTGCCATGATTTCTCCCATAGAAAGAAAACCTACAGAACCTCCGATATCTTCAAGTATGCTACTATCTGCCATAAGTATCGGCAAGAAACTTGCACATCCAATAAAAAATCCAATCCATTTTTTTACAGTCATTGTTTCTTTAAAGAAAATATAAGAAAATAATGCAGTAATAAAGGGAGAAAGATTATAAAGTAAGCAGACTTTAGCAGCGCTGACATATTTATAAGAAACATATTCTAATACAAAAGAAAAATAGATATGAAACAGTAAAATTACTGCAAACCATTTTACTTCTTCCTTTTTAATAGCAAATGAACCCTTTTGATAAAAACGGTAAAAAGCAAGTAACAAAAGTCCAGCCATAACCATACGGATACCCGTAAAAAAAATAGGTGGAACATGTGAAACTGCTTCAGAACCAATAGTAAAGGTAGAAGCAAAAATAGCATAAAGTAATAAAATCTGAATCATAAAAATCCTTTAAAGACGTTTACCAGAAATAAGATTCACGAAAATAGTATAACAGATTTTTAATATTTTACTATTTGTATCGTTTTGAAAGGAGATACAACTCTTCTTTGTAAAAAAGCCAAAATGAAGATGAAAGTATTAAAAGTGAAACAAAAAAGTTTATTCCAATAGGCTGTTCATAAAAACTATAACCTAATAAAGCAGCAATAAAAGGTACCAATAATTGACCAAAAGTTACAAGGGTAACGGAGTATTTTGTGACTAAATAACTGTATAATGGATAAGCAATCAAAGTATGGGTAAAAAAGAGAAAAGTCATTAATTGCAATGCAGGCTTTAGATTATAAAGAGGTGCAGGATTCCATGTTTCAAATAATAATGAACAAATAAAAGATAAAAGACCGCCTCCAAGCATTCCCCACCCTAAACAAAAAGAGAGTGGACAACCTTGCTCTTCAACTATTTTTTTTGAAACAATTCCACATAAAACTTTGCTTAAAGTTGAAAGTACTATTGCACAATAAGCTATTAAAATAATTTTATTATCTATTGCTCCAATCTTAATATCTGTCATCAAAAGCGGCAACATACCAATAACTCCAACTATCAAAGCTATTATCTTATTTCTATCAAATTTTTCATCTAAAAGAAGCCAAGAAAAAAATGCTGCTATTAGTGGACCTGTGCAAAATATAAGTGCCGCATTTGATGCTGGGACGTATTGCAGAGCAATTAATCTCAATATATCCATACCAAAAGCAGTTAAAGAATAGCCCGCAATTAAAGAAATATAAGAAGATTTAAAGAGAAAATTTTTTCGATTGAAATAATAAAAATATGCTAAAAAAATTATGCCTCCAGGAGCAAGCCTTACACCTATCGCAAAAAAAGGTGCGGCGTAACAAGTCAATTGCTTACCAAAAGTAAAGACCGATGCAACAATACTATAAAATATCAGAAGTAAAAACATGTATGATTTCCTATAAAAAAGCTTTAAGAATTTTGTTTTCGGATTCTTGATAAAAGGTACAGCTCTTCTTTATAAAAAAGCCAAAATGAACCAGAAAGGATTAAAAGAGAAATAAAGAATGTTACTCCAATAGGTTGACTATAAAAAATGTAGCCTAAAATTGCTGCAATAAAAGGAACAGAAAGCTGTCCAAAAGCAACTAGAGTTACAGAATACTTTAAGATTAAATAACCATAAAGTGGGTAAGCAATCAAAGTATGAGTTGCAAATAAAAAGCTAATTAATTGCAAAGCAGGCCATAAATCAGAAACAGGCAGAGGGTTCCATGTTTCAAATAATAAAGAACTGATAAACCCTAAAAGACCCCCACCTAGCATTCCTGAACCTAAGCATAAAAAGAATGGGCAACCTTTTTTTTCAATTAATGTTTTTGAAATAATTCCACATAAAACAGTACCCAGTGTAGAAGCAAAGGCTCCCAAATAACAGATAATAATAGTATTGAGAGCAAGATCATTATGAGCTTGAACATGCTCAACAAGTAATGGAATCATTCCTGCAACGCCAATAATTAAAGCTATAATTTTCACTTTATCAAATCGTTCATTCATAAAGCACCATGAGAAAAATGCGGCTATAAATGGAGCTGTGCAAGAAATAAGTGCTGCATTTGAAGCTGGAATATACTGTAGCGCAAGTAATCTAAGAGCATCCATACAAAAAACTGCAATTGCATATCCTGCCATTAATGGCAGGTACGAACGTTTGACAATAAAATCTTTACGATGAAAAAAATAGAGATAACTTAAAAAAATAATCCCACCTGGGGCTATTCTTATTCCGGTTAAAAAAAGTGGACTTGCATAGCAAATTACTTGTTTTCCAAAGGTAAAAACCCCAGCCATAATTCCATAGAAAGTAAATAATGACAGCATGTAACACTCTTTAATTACACAATTAAGCGTAACTCTTCTTTGTAAAAAATATATAATCCAAAAGAAACAATCAGCAATGAAACAAAAAATAATGTAGTTACCGCTTCACCCAATAAAATCCATGCATACAATGCGGCAAAAAATGGCTCTGTAAATCCTGAAAAGGCAATCATTGTTGCGGAATAATATTTCAGTAAAAATGCATAAAAAGAATAACAAATAATGCCTACAACTGAAATCAGTGTAATATAAAAAAGAAATGCTGACCAGTTATTGACTGGGGGGATTACTCCAGTCCAACCTTCAAGAAAAAATGAACTGATTAATGCCAATAAACCACCTAATAGCATGGTAACAGCATTTACAAATTCACCTTTATAATTGCGCTGTGTAACTAATTTTTTCACCGAAACCCATCCGAATGAATAACCTGCTGCGCTCAACAGAATCACTATTTCTGGAATAGTAATACCATAAAAAGATGAAAACGAATTTTCAGTTGATCCAAATATAATTAAAGGAAATATTCCTGAAAATCCAATTGTAAGACCTATAAGCTTAGTTCGCGTTATGGTTGCAGTTCCGAAGTAAGCTTCAAACAGAGCCGAAAAAAATGGAATTGAAAGAAACAATAAAGCAACTTTAGAAACCGAAACATATTTAAGTGCCCAAAACTCAGGAATGTATGCTCCAATTCCAAAGAATGCTACCTGCAAAAAAAGGATTGTATCTTTTCTGTCAATCCTGCATAACCCTTTTTTTACGAATGTATGAAATGCTAATAAAATGCTACCAGATAGAAACATCCTTAAAGCGATAAAAAGAATTTGAGGCCCAAATTGAAATCCTAATTTTCCAATAACATACGTTAAAGGGAAAATAACAAATAATGAAACGGGAGCAAATAGCCCCCATTGCTGAACAAATGATCGACTAGTCATACCAATAAACTTTCTTGAAAGATCTTATTATTTAGCATACTCAATAGCTCTTTTTTCTCGAATAACATTAACTTTGATTTGTCCTGGAAAACTCATAGTAGCTTCAATTTTTAATGCAATTTCACGAGCTAAAATAGCTGCTTTTTCATCATCAAGAAAATCTTCTTCAACGACAATTCTTACTTCTCTTCCTGCTTGCAAAGCATACGCTTTTTTTATTCCATCAAAAGAATGTGCTATTTCTTCTAACTTTTCAAGTCGCTTAATATAGGTGGTTAATGTTTCTCTTCGGGCTCCAGGTCGGCAAGCAGAAATAGTGTCTGCTATAACAACAATAGGAGCATAAATAGAAGTAAATGGAACTTCTTCATGGTGAGCAGCAATTGCATTAACAACAATTAGATCTTCGCCGCATCGCTTTGCAATGTCTCCACCAATTAACGCGTGTGGTCCTTCAATTTCAGCCGTTACCGCCTTACCAATATCATGCAAAAGACCTGCTCGTAAAGCAATTTGACCATCAAGGCCAAGTTCTTCTGCTATCATTCGTGCAAAATAACCAACTTCTTTACAATGGTCTAGAACATTTTGAGAAAAACTAGTTCTAAAATGAAGTTTACCTAATAAGGTAACAATTTCAGGATGAATGCCCTGTAAATTAAGTTCAAGAACAGTATTTTTTCCATATTCTTCAATTGTTTCATCAATATCTTTCTCACAAGCAGCGACCGTTTCTTCGATTCGAGTTGGGTTAATTCTGCCATCAGCAATTAATTTCTCAAGGGTTCTTTTTGCAATTTCACGACGAATAGGATTAAAGCCTGAGATAGTGATGATTTCTGGAGTTTCGCCAATAATAAACTCCATTCCCGTTGCCATTTCAAGCGATTTAATATTACGGCCTTCTTTACCAATAATACGCCCTTTCATTTCTTCATCAGGAAGGCGTACTACGCTTGAAGCATGCTGCGAAACTTGGTCAACCGTATAACGTTGCATTGCTGTTACCGTGATATTAATTGATTTTTCTTTAGCAACTTGACGTGATTCTTCTTCAACCTTTTGTATCCATTTTTGATTAGCTAATTGGACTTCTGCTTGAAGTGTATCAGAAAGTTCTTTGCGTGCTTGTTCCTTACTTAATCCAGCAAGATTTTCAAGCTTAGTGATCAGTTCATTATATAATACTTTTAACTTTTCTTCATTAGCATGTAACATTTCACTCATGCGAGACATTTTACGTTCTTTTTGCTGAAGTTCATTCTTCAGCTCATCAAGCTGTTCTTCTTTTTTTTCAATAGCTTCATATTTTAAGTTAATTTTTGATTGATGACGCTCTAATTCAAGACGATCTTTTTTAAGCTCAAGATCAAATTCATTTCTTTTTTTATACAGCTCATCTTTAACCTTTAAAAGCGCTTCACGACGTTCTGTTTCAATATCGCGCTTAACTGCTTTCCATTTTTCAATTGATCGATTGAGCAGACTATTAGCTTCTTCAGTCTTTTTTCTTGCGTAAAATAATAAAATTCCCGCAAAAGCAATTCCTGCAAAAGCAAGTATTAATAAAATTGTTTCTATCATTGATCTATTCCTGTTACTATCAAACTATCTATTTATTCTATTTAACCATCGTGTTTTTAATGTTTGTAAAACATAAGAATCTAATCACGTTAGGAACTTTAATTACTCAAGAGTAAAACGGTAATAATTGTTAAAGAATGTCCGAAAGCAATTTATTTTGCAAATCGAGCCTTTCAAGAACATTACTAATAGCAGCAGTATGTTGCTGCAAAAGATCCTGTTCCTTTAAATACTTACTTGCTAATTGTAACGCAACAAGAACGCCAATTTTGTGAACATCCTTAATACCAGCTCTTGAAATAGTGCGCATTTGCTCATCTACTAAACGTGCAGCTTCTATTAAATGCGATTCTAATTCATCTGTAACTAAAGAATAGGTCTCATCAAAAATTGAAACATTGACTGTTTGTTTACTCTTCATTTACTTTTGGCTTTCTATTAATGAATCAATATTAATGATTAAATCATCAATAGCTTTTTTTGCATAAGTCTTTTCAGTATTCCACTCTTTAAAATCATCTTTATTTTTTGAAAGCACAAGCTCAAACTGAACAATTTGTTCTTTTAATAAAATATTATCAGCAACAAGACGTTCATTTTGAGCTTGTAAATCTTTAATAAGCGCAACTAAGCACTTTATTTTCTCTTCTAGAGCTCCCAATATTTCCATCAGCTTCTCCTTCTTATCAAACACTTGCAACAAGTGTACAAAGAAGGAAGATTGCTTGTCAAGAAGGGGATTGTTTAACTATCGAAGCAAGCTTTGAAAAGGCTGCTGGCTCAAAAATAGCTAATTGTGACAACATTTTTCTATTTAAGTTAATATTGTTCTTTTTAAGACCATGCATAAAAACGCTATAAGAAATATCATGTTGTGCAGCGCCAGCTTTTATACGAGTAATAAAAAGCGCACGCATATCACGCTTAACTAATTTTCTACTTTTAAATGCAAATGCCCAAGCTCTTAATAAAGTTTCTTTAGCACGCTTAAAAATATTATTACGCTGACCCCAGAAACCTGAAGCCTGCTTTAAAATCCGTTTATGTCTTTTTTTGGTAACTATACCGCGTTTGACTCTTGTCATTATTTATCCTTTTGACCATAACCTCATTTAGTTAGGCAATAATCCTAAAATACGTTTAGTATCTGATTTAGAAATATACCCACCCTTACGTAACTGACGCTTTGTTTTACGTGATTTTTTTGTCAAAATATGACGACGTAATGCAGAAGCTTTTTTTATTTTGCCGCTTTTTAATTTTTTAAAACGCTTTTTAGCGGCTGCGTTTGTTTTCATCTTAGGCATGAAACATTAATCCTTTATGAATTTTTTAATGAAAACAACTTAGACCACGCAGAACCAATTTTGACATCTTTGTCTTCAATGATTCGTTCGAGCAAACCACGCTCTTCAAACGTACGATCTATTTTACTAAACAGTTCTTTGCCACGCTCTTCTTTATTAGCCATTTCACGACCTCTAAAAACTAACGTAACTTTGAGCTTCTTACCATCTTCTAAAAAACCAATCCCTTGATTCATTTTTGTAATATAATCATGTTCGCCAATCTTAGGACGGATTTTTATCTCTTTAATTTGTATTACTTTTTGATGCTTTTTAGCTTCGTTTTGTTTCTTTTTACGATTATATAATTCTTTACCAAAATCCATAATCTTAGTAACAGGAACACCTTCAGATCCTGTTTCAGCAATTAATACTAAATCAAGACCCGATTCAAAAGCTAAGTTCAAGGCTGTTCTTCTATCAACAACACCGTAATTAGCCCCATCTTGAGTAATCACCTGAACTTTTTCTGCACGTATTTCTTCGTTTGCCAGCGGCCCCGAAACTTGTTTAGGGCTTCCTGTTCTTGGCTGGCCGTTTTGAATTTTTTTAATGGCTTTTCCTTATACCGTTAAAAGAATATTACTAACTTTTTCAAAAATTATCTTTGTGAATTCTTTGTCAGTCTTTAAATGCTGAAGTACTTGCTCGCGACCTTGCGCTATTTTTGTATCTTCATAAGCAAACCAAGAACCTGACTGTACTATTATACCATGATGTAAAGCTGCATCAAGTAATTCTAATTCTTTACTTACCCCTTCATTAAAGAGCAAATCTAACTCAACTTTTTTAAAAGGAGAAGC
>Ga0169931_10009104_pt1 | contig 14388 bp, 11 predicted proteins | sample Kivu_15m_20L_FD_129675 | JGI IMG/M metagenome (GOLD analysis project Ga0169931, IMG submission 129675) | Freshwater microbial communities from Lake Kivu, Western Province, Rwanda to study Microbial Dark Matter (Phase II) - Kivu_15m_20L... | ecosystem: Environmental > Aquatic > Freshwater > Lake...
GTCGATCGAATAACGATTTGAGGCTAGCCAATGAGGGGATGCTGACTCTGCGGTGCCAAGAACATTTTGGGTTGCTCGATCTAGGAGTTGGGCGGCAGTGTCCAACTGCAGACCAAAAAAACTTCGTACTGCTCCGTCCATGGTTTCGACGCACGCGGCGCGTTGCTGGGGACTGGCTGCTTCCCAGGCTCGTTCAAATCGGGTCAGGCGACGTCCCAGCTCGAATCTCATCGCTTCCATTTGTCCGAACGCGTTTGCGGACATTACAAAACCGCCAAGAAACGTCAGGGAGATCATCAAGGATTGAAAAAAACGTAGGTGGCGAAGGAAAACCAGCATGGCAGGCTCCGAGCTAAGCGAAAAAACTTCAATCCAATTCACCAAAAAGTTTCTAGATTGGATACATTAATGAGTGCATACACAACCCATGGGTTCCCTGAATCTTTTCCCTCCATCACGTCTCAAGGGTGTTTAGGCGGGTATCGAGTATGAAACAGCGAAGTATTAGTCGTGTTCGTTCGTCGAATTTAATCCGCCAGCGGACTTTGCGGTTTGACATCCTCGAGGAACGTCGTTTGTTTGCTGGCATGGACGGCGGTCTTCGAGTTTTGGTGTTTGAGGATCCAGTGTCGGAACGGACTCCTACCGATGCGACCACACCAGCCGTAGAGAGGGTCGTTTTCGTCGACTTGAACAGGGATGGTAATCTGCAATCGCAAGAACCGTGGTCGATTACAGACAAGCAAGGGATCGCTTCGTTCCGCGGACTTGATCCCGGCAATTATTCGATACGTCTCATCGGACAACGTACCGTTGTGGAGACCACATCTGCCTCTCCGGAGACAACGGGAGAATGGATCTGGGAGTTGGGGGTAGCCCAGGTGCTAGATTGGGAATCGGATACAGTGGGTTGGTTCGCGGGGCTTCGTTCCCTGCAGCGGTGGGATATTGCTCGAGGGGAGTTGCTTGGCGAGATCGATTTGGGGGCTCCGATTTCCTCGGTTGCCCTTTTGGATTCGTTGCATTGTCTTGTGCTCACCCGTGATACCGATGGTACTCGACTGCTTGCGGTGGATCGTCAGTCAGGTGACATTCGAGGGCTCGCGCACAGACTTGGAGAGATCAAATCTTTGGTCGTTGTTGGTAATGATGTTTTGGCATTGGCATCCCATGATCTCGACCATGGGTTGTATCGTCTATCGAAGGAAGATCTTTTGGGGAACAACCCGCCGGGTTGGAGCCCGACTCCTGTGATTGTCGGGTTGAGTGGACAAGGCACAACCGTGCACGCAGTCAGTGCTAGCGACTTGATTTCGATTGAGAAATTGGGCTCGGAGACACGTATATCTTCGTGGCAAAATAGAACCGATGGTTGGCATCTGGTTGCCGAAAGGATGGTCAACGGTGAGGCACGGTTTTCAAGCAGGCTTTCGGACGCACGTCGTTTTGTAGTCGAGATGCCTGAGGGACTCGCTGTGCTTAACAACACGTCTGGTCTCCCCGTCCTGGAGATAATCGAGCAGGGTACGGTTCCGGCGGTTTTCGATCCCAGTCGCGATATTTTGCTGACCCAGTCTAAAGAAAAAGCTGGCGTGATTTCGGCTTGGTCTACGATCGATTGGCAACACTTGTACGACATTGACGCTTCGACTTCTGCGGTCGGAACACACGAATCGTTGTGGCAATTGTCCATGGGTTATCTCAAGGATTCTTTGATTGTCGTCGCTGATGGCAACGTCTATCGCCATGCATTGACTACCCCGTCTGGGACTACCGTAGCGATTAGCGATAATGCGATCCGTCAAGTCGCGATTGGATTGCGCTCGCGAGGAGTCAATCGTGCCCCAATGCTTGGTGAATTGCCTGATTTCGCGACCGACGAAGACATACCGATCGCGATTCCCCAAAGTGCCATCGCATCTCAGGGAAGCGATGAAGATGGAGATTCGCTGTTTTACTTCGTGCGAACCCCCGGTGAAAAAGGTCAGATGCAATGGTCCGCATCTGATTTCGCTGTGTTCCAACCAAACTTGAATTCCAACGGCGTGGATCCTTGGGTGGTCCAAGCCTTCGACGGTCGCGCTTGGTCCGTTCCGCAAACCTTCAGCATCGATGTTCGCCCTGTCAATGATCCACCCTCAGGAGTTTTGTCCGCCAACGAGTATCGTGTGCCGGAATTAAGCCCAGGAGCAACCTTGGGGCGTTTTGAAGTCGTCGATCCCGACACAGATGCCGTGTATCGCTATGCGGTTTCCGATGGAAGATTCATGATTGCTAACGGACTGTTGAAGTTGATGCCAGGAGTGGCACTCGACTACGAGGCGGTTTCATCTTTTGTGGTAACGGTGTCGGCTGTCGAGATCGCTCATAACGATTCCGTCACCAAGCAGGTTACCATAAGTGTCGAAGACAGGAACGATCCGCCACAAGCCATTCTCTTTAATGGCAGTGGAGCGATTCCGGAAAAATCAGCTCCCTATGTCTTAGGGAGTGTCAGCGTTGTGGACCAGGATCGTTTTGAAGTCTTCAACGTGAGCGTCTCGGATCCGCGATTCGAGGTTGTGCGGAACACAGTGCGAGTCAAGCCCGGCCATGGAGTTGTGTATCAAGATCCAGGTTGGGTCGAACTCACGTTCGTGGCTGTATCAGCAACAACCGGCGATACGCTCAGTCGAACCGAACGATTCCGAGTGATCAAGGATGAAACACCGTACCATAATGATCAGAATCCGATGGATGTCGACGGAGACGGTGCAATCACGCCATTGGATCCTCTTTTTGTGATCAATTACATCAACAATCACGGACCGGGTGCGGTGTCTGTTGGTGAGGGAGAAAGTGCAGCTCAGATCGATGTCGATGGTGACGGACAGGTCACACCGCTCGATATTTTGATCATCATCAACACCCTGAATAAACAGAATAGTCAAGTCCTCGGATCGCCAACGTTCGGAGGTGGAGGCTTACCCAGCGCCGAGGGGGAGCAGCGGCCCGACGGGCTGACGCCCGCATGGATTCCGTCCGAAGACGAGCAACCGGGGCGACGGTCGCGGCGCGGGGCGCGGTGATTTGGGCGTGTTGATAAGGGCGTTTAGACCGTTGGTAAGCAATTACCTTTCTGACGGTGCATAGTCGGTGTTTACTTTGCGTGAACGCTTTCTGGCGGCCAAGCAATATTCTCGGCGATTGTGAGCCAGTTGCCTCGCTTCGACCCATTCAAATCCCCAGGATCGAACCCGTTCGATGTGCGCTGGGATTTCTTGCGCATGCTCCCATTCAGGAAGTTTCATTGTCAAGACTAGGCCTCGGAAGTTCGATGTCGGATAGTTTACGATCGCTTCGACGGTATCCAGCGTGTAATTGGGAGTTACGTTCGCATCGCAAACGAGAATGCGAAACTGGCTAAAGGCCCGACGTTTCACTTGGACGGATCGATTTCGCCAATGGGAAAAGTTGGGATGTTGTAAAACAGCAGGATCCATTTCGGCAGGGTCGATTCCCGTGACTCTCGCTCCTTGTTCCAGCAACCATTGGCATGCCCCGCCTGGCGAGGAGCCAATTTCCACGATGCGTTCCTTAGGACGGATCTGAAATCCAGCCCACGCGAAAGCCTCAGCGATTTTGTAGTACGCTCGACTGATGACGTCTTGTGGGACGGGCAAATCGGGAATCCCACCTGGCCATCGATCATACCGCGTCTGAATGGACTTGGCTGCGAGCCACCAACGACCTGGGGTATCGAGGATCACTTCGAGTACGCGGTTGAAGTCGGATTTCGGCGGTGTGATTTTTCGAGTGTCTCCGGAGGGTTGATTCGTTTGAAGGGTGTCGGGGCCATGGCAGAGCACGGCGCGGGGGTCTTGGTTTGCCTCGAGCTTTACGCGAAGTTTGGATGCGATTTCCCGGGCGAGTTCTGAATTTCCAGGTTCGAAACCCCGCCATCCTACCGCATGGTTATCCCGTTCCCAGACATGCATCAGCTGCCAATCCAAGCCTCGAACTTGCTCGATCACTTTGTCGGTCAATTGATGGGCATCGCTACCTTCGAATTTGCCTAGGATAAATCCTCGAGAGCGAATCAACGGGGCTTGAGGGATGGCTCGCGACCAAATCGAGAGCGCCATCTCGCTTTTAAGGGTTAGGAATCCTTTGCTGGAATAGGCGATTCGAAACGGCCCATTTGGCTCGCACCATTGGTGTTTCAGGAAATTTTCCGCCCCATGCTGGCAGGAAAAATAGAGAAATTGACTGTTGTTGAGAGTACTCATACCACGCGCTAGATTAACTGACGAAGCCATTCAAACCAACTACAAAATGGTTGCAAGATCGATGATTCCAATGGTTCGAAACAGTTTGCCGTGGACGATCAGGGGGTGTTTCGCGTATAACCTTGTCCAGTGGCGGAGAGAATCCTGAGGATTGTGTAGACACCGGCTGAGGGGTATGGGGAAAAACGAAGAAGCATTTGAAGTGGAAGGGACTGTCACGGCAGCACTCGCAAATACGCGATTTCGAGTGCAACTCGAGACCGGTACCGAGGTCTTGGCGCATGTTGCTGGGCGGATGCGGAAGAACTTTATTCGCATTGTGCCGGGGGACAAAGTGAGAGTCGAGTTATCCCCGTACGATCTTACGAAGGGGAGAATCGTTTTCCGGGAGCGGTAGAGTCCCCTCCGATGGGAGATCTCCAAAGTACTTTCTATTTAAGGCTTTGACGCACGACAGACCGCTATCCCGTCTAGGATTTGCCGACTATATTCTTTTCTCGCTATTTTCTGCTACCGATTTCGTTCACGAGTCGCCAAGATCTGGCGTCCGGCAGCGAACTTAGTATCGCACTGCAGTTCTGATTATCTTCCTTTTCGAGGAGTTTCTGTTTATGAGATTGCGTTGGTTTGCGATGGCTTGCTTATCTGCCGCGAGCTTCATGTCCATGACCGTTTCCGCCCCATCGAAGCTTTGGGCTCAGGGGACGCAGAAGTTCGATGTGCCTAGCCTGGAATCTAGTGGTAGTACTGGTAGCGAGGTCGTAACGGTGGCCATTGCTCCTCTTGACACCCTACTGCCTCACATCACCCATGTGATGCGATTGGTCGGAGCGGGAGGTCAGAGCGGACTGGTAAATCAGGCTGTTAACGGCTACACGAGCGGAATGGATCGAGCTCGACCGATTGGGGTTTTCGTCACGCTGGGAGAGGCTGGCGTACCTGTCACAGTTGCCTCGCTTCCTATTTCAGACCTCGATTCTTTTCTCGGTGGCTTGGAATTGTTCGGGGAACCGGAGGATTTAGGTGACGGGCTGTGGAGCATGAGCCTCGGGCCCAACACTATGTTCGCTCAGGAAAAAGGAAAGTGGCTCTACGTGTCCAGCTCCGAGGAAGCTCTGGAAGATCTTCCGGAGACCGGAGTCGAAAATTTGCAAGGCATGTCAGCCAAGAACGATCTTTGGGTGGAAGTCAATGTTCAAAACATCCCTGATGACTTGGTAGACCTCATCGCCGGACAGGTGCGAGCAGGATTCGAGCAAGCGATGGAAGCTCAAGCTTCTGATGCCTCGGACGAGGAATTGGAAGCTACACGCGCGCAAGGCGAACAAATGATGAAGAGTCTGGAAGAGACGATGGCCGGCACCGAGAAGTTTGTTCTCGGCTTGGGGATTCGCCCAAGTGAGAAGACGATGACCATCGATGCGGGGGCCAAATTCGTTGAAGGTTCACGCTATGCCAAGCAGATGCAAGAACTGAAGACCGCGAAATCCAAGCTCAGTGGTGGTATTACCGAGGGGGGGATGATGTCCTTCAAGCTCTTTCAATTGATCGCCCCTGAAGATGTTGCCCAAATGGAGAATTCCCTGTCTTCGTCGCTAGACGCGGTCTACAAGTCGATCGATGACAATTCGAATGACAAGGCCATTGCGGAACGTGCGAAGGCCTATGTCGATAGATTGGTGAAGATTTTGGTGGCCAGCAGCAAGGAGGGTTCGTTGGAGTCCGTAGCAAGCATATCAACAAGCCCATCCTTAAACATCTTCGCGGGAGTTGCCGTCGCAGATGGTTCTCAAGTTGAGGCCCTTGCCAAAGACCTTTCGGATGAACTCTCGCGAGCAAATGTACCTGTGAAAGTGGAGTTGAAGACTGGCGAGTACAAGGGTGTCACTCTCCATAAGCTGACGGCACCGCTCCCCGAAAGTGCTGATGATTCCGCAAGGAAGATCTTCGGTGACCAGGTGAATGTTTCGATTGGTACTTCACCTAAAGCCATCTACCTCTCGATCGGAAAGACTGCTGAAGCATCCTTGAAGACGGCTGTAGATGGAGTTGCTGCTACACCAACTTCGGCCGCGGATTCGCTGAAAATGCGCATGAGCCTCTCTCAACTTCTGAACTTCATTCAGAGCATCGAGCCCAATCCCATCGTGGATAGCATGCTCTCGTCGCTCAGTTCAGGTGATGATCAAGTGATGATGGACAATCAATTGATTGAGCGTGGTTCTGTCACGCGATTGACCATCCAGGAAGGGGTGCTCAAAGCTGTTTCCGGCGGGGTTCAAGCTGGCATGGCAGGCCAAGGTGGCGGTTTCTAGTAAATCGGCTCACCAGTCACGGAATCAACATCAACTCATCACGGCCTGCGGGCCGTGATTTTTTCTTGATGCGAATTCTTGAGCCTGGATTCAGTTTGCCAAGGGTTGAGCTTCAGTTCACAATAAGAGGCGTCGGATCGCAACATTCTCGCTAGGATTTCCATGTGAAACTGATTATTGCCATCGTTCAACCTAATCGATTGGAGGCTATCAAAGAGGCTTTGACCGAGGTGGAAGTCTTTCGCTTAACCGTCTTGGATTGTCTCGGCTTCGGTAGACAAAAGGGCCGGAGAAATCCGTCTCGGACCCAGGATCCATCGGTTCACTTACTGCGAAAGCTGCAATTGCAGATCGCCGTCAACGACGAATTCGTCGAACCGACGGTGCAGGCGATCCTCAAGGGGGCCAAGGCCACCGATAGCGGAGAAATTGGAGACGGCAAAATCTTTGTTCTTCCCATGGAGGATTGCGTTCGAATACGCACTGGAGAAAGGGGGCCGGAAGCGATCTGATGTCCGCTACCGTGGAAAGCTCGATCCCTCAATCCCATGAAAACGGATTCAGTTCTCTCGAACCGGCGTACCACGCACTGATCGAGTTGCGGGACGTTGCCAAGGTTTACCAATTGGACGAAGTGGAGGTCCGCGCGTTGGATGGGGTGGATCTGACGATGCATCGCGGGGACTACTCTGCCCTGATTGGCCCGAGCGGTTCGGGAAAATCGACACTGATGAATACTCTCGGTTGTCTCGATCGACCGACCCGCGGCAGTTACCGACTCGATGGCATCGAAGTGGTAAACATGTCGGCCGATCAGCGCGCTCGCATACGAAACGCTCAGATTGGATTCGTCTTTCAGAATTTCAACCTGCTCGCTCGAACCAGCGCCCTTGAGAATGTTGAGTTACCGATGCTCTACGGAAAACGGATGAGCGCGCGAGCAAGGCACGATCGTGCTAAGGAACTGCTGAGTCTCGTCGGACTAGGCGATCGACTTGATCACCATCCAGGCCAGCTTTCTGGCGGTCAGCAGCAGCGAGTGGCTATCGCCAGAGCATTAGCTACAGAACCTTCGATCCTGATGGGGGACGAGCCCACAGGCAACCTCGATTCCCGCACCAGTCGCGAAGTCATCGACCTTTTTCGGCAACTCAATGAAACGAAATCATTGACCGTAATACTGGTTACACACGATTTGGCTGTAGCTAAGAACGCGCGGCGGAATATTGTTCTTCGGGACGGCAAGATCATCGCTGATACGCGCGACCACGAGTTTGCTGCTGCCGCTCTTCGAGCCTCGACTGAGTAAATGATCACCTCAAACATAACAGTTCGTCGCAGCAATATGCGTCCAAGAGACGCTTTCTATCGACTTCGCCCTGATCGAAAGATCAGGAATCGATCGATCGAGATCCTTGCTTTGCTAAGTCTGTGCGCGGTGATCGGAGGTAAGTCGACATCAGCACAAGAGTCGAGCGAGTCCTCTACGAAACCAGGGGCCGCTCCCGGACATTCGATCCATGCCGAAGCATTCAACGAGGGACCTCGCCAGTCCGCATATCTGATGCAAGGGATGGGAAGTGTCCACTGGCCAACAACAACTCCGAGCCCTATAGCTCAGCGTTTTTTCGATCAAGGCCTAGCCCAGTTGCACGGGTTTTGGTACTTCGAGGCCGAGCGATCTTTTCGTCAAGCCGCCTCGATCGACCCGGAATGCGCAATACACTATTGGGGCATGGCGCGGGCCAATATCGAAAACCCGAAACGCTCCGATGGATTTATTCAGCAAGCCGTCAGGCGGTTGGAAACCGCGAGCAAGATTGAACGTCGCTTGATTGAGGCGTGGAAGGAAAGAGTTCAAAACTGGCCAGAGGACTCTCCCGGCACCAATCAAGATAGCGGAGAGGAAAATACGAAGCAAAAGCGACGATCTCGAAGTGCCAGCGAGAGTGTCCGCAAAGATCGCAAAGAGCGGCTGAAGCAATATGCGAAAGCGATTGAGGACATTTCGCTGGATTATCGCGATGATGTGGAAGTCAAAGCCATGCTGGTTCTTCAGTACTGGCAGAATCAGGGCGAGGGGATCGAGATCCAAAGCTATGCTGCGATCGATGCGTTGCTCACCGAAATCTTTCGCTTGAGTCCAAGGCATCCCGCGCACCATTTTCGGATCCATCTCTGGGATCACCGCAAAGAAGAGCTTGCGCTGACAGCGGCAGCCAACTGCGGCCCGAGCGCGCCGGGGATCGCGCACATGTGGCATATGCCTGGACACACGTATTCCCGATTGCATCGCTACGCGGATGCTGCATGGCAACAAGAAGCGTCTGCGCGGGTAGATCATGCGCACATGATGAGGGATGTCATCATGCCAGATCGGATTCATAACTATGCTCACAACAACGAATGGTTGATCCGCAATTGGATGTTTCTCGGGAAGATCGATGATGCGATTGAATTGTCGAAGAATATGATCGAGTTGCCGAGGCATCCCGAGTACAACATGATTGAAGGCTTTGGCAGCGGCTCATACGGTCGGCAACGATTGTTCGCTGCGTTGAGCAACTTCCAACAATGGGAGCAAATGCTCGAGCTTTGCTCTTCGCCCTACCTCAAAGACCCAGATGATGCAGAGTATTCTCAAGATGCCGTACTGGCTTGGCGAGGGATTGCATTAGCGCAACTCGGAAGAAGCGAAGAGGCGACAAGTATTCGTGAGCAAATCACCTCGATGCGAAATACGTTGCGACGATCGCTCGAGGAACTTGATGAAGTCAATGCGGATACGCGCCGGCTTCCGCCCCAGTTGCTCGAACCGTTTGATCCTCCCTCGGATTTGTTCCATTCCGAGAACGATCGAGCCTTGCCCGAAAAAGTGAATCGAGAATTCGATGATGCAGCATGGAAAGATAAGCCTGCTCAGGAACGAGAGCGGGCTAAGAAGCGGCATGAGATCCGCTATCGGTACTATCGACTAGGAGTAAGGCTTGCAGCGCTCGATGCCCATCTAGCTGCCAAGCGTGGGGATTACCGCGCCGCTGTTCGACTGTCGCACGAGGCGACGGATATCATCGAAGCAATCCAGCGAATCGAATGGTGCTCCCTGGCCGGATCGCATGAGTTAGCGATTCAAAAGGCAACATCATTGTTGAATGAAGCAAAGGGACAAGTTCTTCCGGCGGCGATGACCGCTCAAGTGGCGCACCGAGCAATAGTGGCGCTGCCAGGCAGTACCTCTCTCGAAACGTGGAAGGAGACGCGCAAGAAAGCGGTTCAGCAGTGTTCGGATCTTTTCTTCGAGTGCGATTCGAAGTTGCCGTGGTTAGGACCCGTTCGGTTGATCGCGCAGGAATCGCACCCGGAAATCGAATGGGGCAAGCAGCCGATAAGTCCGAAGGATTTAGGTGACAGGCCTTCGTTGAACTCCCTCGGACCCTTGCGATGGAGTGCGCCTGCGGCACCGATTTGGGGAGCGACGAATGCCGCAGGCGAAGAGTTTTCGTCGAAGCGTATGGAGGGTAAACCCTATGTGCTCATCCTTTACCTTGGTTTTGGATGCCTGCACTGCGCAGAGCAGTTGGGGAAATTTTCACCCGAAGTGGATCGCTTTCGCGAAGCGGGAATTGAGGTCATCGGCGTGAGTACTGAAACACATCAGTCGCTTGCCGAAGGACTCAAGAGGTACGATCGGGAGATGCGCATTTCACTGGCGTCCAACGCAAGTATGGATGTGTTCAAATCCTTTCGTTGTTTCGATGACTTTGAAGGGCAACCCTTGCACGGGACGATTTTTGTAGATGGCGATGGTCGAATTCGTTGGCAGGATATTGGCCATGAGCCGTTCATGGAACCAGATTTTCTTTTGCGTGAGGCGAAGAGATTGCTGCGGCTCAGCGAGTTTCAGAAAGCATCTATCACGCCGGATCGAGCGGCGCAGGCATCCCGTTGACACGACGCACTGCAGCAATCTGATCGCACTAGGTTGTGACCTCCTCAGGCTCAAGATGCTGATGTGCATTCCAGAAATCGAGCCTCCATGTTCCATGGCTACGAGTGAGGCGAGAGATCGATGTGTTGACTACCTCGCCTAGATGTTCCTCGAGATCCTCTCTCCTCAACAGGGCCTCCAGGAGCCTCAGTTTGAAATCAGCATGGATGATCAGCCCCCACCGCTCGCCCGAATCCAGAGTCTGGCCCGAAACACTGCGGCTAGAATCAACGCGGCTGGTATCACGACGTGTGAATCCTGTCGATGTAGATTCAATCCACGCGGCAACGCGTTTCGCTCGTTCCCTAGCCTCTGCGAGTATTTCGTAATGATCGAGCATATTCCAGCCCTTATCGGGAATCTCTGGATCGATTGACCATGAAGGGCACAATTTCTGGAGGGTGCTTCGTCCCATACCGGGCATGGGATGTCGATCTCCGGCAGCGTGGCCTCGATAGCACCCTCCTTGCTCGAATAAATCACGATGGATAAATGGTTGTAAGCCTAGCGTACTCGCGGCGTCTCGCGTGGTTTCAATCGAACGCAAGAACGGGCTGGTGTACAGTCGCGTTAGTCCGAGAGGTGCGAGTGCCTTGGCTAATCGTTGGGCCTGCTTCTGTCCTAGGGGAGTGATGGGGGGATCAGGAATACGTAGATGTTCGTCTTGAGCATTGTTGGCGGATTGGGCGTGGCGGACGAGAAATATGCTGAGGCTCATAGGCGAGTTCGGGATTCCGTTATACTAGGACAGGAAAATACCGGGTGTACTGGTGTTTCCAACGGGATGTATGTCTGCGGTTGAGGATGGATCGGCGGGGAACTTATGTCGCATACGATAGTGATTTTCGGTGCATCGGGGGATCTGACAAGCCGCAAGCTAATTCCGGCACTTTACAGACAGTATCTTCGAGGACGACTCCCTGAGCCAGTGCGTATCGTAGGGGTATCGCGAAGCGCGTTCACAACAGACCAGTGGCGAGCCCAACTCGGGGAGAGCACGGCAAAATTTGTGAAGGGGGACTTTGACGCCGAGGCCTGGAGTACTTTCTCGCAGTGTATTTTCTACTGTCCGGGTGACATCTCTAGCGAGTCGGATTTCCATAATCTCGGATCCTATCTCTTGGAGATTGAGGAAAACAAGCCCGCCGATCGTGTCTACTATCTTTCGACCATGCCGCAGTTGTACGCATCCGCGATCGAGCAGCTCGGAAGAGCAAGTTTGAACAATGACCCAGCAGGACAGCGTCGGGTTGTCATTGAGAAACCGTTTGGAACCGATCTCGCAACTGCGCGTTCCCTCAACGAGTCGATCCACCAAACGTTCCGCGAGGATCAAATCTACCGAATCGACCATTATCTTGGAAAGGAAACCGTTCAAAATATATTGGTCCTGCGATTTGGCAACACCATTTTCGAGCCGTTATGGAACCGTAATTACATCGAGCATGTTCAGATCACCGTAGCGGAAGAGGTCAAGGTTGGGCGACGCGGCGATTACTATGATAGAGCCGGTGTGCTCAGGGATATGTTTCAAAACCACATCTTCCAATTGATGATGGTCACTGCGATGGAAGCTCCTGTGCGCTACACAGGCGAATTCGTGCGGGATGAAAAAGTAAAAGTGCTCCAGGCCATACGCCCTTACCGGGGGAGCGATTTCGCAGAGTTTGGGGTTCGTGGGCAGTACCTCGGTTACGACAAGGAAGAGGGTGTTCCTAAGGACAGTCAGACGGAGACCTTCGCAGCGTTGAAGCTTTATATCGATAATTGGCGGTGGAGGGGGGTGCCATTCTATCTGCGCAGTGGGAAAGCGATGAGTTGTCGATCGACTCAAATCGTGATTCAGTTTCGCGAGCCACCGCACATGCTATTCGGCGAGCAAAAATCGTATCGGCCAGAAGCCAATCGCTTGGTCATTCAGATCCAACCGGGCGAAGGAGTGCAGATCTTCTTTCAATCCAAAGTTCCCGACTCGGACATGCGATTACGCCTCAGTGAACTGGATTTCCGGTTCGATAGTAGTGGCAAGGAGCCGCCGGATGCTTACCAACGATTGCTGCTGGATGCGATGCTCGGGGACCCAGGCTTGTTTGCTAGAAGCGATGAAGTGGAGCAATCTTGGAGGATCATCGATCCCATCATTACCGCATGGAAGAGTCCAGCCGCCCCAACGCTCAATGTCTACGAGCCTGGAATGTGGGGACCTACGCAGTGCGGTGAGTGGATGCAGAACCAAGGGCGAACTTGGTTCGATACCTGTCCCATCCTACCGTTGGGATGAGAATCCGATATTTCTCGGAATCTTCATCTGGACAGTCCAGTTTTTTCCTGGTTATCTGGGTATGGTTTTCGGGTGACCTCGGAAAAAAACGTTGAGTAATAGTTACACTAAACACACCCAACTTGGCTTGTCGCGTTTATGAGGAGTCGCATTCGGTGACCGGACGTATTCAGGGAAAAATAGTTGAGGTTACCGCTCAAGGGGACCTCGTGACGGACTTGCTTGAAGGGCAGTTGGAAGGAGTTGGCCGCGGTCCGGAAACGAAAGTGACTGTGGACGACGAGCACGAGACCTTTGGTATCTTCGGTTCCGACCATAAGCAGCCGCCGATGACCCTGGTGGCTGTTCTCGAGCCCTCGGGGCCACTGCGATTGCATTTAGTAGATGACTCTGCAGCTGTGATGCTAGGTGTGCGAGTCGGGGCGCATGTGGAAGTGAGTTGGTGAAGTACGGAATACTCAATCTATTCAAACCCGTCGGGCCAACCAGCAGAGATTGCGTTAACAAACTGCTGAAGCCATTGTGGCCGAGCAAAGTCGCACACGCGGGGACGTTGGATCCTTTAGCTCAAGGAGTGCTCTTGATCCTGGTCGGACCGGCGGTTCGACTGATGGATGAGATCCACGAATTGGATAAAGAGTATGTAGCTACTTTTTCTTTGGGGCAGCGAAGTCCCTCCGGGGATTTGGAAACGGAATGCGAGCCCGTTCCCTTGTCGTCCGCAATGGGTAGCGATGCGATTCAGGAAGTCCTAGGTAGGTTCCGTGGATGGATCGATCAGGTGCCGCCAGCCTTTTCCGCGATTCGGGTGGATGGGAAGCGAGCGCATAAAGCAGCGCGGCGCGGAACTGAGGTACAGATGCCCGCTCGCCGAATCGCTATCCATGACTTGGAATTGCTCGATTGCAATCTCCCGGTGATTCGTCTGCGAATTCGATGCAGCACGGGAACGTATATTCGTACTCTTGGAAGCGATGTCGCCAAATCGCTCGGCACCGATGCTGTCATGACGGAACTGACTCGTGTACGAGTCGGTCCGTTTGGAGTAGGAACCGCAAGGTCGCTCGAGTCGATCTGCGAGGTAGGTGCTGTTGATCGATTCGTTGAGCCAGCAACCGCTGCACTAAGTCACTGGGAGCGATGGATTGTCGACGATTTCGTGATGCGGCGGATACTCGACGGTCAGCGTTTGCCTGCCGAAGAGGTGCTGTCCACAACCTCTTCACGTCTCGCGGTAATGGACACGAGGCACATACTGCGAGCCATCCTCAAAAAATTACCTGATAACACATGGCGCTGTGAAAAAGGAATCGCCCACTGGAACGTCTTCCCCTGACACCAGTCACTATTTGAAGAGAAGGCGAGCAGTGTAATGGGAGGGGATTAAGAGATCAGCGAAAGTCGTTGATGGTGAGAAGCGTGGTCAATGGCAAGCCTGCTTGCTCGATGGCTTCACGGCCTCCCTCGAGTCGATCGATGACCCCGTAGATACCTAGGACTTCCATTCCGAAATCCTTTGCGGATTCAACAGCCCGA
>Ga0169931_10009105_pt1 | contig 14387 bp, 8 predicted proteins | sample Kivu_15m_20L_FD_129675 | JGI IMG/M metagenome (GOLD analysis project Ga0169931, IMG submission 129675) | Freshwater microbial communities from Lake Kivu, Western Province, Rwanda to study Microbial Dark Matter (Phase II) - Kivu_15m_20L... | ecosystem: Environmental > Aquatic > Freshwater > Lake ...
TTGGAATTTAGATTTAACGATAGTAAAACAAAAATCAGGGTTATTGACCTTATCTGCTATCCTTGTTTGTGTTTCGATGATTTTTATAATTTATCACTTTTATATTTATAATGATAAAATTAAAAGAAATGTTTAGAGCTAAAATTGTAAATATTTTCTTTTTTTTTATAAGAATCTAAGATATATATATGAAATCAGTTTTATTCTAGGATGATTTTAATTCTTTTTATTTATAAAACAATTAAATAAAGAAAAATTATTCCTATAAACTATTTAAAATTAACCCTATTTTTTATAAACAATTTTTCATATATAAAATAAAAATTTTAAAATTATTTTATAACTTTAACTAAACTTTACTTATAATTAATGATAATTTCTTCAAAAGATAAACGCTCAATAATATTTTACAGACTCTCAGTTATCCTCTCTCCATTCATCTATTTCAATTTTCTCGAATCTCTGACCAATAAACGATACATTCCCGTAATTCGGTGTTTCGATTAAAGTAAATGCAATCCTATTATATTCTTCATTAAATTTAAAGCTAGGCTTTTTGTCTAAATTTAATTCTGTAGGTTTTGGGACCTTGTTATATGGTACAAATTCCAAACCTCTGGAAGCTAAATTTTTTTTGGATTCACTTTTTTTAGGAAACTGCTGATTATTCTCGATGGGTTGACTTATTATCTGTTCATTTGTATAAGTCATTTCGTTTTTAGGTGTTTTTTTGGGTTCTATAATAGGGGGGGAAGTTTCTTTTTTCTGTGAGTTGATTTTAAGATCAGGGAAATCAGCAAGGTCGTCTGTGAAGATATCATATAAATTCCTCGAATTAGTCCTTGGTTTTGGTAAATTAGATTCATTTATTGGAATTTTGTTATCAGAAGAACGCCTGCTATTATTCAGTTCGTTTTCACTAACATCTGTTGGTGCAAATCCATAAGATCGAAATGGTTCAATATCTTTTTTATTAGATGGAAATTGATTGTTTGGAATTATCCTTGGTTCAAATATTCTTTGCTTTAGATTAAAAGGTTCATTATGATTTGAGTTAGAATTAGGATTAGAGTTGGTATTTGAATTGTTTAAACTCATTCTATTAAAAGGTATTGTATTTTTCGGTGTACTTTGAGTGCTTGCTGATTGAGAAATAGGGAAGGAGTTTGGATAATGTGATTTGTCGTTAGAACCTAAATTATATTCGTTTGGTTTGTTAATATGATTTGGATTAGGTGGCGGTAGGTGATTTGGCGTTGGTAAGGTCTTATTACCAACAGTTGATAAATCGACCTTCGAGTTTGGTTTTATTTCATTTGGCAGTTGTTTATTGTCTGGTAGAGATAAGGAACTTCTTTTATGGATGTTATTGAGTTTACTATTATCACTACTATTACTATTATTACTATTAATACTATGATTTTTCTTATGATAAGGGATTTGCTTGTCCTTATTCGATTCATTGGAATTAGGAATGTTTATATTATTTTGAATTTGATTATTTGAACTCGTCTTCACCGGTACTCCTCTTGAGTTGTTCAGATTATCTTTTTTCCTAGCTGAAGAATAATCATCCTTTCCCAAAATGTCTTCTTCGTCTTCTCTTTCCTGGTCCATTTCAGATTTCATCTTCATTACAAATTTCATAGTAGTAAAGTCCTTAAAAATTTTGTTGAGTTCGTAAAGTCCCTTTATATAATTGTCAAAAACTTTTTTCGTAATTGTATTTGCATGTTTAGAAGATATGGTTTTGAAATATATCAAAAATTGTTTTGGGTCTCTAAGTTTACTCATCATGGATTCTTCACTTCCAAAATTCATAGAATCGCTTAGAAAGTCACCTAGAATATTAGAAATATGATTACTTCTTCCCAAGGAGTTTTTGTTCTTGAACAATGATGAATATTTTAGATTCTCATTTTTTGTCTTCTTGCTATGATCCATTATAACCATGAATTTTTTATCGAAGAAACTTTTCAAAGCTCTGACCCATAATTTAAAATCAAAAAAAGATTTACAAAAAAGAATAAAGACCCTGTTCTCTAAAAATAATTTGAACCCTGTTGGGTGGTCCTCCGGGGCCAAGGATTTTTCTTCCGATGATAATTTGAGAGAATATTTGTAAACCTGTTTATATCCGAATATTCTTTTGAATTTAGTGGCTGTTTCCTTTCTGTAGCTTAATGTCATGCAGTGGGAGTCTATTTCGAAATAATAATTTTTCCCTACCGGATCGTAAATTTCTTCTGAATTTTTGAAAATGGTGAACTTAAGGAAATGTGCAGCAAGTTTGTCCGAACTCGATTGATTTGAATACATGTTATTCATTTCAGTTGTATTACAATTATTTTAATTAGTATATTTATAATGTTTAAAATATTGAATACGATATTTTTAATTTATGATAGTAGGTAGGGATCGTAAAGATTATTAAAAAAAATAAAATTTGGGTGTGCTCTATCTCCTTATTTAGATTAAATAAGGGAGCTTATCATGTGTTATAAATATATATATATAGTTATAAGTATATATATAGTGTATTATATTAGAAAATTTTGAAAATGAACATCCGTTATAATCTTTAATAATTCTATTTTCAAATATATAAATCTAACCCATTCATTAATATCATTTTTTAATTTATTTACTTAATACTTTTATTTTTTAAATTATGTTTACAATTTTTTTTCACTGTGATAAAATAAAAATCAGATATTTAAGCCCCATGTATATTATTGTATTATATATTCACATACATGAAAACTGAAAGTGGAAACATACTAAATCCTACCCCTAAACAGGAAATCAACCGAAAAATTATTGAAAATATTCGTAAAACAGGTCAAAATAAAATTTGCTTCGATTGTGGGGATAAAGTATATATTTATTCAATTTAATTTTTAAAGAACACAGAATATGCAGTTTTGGATTTTCTTGGAATTTTCATATGTCATCGATGTGCAATACATCACAAGGATTTGAATCATACAATAAAACATACAAGTGTGGCTAAATTTTATGACTCAGACCATGAAATACTTACGAAATTCGGCAATGATGTAAATAGTTTATTAAACATAAAATTATAGAGAGCGAAAAAACTTTGGATGGAAAATTTTGATTCAAAGAAAGAGAAAATTCCAAAAGTAAAGGACAGCATAAATTTTAAGAAATTCTTAAGCGATAAATATTTAAATAAAAAATATGCATCGAATACTCTTGATAAAGAGATAGCGCATGATAAAGTAGCAAACTCTCCAACTAATCAAGAAATTTCAGAGCCTAATTCAAGCAGCGATGATTCCTCTACTCCTAGTGGACAAGAAACTCAAAAAGAGAAAGTAATTACTCAGGATAATTTCGAAAATTTTGAAGTAAATCAAGTTTCATGCTCGCCATTTGATAATGATATAATAATTTATCCTAACATGGCCAATATTTCAACCACAGATATAATCGAATCCTCCAGCCCTGATCTAGATTGTCAAGTTTTTAAAGAAAACGGACAAAATGATAGAAATTTATTTTTCTTCGAAAATTTTAACTCACCGTGTGATAATAGTTTGGATATAAAAGATTGGGGAATTATCTGGGATAGTACTATTAAACGTAAGAAAACTCTAAAAGACAACTTCATTGATGGCGAAAATAAAAAATGTGCAGATATCTTAGATGATTCAGATAACCAGAAAAAAGTCGAAACTTTTGAATTGTTAGAGAAAGTAGACGGAAATACAAGTAATTCATCTGAAATAAAACAGAGCGTGAAGGAAAAAGCAGATTGGGAATTTCCTGTTGAGTTTGATATGGTATACCTAAAGGAAAATAATACCACAGGTAGAAATGAGTCACCAAAAAACATAAAGAATCTTAGCCAAAATTTGAATGGAATATATAACAACTATACGAATGAAATAAGAAATGATACAAATAAAAATAAATTTGATGATCTAGAGAGATATCTTTCTGATGCTACATTTATTACACCTGCTGATAAAAAACCTATTTCCATGCCACTTCCTGTCAATGCTCAAGAATCTTGCTCTAATTCTTTGGTTAGCTACAATAATCCTTATCCTTCAAATATTATTAGTAACGGTCTACTACCTAACATATATCCTCAAATGTTAATGAATTATTCATACAATAATACTCTTGTTCAAAATGAAGGATATCAGATTCAAGGATACAGTATTAATAAGCCTTATGGGAATCACGTCTACTCTCATTATAATAGACCGGGCAGTATATATGAAAATAGTATTGGAATAAATCCATCAAATGAAAATGAATCCAATCGTAATATGAATTCATTAAATTTGAATCCTCAAAAAAATATTCATCAAGAAATTGCAATTCAAGTAAATTGTCTAATATTAAATATTTAGAACTCCTCATCATCTCTTTCAAATTCAGTAAAATATGATGCCTTCAAGGACATTTACAATTACTCAAAAAACACCACACAAATGATAAAGAAACCTTCAGATCAAAATAAAAATAGCAAATTTCCTTAAACAATGTGTTTACCTCCCTTTAAAAATTCCAAATGAATCACTAGAATCTTTTCGGTTTTAAAATATTTTTTATTTAATTTCAACATTCGTAATAACTGAAATATTAATAATTAACTTCGATTTTAATTTAGTTTGTTAAATTAATATATGAACATACCACACTAAACTAAGTGGGCACCTTACAATTTTAAATACAGTTAAATATAACGAAAAATAAGATCTTAAAATTTAATTTATTTCAATAGATTTTAACAAATTGTTTAAATCCAGAATTTTTTGAATGTCGACTGACGCACCAATTGATTGAATGCTAATTGTTTTATCTTTAAAACTAGAGACAATAACAATTGACGTAGCGACTGAAGTTTCTTCTTCAGTAGGATCTAAATAGACTGTATTGTTCAATTCAGCAAAAACATAAACCTCAGGCAATTCAACACCTTCGAACTGGGCTATCTCTTTTTCTTCTAGAGTGACATCTTCATAATTTTCAATCAAGTCATATTCCTTTGCACCTGTTATCTCGTTTTTGAATATGACCATCCTGGGGGTTTTAATGCTCTTTATGAGATTTTTCACTCCCAAGGCTAAAATTTGTAACAAGCTCAATTTCAGAGTGTCAAAAACATAAATGTCCAGGTAAAATTTCCAAAAGTATTCATTATTATTTTTATCAACTTTAAAGGCATCTAACGGGATTTTGCCAAAAGTTAAAGTTTCAATATAATTTTCCATTTGCATTTTTAGCTTGGGGTCATCTACCTTGTACATAGTGTCTATACTAACCTGGAATAATTTTTCTGCAGAGGGATCCTCATTAGGATTTAGTTGAACTATATCACCTTTAATCGCGAATAAAATTTCTTTTTGGTTATTGTCGTAGGTTAACTTCAAACTGGAGAAACACGAGGGAAGAACATTCTGAATTACTTCGAAATTTCTTATCGCAAGTTTATTTCTACCGTCAGTTCTAATTTCAAAATCAAGTAATAAACTTTTAAAAAATTCTCTTTCGTTCTCGGAATAATTTTTCATTTATTTAAATATGATTATGATAATGATAATAAGAGTATATTAAATTTAAATTATAATTAATATTCCAGAGGTAATAATAAATTGTAATTTGCTATAATTATTTTTAATCATAAAATTTATAAAATGACTTCTATTAAGGATGGAAATAAATCGATACAAATAAACAAATGCAATTCTTTAACGGTATCTTCGAGCCCCATGGCTGAAATGGAATTCAACAGTGAGAGCGAGAGCGAAACTTCGTCTAATCAATCGTTAACAACCTACTATAATGAAAGACTTGCTAACCTTAAATTGATTTACCTGATTTTCACTTTTGTCAGCACTATAATCGGTGTGAAAGTATATTTCGAACATAAAACAGTAATTTACAAAGAATTCAGATTTCTTTATTTATACCTGATTTTATCTATTACATACTGGCCAGTTTCTATTATCCTTGCTGGAATCATGATAATTATGATAATCATTAAAAAATATATTCAAAGTGCTAAAGACAATAAGGGAGTAGACGATAGCTTGTTGATAAGATTCGAAACAATAAGTTTAACAAATTATACTAACAGCAATAGTCATTATTCTTATTTAGCAGCGATGTTTTTAATTGTTCTCTTAGGGTTTTACACAGTATGTATACCCACCAGTGTTTATGTGATTTATCAGATTTTCAAAATAAAAGTGTTTGTTCATAATTTTTATAAATATTCTAATGTTCTCTTATTCATTTTTCTGAACTTATCGAAATCTATTGGAATAGGCATCTGTTGTATTTACTTCTTCTTTCAAAAACTTAAAACTAGCAGAATCAAAATTGATTTAGATGAAGAGTTTGTAAAGAGGGTAGAGCAAGAAATTGAGCAAGTTAAAAAATGTTCAGGAATTTTCATTGCGGATTCCAACATAATAAAAAAGAATGACATGTTTAATAGGCAGATGTTTTTAACAAATAAGGGAGATAGGAAGAATTTCGGTTTAAATAGTAAACTGCAAAGTAATAAAAATCGACAACACATAGGTATTACTGATAACAATGATGATGAGATATTGAACTCTTTTACTCGAGATGAGATTAAAAGTAAATTTAATATGCATGCCGAAGATAGAAACAGAATGAATGATAATATAAATAATAGTATTAGTGATAATGTAAGTCATAGGGATTATCTCGAAAAACAAAATTCAGGCAGCTTGATTAATACTATAAACAAACCTCATAATGGGTCCAATCCAGACCATCTATCTAATTTCAACTTCTCCCCTGAGTTAAATAAAGTCATAATTCCTAAAAATTTAGACACCAGTGACATAGGAAATTACCCTTATAATAACAATCAGAGTAACAATCTTAAAAGGAATATTACTAAACAGCTTGATGAATCATTGATTAAAAGCAACATTTATCGCAAAGAAGGAGATAGACAAGATTTCAACAAGGTAGATAAGAATTTCAAGCAACCCATACGAATCTCAGAAAAAAAAACAGAGATAAAAAACATGATAAGAACTAAGACGATGATTACAAGAAATAAAGGAAGTTTTGTAAATAATATAAAGAAAGAACTAAATTTAGACTCGATTAATATTAGCGACAATCAATTTCATATCTTCAATAATCAAATAAATGAGATAAATACTAAATCTCCCTTAGTTTTGCAAAGGTTAAGCAAAAATTTTCTCGAATTTAGAGCCTTAGTCAGCGATCAGATAAATGGAAATGATAAATTAAATAAATTAGATGAAATCGATTCAAGCAGAGATTCGAATTATGGGGAAGAAAAAATATGTAATACAAATATAGGGATGCATAAAACTAATCCCCCTATAACAAAAATGTCGAAGGATGACATGGATCTGTTGAAAAATGAAATTAAGCTTCAACTGAATCATGATATAATATCCTTGCCCGCAGCGACATGGACTGAAGGTAATCTACCTGTATCTGTAGATTTCCCTCAAAACAGTGAAATGAATTCGAATAATTTAAATATTAAACGAAGATTACAAAAACAATTTACAGCCTGCTAAATTTCAACCAGACAAATAAAATGGTACTAAAAGCTAAATTTTGTTATGGTAAAAAACGTGTGAAATGAAAAGAAACATTTTTAATTATAGTATTTTTATTTCCCCTATTAGTTAACTTATTTATTTGAATTTGTTTTCTATTCCTAGATATTTGATTGTGATTCTAATTAATTCGTTCATAATTTCCGAAAAAAAATTTAAAACAAATTAAATATAAGCAGTTTTCATAATTATATATTTCAATTTCCACGTAAATTTAATTAACTTAAATAATTAAATTTTATTCAAAATCTGACATCAGAAAAATTAATAATCCTATATAAATAAGAAAAAATAAATTTAATTACATATAAAAAGTATGGGATTCTTCTTTTCGAAATTATGGACAAAACTCCTTGGCAAAAAGGATGTCAGAATGCTAATGGTTGGACTTGACGCTGCAGGAAAGACCACAATCCTCTACCAACTTAAAATGGGGGAGACTGTAAAAACCATTCCTACAATTGGCTTCAATGTTGAGACCCTCGACTACAAAGGATTGAATTTCACTGTCTGGGACGTTGGAGGTCAAGACAAAATCAGAGTTTTGTGGAAACATTACTACCAAAACACTGACGGACTCATCTTCGTTGTCGATTCTAATGATAAAGACAGAGTAGATGACGCAGCCGAAGAATTGAAGAAAATGCTTAACGAAGATGAATTGAAAGATTGTGCTGTCTTAGTCATGGCTAATAAACAAGACTTATCAGGCGCCATGTCACCAAATGAAATCACTGAAAAATTGGGAATGTCTCAACTAAAAGGCAGAGCTTGGCTTGTTCAAGGAACATCAGCAACAACTGGACAAGGACTTAAAGAAGGATTAGACTGGATGGCAGGAGTATTGCTAAAGAAAAAATAGATATTTTTAATGATTAAGCCTAATTTATATAAAGATATTAGACATAATTAACTTTTTATTTTAAAGATATGAAATATAATAAAATTTTTCAATCTGCAAAGAATATTTCTGGAATATTCAAACTTCTTTTCATGTGTGATTGCAGCTAATTTAGTTGATATTTGTAGTTAAATAATTTTTTTATTTTATTAGATTTGTATTAGATTTATATAACTTATTACTTTAAATATTTTATTAAATTGATTATTATAACATTTATATTTCGCTTTTCTTTTTTTTAACGATTATACTTAATTCAGCCGATTAATTACATATAATAATATGAATTATTAGTAGATAAATACTTCTTACATCCATTTCACAAAATGCAAACATTTCTATTGAGAATCCTTCACTTCTTCTTATCGACAGTTTGTGAATTCATTATCCATCTAATCTTTTTATCATAGTCCTTTTTAATTTTTCTAATCACTTCGAAAATTTTATCAACATCAATTTGACTTACATTCTGCAAGCTCATAATTATCTCAGCAAAGTCTAAGCCCATAATTTCGCTTTTTTTAATTTTTAAAATACCGAGAGAGATATAGTAAATAGAATAGAATCTATCTCTTTCACTTATTATGGCATCCCACAATCTAAGAACATCCGGTAAGACGAAATCCTGAGTAAACAACAAGATAAACCATCTAAAAGCAAAATGTGAGATTTCAACATTATGCTTATTTAAATAGTCGAACAACTCTTTATCGACAATCCTCAACATTTCCCAGAGCGACTGGATTTTTATGAAGATGCCTTCATTACTTTCGTCCTTCTTTCTCATAAAAATGCCTTTGAGATCTTCCATTAGCATACTAAATGCCCAAAATGTATCTGCTTCCAAGCTATTTACGTTATTTTCCTCCTCGTTAATTTTTAGCTCAGAATCTTCTGGTTTTTTTATATCTGAGTCAAAGGAGAAGCAGTAGTATATAGGGGCCAATATCTCATTCATGCCTTGGACGTAGATTATTTCAGGATTAAGCTTCGCGTAGATATAGAGTATTCTACTCAGAACGTTCGCGTGTGTTTCATATTTAATTATATCCTGAGTGTTATAAATGTCATCCAGAGTTTTTGTTTCCTGCCCACTTACTATAGATCTTCTTCTCTCGACTATCTCTATTACTTCTCCCTCTGCTAATTTTTCTTTTTTACAAGGCATAAAGAAGAAATTTAGATCTGTGTGTGTTCTTCTTACATCATTATCTATTAATTCTAACAATTCTTTGTCTGTGTTCCTAGTAAACTTTTTTAATTCGTTTATTTTATTTTCTCTGGCCGTGTCCAAAAGGTCAGGCTTTTGTTCAGAAGATATTGTCGCTTGTTCTAATTCTTCATGAAGTTTCTTTTCTATTTCCATTTTTAATAAGAAGGCAGCCTTTATGTCCTCGTATTCCTTTCGCTTCTTCTCAGTATATTCCTCCCATTTATCAATATCAAAATTTAAATATTTGAGGTTTATTTTCCATATTAAAGAACGTAAGATTGGTAGGTCATCTGGTAAACCATCAAAACAGACTTTCTTTAATTCTTCTTTTTGATTGTTAATAAGTTTTAGTAAAATATCTTTAATCAATTTTTTTGTTTTCTCTCCTTGAAGTTTGTTAGTCCTATTTATTATTTCTTGTATCGTAGAGTTATTAATGCTTATGTTTATGTCAAGGTTTTTCTTTTCTGAAATGGATTGGGAATTTTCTTCTTTTTCTTTTGATTTAGGAGTGAAAGAAAAACGATTCATTAATTTAATTAATATTTTTATTTTGTAAAATAATTTCGATGTTCGCTGTTCATGTAATGAATTAATTATAATAGAAAATTTAAAAATAATAGTTAGTTCTTAATAAATGCATCTTAAGCCATTTATTTATATACATATTAAGAGATATTAACACTATTAAGGATAAATAGGCATATCTATTAATAATAAAAATTTTATTATACTATTTATCATTAACATAAAACAATTCAAACTTGTTCGTCTAATTCCTCCTTTACCTTCTCTTCGAATTTGTTTTTGTGTCTTATCAAATCTGTAAATTGATTTCTATGAATAATAGGTAATTCATTCAATATCTTTACACCGAAATTTGCGGCTTCCGCGTTTTTCTTAAATTCCTTAAACTTCTCACAAGGAATGTCTATAATGTGGTCAAATTTTTCATATACTCTAAAGACTTTATCTTCGTAATCCATCGTGCATAAACCTTGTTGAATTAAAAATTTTACAACTAAATATCTTTCTTCCATCTGTTTATTGTTTTGGGAAATTATTAACACAGTGTACCACCCTGGTTCTCCGGTTAGAAGAGAGATACTTTCATATTCAAAGTGGAAGAATTTTTTGAAATTCTGCTTCATAAAAGTGTAAAAAATTTGTTTTTTAAGGTAATCATTATTCTGGATACTTTTATAGATCTCCTCTAAATTTACGAAATCTGTGTTATGACTATCATCATAAAAACTTGGTAATTTAGATTCAGTTTTTATAAATTCTTCTAATTTGTGGTGAAAGTCCAACGTAGAGATTTTTGTGAGAGAATTTTCTGAGAAGTTTGAATTTTCTTTTTTCAGAATACTCGGCTTATTTTCAGAGGATTTGATAGAACTAGATTTAGATTTCGAATTTTTAACATTCTGTTTAGAATCAAACTCCTTAGTTTTAGTATTAGCCTCTTCTATTTCTTGACTTTTCGTAGTTTCAGTATTATCATAAAGCCAAGTAGAAGATAGTAAATTCCTTACTTTAATAATCACTGCATCAAGTTTTCTCATTTCTTCGATAATAATACTCTCTTTTTCATGATAGAGTGAAAGCATGAATGTGTCTCCCCATTCGTTCTTCTTCAAATATTTCCTGCGATCTTTAAAAGCAACAGGTGTAAGGATTGGATATTCGATAACTACATCATATTTTTCCGTTTCGTCTTTTTGAGATTTTACATTAGTTAATTCTGAATTCAATCTGATTTGAATAAGATGATTGGACTTACTTCTATCACTGCTATTTGTAGAATTTTTAGGATTAACCATCATCTGATGCTTCTTATTTTCTTGAATCTTTGAAGTGGGTAATGTACCTATATTATCTGTCTTCATGTATTCTTCCAATTCACCTAATGATAATAACAATTCTTTCTTGCTCTGCTCTTTGTCACAGATGATTAAAACTTTTTTTCCCAATCTCAAAAACTTTTTACAATTTTCTTTACACACAATAGAAATATTTTTCATGGTCACGCACATTGCATAATGGGAGATTCCATAGTTGAATAAAACTTCGTATTGCTTATCGTTCAAAACTTTAGAATAAAAAGGCTGCTTGAAATTATACTTTTTCAGCACAGATTGGATCGTATTCGATTCTTCGATAGTTCTGTTATATAAGAAAATCATAGATTTTTCAAGAACATTTTTAACTTCTTCTGTGCTTGCCCAAGCTGCAAGATTTTTTTTATTTTCTACAAAAAAGACAAGCAAGGAATTTTCTTTGAAATTCGGAATTTTGTCGATTTTGACATTTTTGTAATTAAACAAAAACCTGTGGGTAATTTTTGTGTTGAAAAGGTCGATTTGTTTCTCGTCTTGTACCCAGGCTAAATCTAGCTCAATATCGTTTAAGAGATTTATGATATTTTTGGCTGTTTCGTCTTCATCTACAATAAAATATATATGGCCCTTTGCATAATTCGAGAATAAAATAGTTTTAAGCAGAACCTTGAAATTCATTTTATCAGAAATCAAGTCAAAGTTCTGAAATTTCAAAATCTTGTTGAAAATTGCTAATTGTGTTTCATCATTCATTGGGATATTCATTTTTATCAAGAAAATGTTATCGGATTTTTTTAAGTTGAGATCGATAAGACGATTCGGTTTGTTTTTCGTGTTTTTCAATGAATGCGAACCTTCTTCGTCTTGTGAGTAGAGACAAAAATTTTTCCTACTGGTTTGATTAAATGGTTTCATCTTATTTATTGAAAGTAAATCAGAATAGAAAACTTTGTTAGCTTTGTGTGTTAAGTAATTTTTTATAAGAAAAGATCTCCTTACACAATTTGATTTAAAATTCATCAACATTTTATACAACGATAATAAGTTTAGAGAAAATTCAAATAAATTAATAAAAATTAAAATTTATTATTAAAAATTATTATTTAACTAAATGATTGCGATTTCAAATTTTCGTCTTAAAAATTTATTAAGAACAATTAAAAAAGAAAATTTAAATTTTCCTAAAATATATAAAAATTTTACCATCTACCAGAAGTATGTTAATAATAATAGTAATTCCAACACGTTGAGTCAGTCCCCTGATCAAAATGAGCAGAAGATAATATTAGATCCCAATTCAAAATTTTCAGTTGAATTTTCTAAAACAAAATCTGATCTAGTTGAGGAAATAAATGGGCCTCACATTCAACACAAAAATTATGACAAGCTTTACTCAAGTATTACTCATATTATCAACTCCTTCAAGAAAAATAGAGATAGAGAATCTTATGAGATTATATTCAGGGATATCCTCCCTTTCCTCGAGCGTCACATTCAACGATTTAAAACTGAGCAGATGATAAAAATGGTTTGCCTACTGGCTGAAAGTGATATAGGACATTTACAATATTACAGAGTGTTCCAATATTACATTGGAAAGGCCTTGGAGAAGCAAAAGAATACTCTCTCCCTACAGTATGAAGATGTGGAATTTACAAAATTACTTTTCCAATATTTCACACAAACAGCAGAAATTTCTATGATGGAAATTACTCCTCTTAATTTCCTTCTTGACTATTTCGCCAACTATTCAAACTCAATTCTAGGCAGGAATACAGAACCTCAGACATTATATGACTTTATGTGGCTAACAAGTATTTCTATTTCAAGTATCCTAGTAAAGAGAACAAGCTGTCCTGAGTTTGAACCCTATGTAGATAATAAATCTAAGGTCCTTAATGATAAGGGAGCTTTAGGACTAAAGAAAATTCTAAATCACTTAGACAAGATCGTAAGAAATGAGCAAAACTTTTCAGAAAATATCTCTGGTAAAGTAAGACTGTACAAATCTTTGTATTATTTAAAGTTGGAAGGTCTTGAGTTGCCTAAAAATTTGGAAGAATTTTTGATTAAATTCGAGCCTTTTACTAAAATGAATATTGAGAGATCGATTTCTGGTTCAGTCCTGGAAGATAATTTCGAAAATGTGTTGAAGAAATTGGGCTTGAAATATGAGAAAGAGAAGAAATTGAATTTCTGCTCAGTCGATTTCTTTGTTGAGCCTGATTATTGTATAGAAATCAATGGACCTAGTCATTATGTCTTAACCAATCGTCCTAAAGATTCAAAGATTGGGGAGTATGAAGTGAATGACTTCTCGATTGGAAAAGATTTACTCAAGAGAAGAGTTTTGCAGTTAGAAAGATACGATTATGTTGAATTCAGTTATCATGAATTGATTAATAACCCTGCCGGAGTATTAGAAACTCTTCAATCTAGGTATGGGCATTTGAAAGATCAAAAGTTTTTGAATGATGTAGATATATTAAAGAAGGAAAGACAGATTTTCGTAAGTGAAAAGAAGGATGAAGCTAAAAAGAAGAGTATTATTCAAAGAGTGAAGGATAGCCATTATCTTATTTGATTTGACATTCGAATATAAAATATGATTTACATATTAAATTATATCAATTGTCTTAAGGATAATCTAATTTTATTGTGTTTATTTTATATGATGAAATTAGTTTTAGATATTTCTTATGTATAAAATTAACAAACATAATACCATAAATAACTATATTTTATTAATAAATTATATATAAGCAGTAACAGATTTATACATAAAACAAGTAATTACTATTCGTATAAATAAA
>Ga0169931_10009106_pt1 | contig 14387 bp, 8 predicted proteins | sample Kivu_15m_20L_FD_129675 | JGI IMG/M metagenome (GOLD analysis project Ga0169931, IMG submission 129675) | Freshwater microbial communities from Lake Kivu, Western Province, Rwanda to study Microbial Dark Matter (Phase II) - Kivu_15m_20L... | ecosystem: Environmental > Aquatic > Freshwater > Lake ...
AAGAGAGTATTTTTATTTATGTTTAGGATAGTTTTTGGAGTAAGTGTGAGCAGTCTACTAATTGGGTTTGGGGGGGTTTTTAATATTTTACTAAAGTGTTTTGGGATTATCTTCTGGATGCTGTGGAAGGATGGGGCAGTTTTTTTATTTTTCTGTTTTTTTAAGGCATAGAATTTGTATTATCGTTGTCTTCGTCCCTTATATCCTTCCCTTTGCCTTTACCCTTGCCCGTTCTCCTCTTGTCTTCATTTTTTTTCTAACCCTCTTTATTCTCCATCTCCGAAGCCATCTTGATCTAATCGATCTCTCTAAAATTCTAAAAAGCTATCTAGAATATCGCTTTAATCTTATCCGCCAGTGCCGATAACTAATTCTGGATATTTTTGATCTTATTCGCATGTCTTTCATAATAATCTTGAAAAGGCATATCTTTTGATGTTTTCTAATACGAAGATATGGCATCAAGCAGTTGATAGTCGCCTCGTTTCATTCTCTAGCATATAACTTTACTGGTCAGTTCAGGTTCATTCCTGTATTTATTCATCATCTCCATAACAAAAGGCATGAGATACCTCTCCCCGATAAAACTCGCAATCTTCCTTTCTTCGCTCAAAACCATTTCTCGTATGGGTTGATCCTCATAAGAATTCTTCCTTACCTGCCCCTCTTTCCTCTCCAGCTCCTTAAAACTAAAAGTGTGTATCAATTTGATCTAGTGATGATTGGTTTAGTGTTCATTGTCGGATGAAGTGTAGTTGAAGAATGCTCGTTTGTTGTGGATGCATTGTTGGTTGAGACAGTATGTGTCGTAGTGTTCGTGCATATTGATAGTATATGATATTATAGCGCGCTTGGGATTTAACAGATTAAAGTGAGTATATCTATAAGGGATGGATGGATTTTGATATATATATAAATCAGAATTATAAGTATCGGAGATTGGGGCAGGTGGCGTGGGCTAGTTGTTTTGTACCCTAGATGTCCATTATCATGTTGTTTACTTTTTTAGAAAGAAGGTACCTAAATATAAAGTTCGTAGTTTTTATAGTTTAGTATTGAGGAATTGACGGATGCCTTAGCTTGTTATCTGATTTTTTGCTGTTTTGATAAGAATGTACCTAGATTTAGGTTCTAGAGATGGTGCCATTTGTGATGGGTTAAGCTTTTCATGCCCTAATCGCCTATTTTATTCTAATCTTGATGTAGACATATTTACATAAATCTAAGTAGTCAAGTTTTGTCCATTTCGCGTGGATGAGAAACTAACAGCCCTCATTCGTTACGTAATTTTAGCCTATTTTAATATATTCATACCAAGATCAAGCGAAGTTAAGTTGGGCCATTGCGCCTCAGAAATATACTTACAACCCTGACTATCTATATTATTATCGACTGTATCTCTATATATTTACCTAGTCCGATGACCTACAGTTGCAGCCACTTGGTCTTACTTAACCAATAGCATCCCTACTTGCCAAAATCATTGCCATCTTCTTAATATATGAAATACTTAGAATGATAGTTTGGAGGAAAGTCCATTCGACCTGTGTGATATGTTTTATTCCAATCTGTCCAATATGATTCGAATCTATTTTATTTGAAAATACTTAGAAATAGATGCTATAGCTTTGGAAAAGTTCCTTTGGATAGTAATTAGCAGCCCCTATCTTGTAGATTATTCGCATCTGATTGAAAGATAGCATACCAAGCCTCAAATACATAAGATTTGTCCACTCTTTCGCCAACAATTGACAAGCCTATGCTCCCAAATTGTTATTGCCTTGATAAGAACACATGTACGTAAGCTGATTTCTTTGATATTTTAGAGTTTGTGCTTGAGCATGAGCTATTGCAACTACTAGATCTTGACTGAAGGTTGCTCAGCATCAGGTTACAACTCTATCTTATTAGAATTTCTTATTTTAGTCTTGGCAGGCGAGAGGGGTTACTATTTCTTAGGTGAATCTTTAAGAGGTGAGTTTCTGTATATGAGATGGCTTATACATCTAGCTTCCCTTCTAGCTGCCTTGATGGCTCTTGAGAGTGAGTGTAAGTTATCGAAACTGTTGGGCATGTAGTCTTCCTTTTTTGTGGTTTGAAGGTGGTTATGGTTTTTATGTGCCAGACGGAGGTTCGTGTTTGGCAAAACAAGTGCCCATGTTATAATATTATGTATGTTTGCTGTCCAGATCTAAAAGCATAGCGTAGATAGACTAAACTTTATCATAGAAATAGGTAGCATAGCAATAATTATTTTAAATTTTATTCAAAGTACTTGTTAATGCAAAAGTAACATGTTTGTTTGTTATTATGTCATTCTAGAAAATAAAAATTATAGATGAGTTTATAAACATAACAAAACACTCCCTTCACTTAAACCATCCAAAAACAATTTCCGATCTTCAAACTATAATCCTACAGAATCGCCACCCTCTAAGGCAAAATCCTTTTCTTCTAAGGCCAGGTATAACCACTACAGCAATCTAACATGACGCTCAAGTAACAACTCATCGCTCTTAGCAAGATAGTTGCATGTAAATATAAGCGTATACAGTTAGTACTGAGATATTGAGGGAACTTCTGTTAGATAATAAGGATCCAACTCAGTAACATAAGATAGCCATGGCTAATTTGTATTAGTTGGCGAATTACATTGCATAAGACTGGAAAATGATGTAACACTAGCTCTAATACACCAAACTCAAAATGACCAACGCATAAATATAAACAAAAAAGCTTTAATAATAGTTCAAAGGGCACAGAAAAAGATTATAAACTCAAATAACCCAACTTGAAATAGGTATCCAAGATTAATAGATGCATTTTTTGAGCAAAATATAAGATCTCTAACAAATAATCAAAGAGAAATAGTTATCGAAATAAAAGACACAGAGACAGACTGATGCGGAGATAGCTCTTTTGAGAAAAGTTAACAAATAACAAGCGTATTAGTTGGGGCAGTTGCATGCTAGTAGTACGAAGAAAATCAATCAATTATAGTATAAGATTACATGTTTGTAGTAGGCGATTAAAGCTAATTTGTTAGAGTATGAGTAATCTAAACATAAGATGAAAAAGTTTTTATAGAAATCGAGTCATGATAGATTGGATGAGCAGGCATATACATACTAGCAAATATTCAAAACAAAATAGGAATAAAAATTTCAATTGAATTTAAAAATTAGTTTGCTGTAAGAAAATATATGTAAGCAGTAGGGGTAGATCAGAGGGTTGCAGATAAAAATAGCCTAGGATCAGAAGTAACTTGCTAAATTGAAGTTGGATTTGTTCAATTAGAAGGGTTATGTGAGGAGTGGATGTGATAAATTGGAGCAGATGATGGATAAAATACAAGAAATAAAGGTAACTTTTTGATTTATATAGGTTGTCCTTAAACAGAAAGATATGGAAATAGCTGATAAAATGTAGGAAATGCGAGAATTAGGCATCAAACATATAAGAGAAATTGAAAGAATACAAAAATAACACGAAAAAGTGATATAATTAGTAAGAGATGAGGTCAAATAAAGATAAAATATTATCAGGGATAAATAAAGAGAAATATAACAAATAAAAGCATAACACAGTGTTGGATAAGCATAATTCTTAATTAAAATATAAGAACTAAACTTGAAATTTATCTAAAATTAAAACAATCTAAACGAACAAATCTCTACCCTACAAAAATCTATCTAACACTAAAAACATAACTTGGTTTTATAAAAAAAATCAAAATAAATCGACATGTAGATACTGCGTAAACAAAAATAATAAATATAACGTCAATTCGATCGAAAATACGCGGTAGTAAAGGAATAGCTTTTCCAATAAAAAGAAAAATCTATCATATTGATCAAGGATTAATACTAAAAATACATCCAAAATGAAAAATATCTAAAGTAGAGATAGCTAGCATAGATGGGATAAAAACATCGAAAAGAGATGTAAGATATACTAAGATAGAACATGGATCAAAAATTACAAAATTAGACTAAATTTTTCCTATAGAAACAGTGTCTATAAAAATAATTGTCAAATAGCAAGTAAAAAGTAGCCAACATGACGAGCTAACTTGCAGCTGCCAACAGTATACTGAAATAGCACGACAAAACTATCTAATAAATCAAGATAAAAAACCACAAAATAATAAAACGAATGCAATAGAAACAATAGATGTAGATATAAATGCTTCAGAGAACTCTTTAGAGTCAGATCGATTAGTTCCAATCATAAATCCAAAAGAGATAATTAAAAATAAGTTAGGTTAAATAGTAGATGTAAAAATAATTATAAATTCTAAGAAAATAAAACGGAACTGACATTGTAAAGGCCAGATACCAAAAACAAATAGCAGCCACTGCAAAATAACACAAAAAACACTTATCAATAAAAGATTAGATGCTTCGAGCTCAACTCGCATAGGCATAGTAATCATTTTCAAGGAAGATATAAAAAATTATATAGATGCATCTTTAGAATGAGATCAAAATGAAAGGAACATACCAGAAAATATTGATAGATATAATAAAAATGTTGGAGCATGAAGATAAGTATATAAAGGAGAGGGCGAGTCATAATGTCAATACGTAGATAGAGGAGTGTTCGTAGTAGTAAAAAATAGATTATATTGGTAAGTTGGTTGCCTAGAAAAAACAACAAATATTAAATTTGAACAATCTGATACAATAACTAACCAATAATATCACATAGAAATAGCATGTGATCTAACAAATGATTCTAAATGTTTAGGAAAGAGTTAAGGAAAGAAAAGAAGAGCTTTCTAAATAGAGATAGAGTTTTATAGCATAGTGGAAACAAATGATATAAAAAACAGTCAGATAGACAAGCTAGAGTGTCAAAAAAACATAACAAGATTGCTACAATAAAGTCACAGTCGCAGAGAGGGATCGGGTGGATTTCAGCACAAGAATGCTCGCTTAATTCCGTCAAATGAAACAAAAAAACCAAGCAGAACACAATCTCCTTTTAAACAAGTACAACTAATTATAAAAAATATTCTAATAACGTCCAAGTCGCTAAGAAGATATCAATAAGATAAAGGAGCTTACATCTATGCACACTAAAATGAATATTCAACTGAAAGGCTATTATAAAAAAGTGGAGAAGGCTAACTAGATTGTCAAATATCTTAATTTGTAGTTGTAGAATTATAAGGAAGTTTATGATATTTTTACTAATGCAGAAAATAATAAAATTAATGCTTAGAACGCGAAAAGTAGTTAAAAAAGTAGACTTGAAGTGCCAGTTTTTGTGTAGAAAAAATAAAGTAATAATAAATCGTCTAAGGCTTCAATCCATGGAAATTCTGTTTAAATGCGTAAAAAATAAGGTCAATAAACGAACAAAAATGGATCATTTTCGACTCCTAAGAAAAAAGATATATAGAGTACAATTCCTAAGAAAAAAGATTTAGCTCATTTAAAATAGATCAGATTGTTCACTTAAACGGCATCAATCTAACAAGATTATTTGTAAAACAGATTTATTTAATAACGCAGCAAGTCCCGTAAAATTTCATATGTAAATATCTAAAAAAACCCACAAAATCTTCATCTCAAAACATAAAAATCAAAATCAAGATAAAAAGCAGACAGGTAGCCTTAGTTGCTTCTAAACGCAACAAATTTCATAAAATTACTAAAAAATAACACATAATAAAGCTAGACCCCATAGATATAAAAGAAAAGAAGTTACAGACGAAGACGGGTGTTCAAGAAAAACACAGCAGTCGAGTAATCTTTCTGATCATAACTATATCCTCATTTATATTTATATATATGAAATATTTATGATTATGTTTACAGTTAGTATATACAGTTATATTCAAATCTACAATGCGAAACTCATCCAGAAACACCTCCTATCTTTACTAAAAAATACTCTAAGACCATCCAGATCCCTTACCCAATTCCGATCTCCTTTTCTCACTCTCATCCAACCACCCTTCCTAACCCTAGCCTCAAGTATAAATGGTCATCTAGTACGGCATCGACCAATCAGCTTCTCTAATGGTATCACCTCTCGATGATCCACATACACTTGCTCAACGATTTTGTTTTAAACATAATATCGATCCTAGGATCATAAGTGTTTTGAGCAATAATATCAAGCAATTACAGATGAGTTCGTTTGGTAAGGGGGAGAGTGGGTTTAAAATATAAAGAAATAATACGGAATTCGATGATAAGGAAAATAGCAATAGTCGCAATAGAAACAGATCGAAGAGTGCTTAAAAATCAAAATAAAGAAATAACAGCAAGAATACAAGCATGTCTAGAACTAACAGCAAAAATACAAGCATGTCTAGAACTAATAGCAAAAATACAAGCATGTGCAACTAATCAGCCATAACCAGCAACAACACCCGACCTTCGGGTAGTCGATATAATGTCTTCGATCGGTTATACAAGCATGCCAAGAAGAGTTCAAGAATAAATCCAGATAGTAGGATCAATACTACAATCAATAAATCATTGAATTAAAGCAGCATCAAAGGATGCCTACAAATCTATTAAAAAAACACAAAAAAACAAATATAAGCAAGAAAGCATAACTAGATGTTACTTTAATAAAAACTTAAAAAATAAGTATAGGCGTGTAAATTCAAACCATAGATCAACTCCTTGTCTAACCTAATAGCTTCTAAATTGAGATAGATGGATTAGTCGGGTATAGGATATAGTGATAGACATTTGATCAAAGCCAGATAGTACATGTTACTCAAATAGCAGCAATAAATGAGATAATGTACGTTTAAACCGGTATTGAATACGGGTAAAAATTCAAGATCGAAGACGCCTTCTCAACCTAATACTCCTTCAGATAGATATAGACAATTGCATTAGGATCATCAGTTGAGGCAGATGAAGATCAAAATGCAAAGTAAAGATAAAATCAAGACTTAATAACACCAACCTAAGATCAATAATATCTCGAAAATTATTGTGAAAAATAATTTTTTCTAGAGATTGCAGGCGGATTAAATAAAAAGATAGAAACGAAAATAAAGTCAACAAAAGACGTTATAACGTTAAAGAAGCGCATAGAAGCGACCAAGTACAGGTCGAGCCCCAGCCAATAGAGACCTCGGTCAAAAAACAGTAGGATAGTACCTCTACTAAAAATCACGAGTAACCAGATGCCTTTAAACCAAATAACAACCAAAAATACTAACCGACCCTAAATCATCACAAATCCATGCAGCATCAAAATCTATCGCATTTCATTATATTTTCTAGTTGTTGGATAGCGATCAAGATGGATTGATATCTAGTGCCAAGATAGATATTAATGCTATTGATGAGGAGATATTGAAACTAGTCGCGCCGTTGTTGTCGTAGATGGAATAGGTATAGGTCTAGTTGAATTTTTAGGAGTTCTAGCTTGCATTCTAAAGACTTTTTTCAGTAAAAATTAAGATATATAGACATTTAGCATAAGAGAAAAAGATATGATTCTTAAATCATACAAAAACAAACCAAAAAAATCATAACGCCTCAGTTTTCAAGTATCTATATATTTATACAGCCTACTCTGAACGAAAAGAGTCTGATGATCGCTAGAGAGATTTGTGGAGATGACTGCGATATATATGCGGCTTCTTGTTAAAGATTGAAAGATAAATAAACGAAACTTAATAGGATGCGTGCTGAGAAAGCTTTGATGGAGTATGGTGAGTGCACTTTCCAGCCGAATGTCAAGAGAATGCTATGAAAAACATTTTGATTATATTATGCATACATAATCATAATCTATCATATAAAATATCATAATCATAATATATTGGTATTAATAATCCAAAATGGAGTAATCCGACAACATGTTACTCACTTCGATCAAGTAATACATAAAATTACCAGAAAAAATACAAAATCTATCAGACATCCATGGAGATGAAGTCCAACTAATTTCTTTCGGAATGCTCGAACACCTCAAAGTCGATATAAATTAAGTCAAAGGACTATGGTCGAGGTCACAGAAATTCAGAGCAATGGCCAAACTCTCACAACATCTTTACCAACAATTCTAGACACAGTTTTAGTTGAATTAGTTGATGAACCCTACCCTGCCTTTTTTGAGGAAATTCATGCTTGCGTTCATCAACAAGATCGGTAGTGGTTAGCAGCAATAGCGAGGCAGCAAGAAGGGAGAGGTTAGGCCTCAATAGGGAAAGAACCGATTAAAATAATGGGTCGGAAAGTAATGGATCCATCCCTCTTTAGCTCTACCCAAAAAGAAATACAAAGGATACTTGTTACCTGTCACAATCACAAAAGGAATCATAAAAAATCAAATCGATCTTACAGGAGAGCTCGACAATCTTCATCTAAGTGGCAGCACTCATGGCATTCTCTCCGGCGCATTATTCAAACACAACCAAAGAGTCAAATAGTTCTAAGCTAATGAGGGCCTGGCTAATAAGTAAAGATAAGAAGGAGCGTTGCGTTTGCAGACTACAGTGAGAGTTAATCAAGATGATTGGAATATCGCATAAAACAAGTTACAAAAAATAAAGAAAAAAGCATTTTAATAGAAATAGAAATAATAGTAATAATAGCGAGTTACCATATTTCAACAGCAACTATAACAAGCTGAGATATAAGCTTAGAAAAAGAAAATTAATTAAGAAAAACCATTGATCCACGAAATCATCAATAAAGACGAAACGATTATAGTTGATCCTTTGTAATTGCTCAAAATATAAGCGTAGAAGAAACGAAGACAGTATTAGATCGATATTAGAGATATGATGAACTAACTTAATTAAAGGAAAAAGAGGGTGTAGACATGGTAGAAATAAAAGTAACGAGCTCAGAGCGAAATTATAAGCAATTAGTAGCGAGCTGTTAAACTGAGATAAGAAACTGCATAGTTACGCAAAAAAGTATAAAAAAGACAAACAGTCTTACTAGCACTAAGTGGAGAAAAAGACATCGCAGAAGAGGTAGACAAACTATAATCTGACATCAAGACCATAGAAGAACAAGTCGAGGAGTAGAAAACTAAGATATAGAAAGATATCGTGTCGATTACTACATAAAGTAAGGAGAAGATGGATGCTTTGAGAGACTTGAAAGAGAAGTTACATAAAATTTAGAGTTAGTATACTCAGATATGTTAGGAAATTGACTAGAAGCAGTAATTGAAGAAGGGAGTGAAGATACAACAATCAGGCATATCTCGAGTATACTACCACAAAAAAATCTCATAAATGTAAAAGCGATGGCGTGATACTTAAAAATAATCCATAAAACTCCGCAGCAGTCTAGCCTAGCTTACCTAAAAAACAAGAATAAGCGTAAACAATACAACTCGAGTATAGACATAGATCTCAAATTTCATCATATCAGACAGAACTAAATATGTTTAATAGAATAATCTTTTGAAGGAGTTGATGGGTAAGTGTAAGGGTGCTTTTGGGGATACGATGAAGATATTGGAGGAGGTGGGGGAGGTTAAGATGCAGACGCAGGAGTATTAGATGAAGGTGCATGGGTTGGCGGGGAAAAATTATAAGGAAGGAATCTAGAAGATTAAGCAAGCTATGGGGGAGTTGAAGAGGGAGATGGGGGAACTCAGCAAAAGCAAAAATAAGTGATCTGTAAGCAAAATTGATTTAAAGTGTATAAAATAGATAGTTTATACATGTATTTGTCATAATAGGATTATTTGTTTATGGGAAACGGTCAGAATACCAAAACAAAAACAAATAACAACACTAAAACAGGAAATGATAACGCTTTGATTAAATAGTACGCTCCAGCATTTCAAAAGCACAAAACAGATCCACAATACTTCAGTAATCCACCATCAATATAGTCAACCTTTTCAATTAAATCCCAACTTTCATCAAAAATTTGTTTGATTTGTTCCCAGAAGCCAACACATCAGTATAGGGATTCGCTTAGATGGTCGTATTTTTGACCAAGTAAGACGGAAAGTTTAGTATTTGCAAATATGCGATTAGTAATGCAGCTGGAAGTAGTATCATGGATCGATTTCTTATGGTGGGGCTCAAAGTAGATCAAAATGCATATTCTTAAAAGAAAGTCAGTGTTTCTGAACTTGAAAATATAATGGCACATTATTTTGCTGTTTTTGTGCCGAATGTATAACAAAAAATCATTCAAAAGATACTAAAATTCATGCGAATATAGCAATCTTAGTTCAATCTAAAATAATTTGTGCTGAATTTCAGAGACTACTTCCCTTACGCCCATCGTTTTCTAAAAGACTACTTTTCATCAAAATTCATCAAAATGCAATAACAAGGACATATTCTACGTCATTTCACGTCGAAAATAATAACAACAGATGCAGCTATACTAGCTCTCAAGATTCCTTCCCTTGCAAATCCATAGATAGTGTAGTTATACAACACCTAAAAATACGGACTAGGGTTTCATTCGATATAGAAGCAACTAGTAGGCTACACTGGTCCATGGTTGATGCTGATCCATCACTTCTAAAAAAACTAGTATCTCATTCATAACTCAGAAAAGGATAACGCTAATACTACATACTTGGCGCATATCAAACCGGCCCCATTCGTAACATCGTTTAGTTCCAAGGCGACGTAACCGGCATGTTATTCTCCATCTAACCTCAAATAAAATTTTTCACAACAGACAAAGGCGAGGGCAGTAGCCACTATTTTTTCATAAACAGTTTACCTTAATAGAAATCAAAAAAAAGAAAGGGATTTGGTTTTGGTGGTTCTAAATTTATGTAGGGATGTAAGTTGTGGATAGATGGTGATTTGGATAGGAGTTATGTGAGTAATGGTAAGGATGTGACTTATGGGTATGGTGCTTTGGCATCGCCGGGGACGAGTGTGTTGAATATAAAGAGGATGGAGGTGTGGGGGTTGGGAAATAGATTTAATTATGAGGAACAGATGCAGTATTGGCAGTAGAGGGAACTAGAGTAAGTATGTTGGTAGGTAGGATAGCGAAGAGGAGGAAGGTTGATAAGAGGTAGTTGTTGGGCAATAATGCGGGTCTTTTCTTTGGTATTTGGTATGAAATTTAGAGAAAACTTTTGCACATAGGGAACAAATAGTTGGAGATATATAAACAAATTAGAAGGAAAAGAAATAATAGTGATAGAAGTGTTGATAGAATAATGTAAGATGCAATTTTTGTATGTTTTTTGTTTTTAAATGATGTTTATAGATGTTTGGAGTATATATGGACTCATCATTGAGGTGGTCTGAATTATTTAGGTGCATAACTGCCATAGGGTTGAGTGTAGCCAAAATTTTGAGCAGGGTTATAGTTCTGTTGGTATCCTTGACCTCCTTGTGGACCCATGTATCCTTGAGGTGCTCCATATTGACCTCCATATCCAGGCTGTGGCCCGCCATATGCTGGTTGTTGTTGTGGTCCACCATACATCTGTTGCTGATTAGGATAAGGTGCTCCACCCATGGGCGTGGCAAACCCAGGTGGCGGCATCATTCCTCCTCCCATACCTCCCTAAAACTCAACTCCAACAAGTTAATCTCCATCCATAACAAAAAACCTATGATTCCTTCTCGTTAAAAACGGAGCAAGCACTAACAACACCAACCCCCCAATCAATATATTCCTAACCTTCCTCCTAGCCCCTTCCAAGATCTCCTCCTGTTCCTCCGCACTCATATTATCATACATAGTCCTATACTCCTGATACTGATACTCCCCTTGCGACGCCTTATTCCTCATCTTCCTCGAAAACCCTCTGAACGATCTTGATGCATTGTATTATTTTTTGATCTTCTAGTCGGAGAGTACTCCATAGGCTTAGTTTATTTATTTGAATTGTGATTATTTGCCGGGGTTGGAATCGGGATGGTACTATTTGGCGAGTTTGTAGTATGATTTTTTTATTTAGGATTAGCTGGATGTTTTTGATACGTTTAGGATTTTGTAGTAGTCTTTTGTGGGGTCGTATTTGGGCACGTCGGAGAAGTAGTGGAGCGAACGGGAGAGGAGGGTTTTGGTGTGGTTGGGGTGGAGTTTGCGGAAGAGATGGGGTAGCATGTTATAAGTTAAGTGTGATGAGAATCAATAGAGAACAGTTTAAGTAATATGGATTGAAAATAAGCTAAAATACACTAAATATTGAGAACAAATCAATAAGATAGATAATCAGTAAGTTTTATATCAATATTTTTATTTTATGTTTAAAATTTAAACAACTTGAATCTTTACATGCTTATCTTGGCTAATAATTTTATTAAATGAGTAACTAATTCCTTGCCCCGGCCTACAAGAAAAACCTACACATCCTCTCGCCTAAAAAATCAAAATCCTCAATGTAAGCCCACTCCCCACCTCGCCCCTCACCCTAACCTGCAAAGCAACCTTAGTTCAACCGCGACAAAATGATCTAAACTCACAAAAAACTGCGAAAACAAGTGTTATAGTTGGTCTAGCAAATGTAATAACTCAAAGGCAAGAATAAAAAAAAGTACGGACTGGGTCTATAAGATATGTACGATAAGAAAACTAACTAGAAACGAGAGGAAGTAATGAAACAGTAGCAAAGGATACACTAGTTGAAAGCTGAGGTGGATCGGTTGAATAAAGAGAATTAGTTTACTTATGATAACTCGACTGCTACTTCCAAATAGAATGATATCAAGGCATTGGAGATATAGGTCAGTAGGTTGTAGAGTTAACGAGCTGGTGCTTTGAAAGTACAAAGTGTTCAAGAAAAAGCATTGGCTGATATCAGAAACAATGATGTGTTCTTCTAGCGAGATTAAAAAAGTCGATAACAACTTGTAAAAATAAAGTAGTAGTGCAAAATACTTCTTCTCAAGATAGGTTAGAACTAAAAATTGTTATTGAAAAGCCACTAGAAAACAGTGCGCAAGGCCAAGAAGATAAAAGACATTTAATAAAAAATCCGCTAGAATAAATAAAAACTAAAAAAAGGGATAGCATCAAACATAGTGACAGTCGACATGATCTCCTAGCTCTAATAATAAATAATGAAACTCTAATCCTAGCACAAAGATTCATAAAAAGTCTGGCAGTAAAAAATATCAAACTTGGATGTGGAGTACTCGAATAGAAAAGTGGAGTAGTAGAAAAAGTTGTTGATTTTGAAGGAGAAATAGAAGGAGGTTAAATTGAATGATATTAGGTTGAGGGAGTATAAGAAGTTGATTGTGCAGGCGAGGAGTTAGAAGAAAGTGGAGGGGGAGGGGAATATGAGGGAGTTTAGGAATAAGAGGAATATCAGGTTTATGGATAAAGTAGAAAATTGATTTGCTTTTTGTTTAACTAATTTAAGAAATGTTATTGAAATTATGATTTTTTTAAAGAAATGAACTAGATTTTTTGTATTTGATTATTTAAACATTTGATAACTTATTTCATTTCAAGTAGTAGAACAGTATTATTTAATCTACTAATCCTATCATATATTCTTCTATCATATAATAAATTCTTCCATATGGAACACTACAAACCTTACTGCAAAATCCACCCCCTCTAACCCATCACCAACTTCTGCCTAGACCGTACCTAACCCTCACTCAGCCAACTGCCTCACCGGACTATGTGCCACCTGCATCGGCGAACACACAAACTCACATCTATTGAATAACACCATGCCTGTCTATGAAAACATCAAGGATACTTACACCAGATATGGTACTAGGATGAGAGGGCAGATATAAAAAATGGAGCAAGATAAACTCTGGCTGGTATTGATATAAATATTCAGGATAGAATAGTCGAATCCATGAAAAGAAAGAAAGATATTGTGAGTGATACTCTTAGAAAAGCAAGAATGGACTGCATCGATACAATTAACCGTCATTTTGACGAGTTATAAGGCAAGATCTAAATATAGATCTTGAATGCAAATAAAAAACATTCTTTGCATTTGTCTCACAGGATGGAAACGATCAACACTCTTATTAATAAATAGATCAGTAGTTTGTTGATATATGCTAGTGATATGGCATCTACTAAGTTTTTGGATACGGTTGGGAAGGTAGAGAGGGAGATACTTCCGGGAAATGATGTTTTCCATGCTAAGATTGGGAGGGAATTGAAAGAAAATTAGCTTTATACTCCTGGGTTGCAATACAGGAAAGAAGTTTTAGGGTAGATCTAGGGGCTTTTGAAGAGATTAGTTAATTTATAATTCGTCTTACCTAACCTACAATTTCTCACATAAATCAACAACTGTGTGGCTAGACCTTCTTCGATGTAAAAACAAAGAGTTTCCATCGACAGATCCAGACCAGTATCGATCACCCGAAACCCATCCGTCATCCTCACACCAAAAACAGTCATCCCTGTTAATTTTTCAGCCTTCACGCCCAAAAGAACCTCAAGTATAGTCCTCACCACCGTCCCACCTGC
>Ga0169931_10009107_pt1 | contig 14384 bp, 9 predicted proteins | sample Kivu_15m_20L_FD_129675 | JGI IMG/M metagenome (GOLD analysis project Ga0169931, IMG submission 129675) | Freshwater microbial communities from Lake Kivu, Western Province, Rwanda to study Microbial Dark Matter (Phase II) - Kivu_15m_20L... | ecosystem: Environmental > Aquatic > Freshwater > Lake ...
CACGGAGATCCCGTATGCTTTGGCCCGGTTTTCAGCCCATCCTCCTTCCCAAATGCTAGAATTTTCTATTACCGCATCGGGATTGATGACATTGACTCGGATTTTTTCTTCTGCAAGTTCGGCAGCCATCAGCCGGGACATATGCAATTGTGCCGCTTTAGCGGTACTATAGGCTACATTTTTTGGTCCGGCCATCAGGGCGTTTTTGCTGACGATGTTTACTATATCTCCTCCAAAGCCTTGCTGGCGTAAAAGGGTAATTCCAGCTTTGGAAACTTGGAATTGACCCATCACTAAGATTTGATGTAGGCGATCCCAATCCTCTTCGGTATGGGCTTCAAATGACTTAGAAATAGAGATACCAGCATTATTGACCAAAATATCTACCCCTCCATATCTAAGGGCGATTTTTTCCATGCAAGATGAAAGACTTTTGGAGTCGGTCACGTCTAGGGTAACTCCATAGACGCGGTCTTTTCCGAATTTTTTTTCTAATTCCGATACGGTGGAGGCTAGTTTTTCTGCGTTGATATCACTGAGCACGACACAGGCCCCTTCTTCTAAGAATTTGGTAGCGATTCCTTTCCCAATTCCCCCTGCGCTGCCTGTTACCAAGGCTATTTTTCTGGAAAGAGGAGCCTCCTTAGGCATACGTTGCAACTTAGCTTCCTCTAGCAGCCAATATTCAATATCAAAAGCTTCCTGTAAGGGGAGGGAAACATAGGAAGAAACAGATTCAGCTCCGCGCATTACTTGGATGGCATTGATGTAAAATTCAGATGCCACGCGACTGGTTTGCTTGTCTTTAGCAAAGCTAAACATGCCTACCCCTGGCCAAAGAAGGATGACGGGATTGGGGTCTCGCATGGCAGGGCTATTGGGATGTTTGTGGGTTAGGTAATAGGCTGCATAGCGCTCCCTGTAGGCTGCAAAGGCCTCTTGCAATCGGGGCAGGAGGGTGTCCATCTGACTTGGGTCTACTTCTGGGGGCAGCGGAAGGAGTAGGGGACTAATTTTGGTTCTGAGGAAATGATCCGGGCAAGAAGTCCCCATAGGCGCCAAGCGCTCCATATCCTGGCTATTGATAAATTCAAGTACAGGGGCAGCATCGGTAAATGTACCGATCATGCGGTCTTGGCTGGAGGCAAAGCCTCTCAGGATGGGAGCCAGAAGTGCAGCTTGTTTTTTACGTAGTTCAGGAGCCAAGGCGGGTACTTTCTCTCCTCCAAAGATGGGACGATTTTTTCCAGTATGGGATGCCAGGTAGAGGGAGGCAGTTTCTATGACTTCCAAACTTGATAGGTAGCACCCGTAGGAGGTGTCTCCCCAGGTAAAGAGTCCATGGCCTCCCAAAAGGATGCCTTTTATATGGGGTTGTCGAGCCAAGGTTTCTTTTAACTTCAATCCCAAGTCAAAGCCAGGTCTTTGCCAGGGCACCCAAGCGATCTTTCCGTTCCAAAGTTCTTGGGTAATTTTCTCCCCATCCTTGGAAGCGGCAATGGCGATTATAGCATCGGGATGAAGGTGGTCTATGTGTTTGAAGGGTAGAAATCCATGCAAGGGAGTGTCTATAGAGGGGGCTTTGGAAGCCATATCAAAAAGGCAATGGGAGAAAAGGGCTACCATTTCATCCTCATGGTCAATTCCTTTATAGATTTTTTCCAAGGACCTCAGTTTGTCCACGTAGAGTCCCGCTAAACCTGATCGGGTCATGGTACCAATATCTCCTCCTGAACCTTTTATCCACATCACTTCCACTAGTTCTTGGGTGAGGGGATCTTTTTCAAGGGTTTTGCAGGATGTATTTCCTCCTCCAAAATTGGTAATTCTGAGATCGGCCCCCAGTAAATTGGAGCGATACAAAAAAAGCTCAAGTTCATTGCCCTCTAGGAGGCGGGCTTTTTCTGGATCCCAGAGGTAATCCACTTGGGTAAATCGGGCTTGGGGTGTAGTCATAGGATTTCAAAAATGGGGAAGTCCAAGTGCTGGGACACGATGAGCTAGGGAAAATTTGTTAGCTCAGCCAGTGATTACCTGTTTCCAAGTTCTTGCTTCCGCTTGGGTTTGTAGTGAATGTACTAATAGATGCGAGCAAAGTCTACTGAATAGGTAAGAAATGCTTAAAAAAAGTATCTTTTTGGACGGGGAATTATTCTATTATTTAAAAATAAAAGAATTCGGAAAGAGAAAAATTGAGAGATGAAAAGATTCCTTTGGAAAGCAAGTCTACAAAAAAGTAGACTTATCCACTAAAAACATAAATCTTTAGTTGATAAACTGTAAAAATAGGTGGATAACTTGTTCCTTTACAAGGATTTTTGTGGTAAAAATTGTGGGAAAGTTTTTAGTATTTTTTTTTGACTTTTTTATTTCTTGAGCGAACTTAGATTCATCAAGTAAGAGATAAAAGATCGGAAATACGATTCCGGATCGGAAGTTGAAAGTTTGAGATCGGGCATAAAGGGGGACTAGCTCAAGGGCGTGTCTCTGAAACGGGAAACCGCAGAAATGCCAAAAGCGATTTGCTTGGGTTTGAAAACGTCTTCGGGCGAAATCAAATTTCCATGCTTGAAGGACCGCAAGAGAAATCTTGAGGTTGGGAGGGGTAACCCCAGAAGAGCGGAATGGATTAACCAAGCCGAGGGTCCTCTAGAGAATCATCGTACAGCGAATCGTGCACGAAGGAGCTACTGACAAATTACAGTAGTTTGAGACGGGGAACCGCAGAAGTGCTATAACAGATCGGCCTGGGAGTCTGCCATAAACAGATTCAGGATACTCGCCATGAAGGAGCGCTTGGAAACAAGGGTTTGAGAGGGGAAACCACAGAAATGGAAAGGGGAATCTAAAAAACAGGACTAGTCCGAGAGGGCGGCATCAACCTGAGATTTCAACCTGGGCAACTGGGAAGAGTCTTGAACTGTAGCTTGAGGAGGCTGTGAACTACGGGGATCAGTCGACCAAATGGGAAGCTTTCGTCAGAAATGCTTCCCATTTCTGTTTTTACCCCTTTTCATGTACCTTAGGGTATGAAATCTAATTTTTTCCTTTACTGCTGCACCGCCCTCTTCCCCTTTTTGTGTTCCTTTCAGAGCAAAGAGAGTAGCAAGGAACCTTTATCTCAGCCCCCAAACGTTATTTTTATCCTCTCCGATGACTTGGGCTATGGGGAGCTAGGCTTTTTAGGTCAAGCTCATATCCGTACCCCATTTATAGATCAACTTGCCAAGGAAGGCATGTTTTTTTCCAATCATTACGCCGGAGCTCCCGTCTGTGCGCCTTCCCGTTCTACCTTGCTTACTGGCTTACATTCAGGACATACCCCCATTCGAGGCAACGTAGAGGTACAGCCTGAAGGGCAATATCCCTTGCCCGATACCTTGATCACTTTAGCTCAGGTGTTTCGAGAAGCAGGCTACCGTACGGCCGCTTTTGGAAAATGGGGACTGGGATTTGTAGGAACCTCTGGAGATCCCAATCACCAAGGATTTGACTATTTTTTTGGATACAATTGCCAACGGTATGCGCATCGCTACTATCCTGCCTACCTTTGGGAAAACGACAAGCAGGTCTTTTTGCCAGGAAATGATTGGACCCAAAAAAGCCAGTTTGCACCAGACCTGATCCATGAAAAAAGTTTGGAATTTATAGCAAAAAATCAGCACCAGCCTTTTTTTCTCTACCTCCCTTTGATCCTGCCACATGCCGAACTTGCCGTACCCGAGGACGAGGTGTTTCGCTATTACCGAAAGCAATTCGGAGAAGAAACGCCCTTTCAGGCCCCATCTGGTGGAAACTATGGCCCCAAAATGAATGTGGCCGGCTATCAGTCCCAAGCCTTTCCTCGCGCTACCTATGCCGCCATGGTCTCCCGGATAGACCGGTATGTTGGAGATATTGTCTCAAAATTAGAATCCTTGGGAATCGCTGAAAATACCTTAGTGATTTTCACTTCCGACAACGGGGCCCACCAAGAAGGAGGGGCAGATCCTACTTTTTTTGACAGCAATGGCCCCTTTCGAGGCATGAAAAGGGATCTCTACGAAGGAGGAATCCGCGTACCGCTTTTGGTCAAATGGCCCGGAAAAATACAGCCAGGAAGTACAGCCGATCTCCCTTCCGCATTTTGGGATTGGTTACCCACTTTTTCCCAACTCCTACAGGCTCCCGTGCCTACTTCTTGGGATGGGGTTTCTCTATTGCCCACCCTCCTAGACAAGGGTAACCAGGCCAAATCGGACTATTTGTATTGGGAATTTCACGAATCGGGTGGAAGACAGGCCCTAAGGAAAGGCAATTGGAAACTTGTAAAGTACCAGGTAAATTCACCTTCGGAAACTACACTTGCTCTTTTTGACCTGGCCTCGGACCCCGGGGAAACTCAGAATGTAGCTGCCGCTAACCCAGACCTCGTCACCACACTGAAGCGCCTGATGCAGGAAGCACATCGCCCTCATCCACAGTTTCGTTTTTCTCACTAAATACACTTCCTTCAAGTGAGGAAAAGGAGGTGGCGTTTGGCAAACTTTCTAAAAAAGACGCTTCCAATCCCAATAGACTATGGCCCAAGGCTGGGTTTTGTCCTCAAAAGTACTCAACACCTTGAATCCTACCCTTTGATGGGCGGCCATGGATCGGGTATTGCTCAAAGCGATAGAGGTAATGGCAAAATCATAATGTAAAGCGTGCGCTTTTTTATAGCCTGCGTAAAGCGAATCAAAAATACCCTTACCCCGATGGGATTTGGACACGCAGATTTGTCCTACCACCATAGGGTTGAAAGCAGATACTTTCTGACCCGCTAACTCAAGCCTATCGAATTGATCAAAAAGGGTGACCAACAACGGTACCAAATCCCTAGAAGCCATGGTCATGGAAAGCACATATCCTGACAGCTGCTCCCCATCTTTAGCCAGGAGGTGAGGAGCAATTTCCTGCATTTGCTGCAATTGCTCTAGGCTGTGCTTTACCGTCAAAAACCCTTGTTCCTGCTTTTCATCCAAAGAAAGATTGCTCAAGAGATTTTTTTCTTGCAGGGCTAAAATTTGTTGTAATTCAGCAACAGTGCCTGCCAAAACCGTTTGTACCATTTGAGAAGGAGAATGAATAGAGCAAAATTCTTGAATTGTTTAAGTAAATAAACCAATTTCCGCCTATAAATCCCTCCACTTAAGCCCGAGTGAAATGGATTTTTCTTAGCTTTCCGTCCTTGTTGCTCGCTAAAATGAAACTCATCTCTTATTTCTACGGCCTTTGGATTTTCCTTTTTGCCCTTTTTGCCTATTGGCAATTCAATGATCCCGATCCTGAAGTTTGGGTAAGTATTTATGGGGTAGCCATGATTTTCTGCATATTTGGCCTACGGGGTATCTACCCTAAAATTCCCCTGACCCTAGTGGTGATTTTGTGTCTTTTAGGTGCAGTCTATTTCTTTCCTGGAGGCGTTGGGGATTGGATTTCTGCTGAATGGGCTCAAAAAGACCTCACCATGAAAACTCCTCAGATGGAAGAAAATCGAGAAACTTTCGGCTTGCTCACTGTTGCCCTGGTACTCAGTCCTGCGCTCTATCAATCTTGGAGAAAAAAATAAACTGAAAGCGTCCTTGTCAATAATCCCAAACTAAATCTTTTGTTTATGAAAAATTTAAGTCTTTTTCTCATCACCTTTTTAATTGCTTGTTTGGTTCAGGCACAACAAACCTATTCCAGTTCCTACTTTGAAATGCGCACTTACACGGTGTACGAGGGAAAGATGCCGGATCTCATTCAAAGGTTTCAAAATCATACGCGGGCTTTGTTTAGCAAACATGGGATTGAAAACGTAGCTTATTTTCTTTCGGAAGAGCAACCAGATAAGCAACTCACCTTTATTTTGGGTTATCCCTCTGCGACAGAGCGGGATATACGCTGGAATAATTTTGCAAATGACCCGGAATGGAAGGCGGTAGCCGCTGCCTCTGAAGCGAATGGGAAGATAGTCCAAAAAGTAGATCAAGTGTTTATGGTTTGGGCCAAGGGTCTAAATTCTGCAAAAGCACCTCGTCCAAGTGGTATTTTTCAATTGCGCACCTATCATTTATTACCCGGCAGGTTGGATGCAATACAAACGCGATTCCGTGACCATACGCAAGGCTTATTTGAAAAGCAAGGCCTTTCCAACTATCCCTATTGGCTTACTGTAGAAAAAGAAGGTGAGCAAGCGAAATTGGTTTACCTCATAGCTCACGAATCAAAAGATGAATTTACAGCAGCCTTTGCTCGATTTGTAGCCGATCCTGAATGGGTTAAAGTGCGGGATGCCTCCGAGGTCGACGGGAAAATTGTGGAGAAGATCGATGCCGTCTTTTTTACTCCTCTTCCCTTTTCTCCCATGAAGTAATGCGAATGTAAAAAAGGTATTTGTTCGTTATTCGTTCTGAATCCTTCAAATCATTCTTTTCAGGTATACTTAAATAGCCAAGACTAATTATTTCAGAGCTGGTGTAGCGACTCTTCATCTCGTATCGTTGATTTGCTAATAAGTTATTCAACCCATGATCCGAATTTTACCTTTCCTAATTCTCCTTTTCCTCTTTTCTTGTCAAGAGCAGGATACCCCAAATGGATGTAATGTGGCCAATCCGATCGAAGATTTACCTTGGCTGAAGGAATTAATCAAATCAAATTCAGACATAAATTGGGTCCCATATTTCTACCTCGTTCAAGGTACGTATGGAGGTCAAAACGTTTTTTCGGTGCTGAATTGCTGTCCTTTTTGTAGAACCGTGCCGCAAATTTTGGATTGCCAAGGCAATGTGATCACTAAGGCTTCGATTACTGAGGTGACGAATCAAAAAATAATCTGGAAGCCGGCGGAATCGCTGTGTAACTAAAAGTCCATCCCAAACTAGGAAAACAAAAAAACCACTCCAGACATCTTGGAGTGGTTTTTTGTTTCTTGATTTTTGGCTTTTACCTACTTCGCGTTGAAGGTAATGCCCATCAGGATGAAGGTGCCTAGGTCAACTCCTTTGGCATCGCTGACGATGTATAAGGTGTGTTTTTTGCCGTCTCCAGCAGCCGTAAGCGGTACAGTTGCTTGATGCATCAGAATTGGCATATTTGGCATCTTCATTCCTTCACTAGGCGCATGCGTTCCTCGACCCACTACTTCACCAGTTGGGCTATCCAAACGGATTTCAAAGTCTACCGGGAATTTGAGGGCCTGCTGTGAAGCAGTCATCAAGGTGATTGATCCGATTCCTGTGAGGTCAATGCCCTGCAGGGCGAAAGAACCCTTGGTGTTTGGAATGGTCAATAAGGTTTTTCCATCAAATACCATCTTGGCATAACCCGCAAAGGTTCCTGCTTGAGCCAAATCCACTGAGTTTGGACTAAGCACCAAAGAACTTGAGCCGGTGAGCGATTTGATGTTTGCTCCCCCCTTATCCGTGTAAGAAGCAGAGATTACCAAGGAGCCAGTAGGGGTCGCAGGTTTGCCCAAAGTCGGGTCAAGGCTTCCTTTTGCACCCAAGCTAGGCTTGCTTTCCTCTCTAAGAGAAAGGATGTAGGTCACCAAGGCATTCACCTCTGAATTCTTCAGGTCTGGGTTGGCCGGCATGGCGGTTTCTCCCCATACTCCACCGCCTCCATTTTTGATTTTATTCACCAAGTAGTCTCGGTTACGCTCACGGTATTTTTTAGCAACTTCCGTATAGGCAGGACCTATAGAAGCTTCATTTTCCTTGTGACAGGTTTTACAGGTCAGGGATTGCACCAAAGACTTTCCTGTCATGGCCTCGCTCATCACTTTATGCCCCATATCTGCCTCTGCCTGATCTATGCCTTGTAGGTAATCCGCTGCTACATACAGGCTGGAGAGGTCTTTGGAAGCGTCTGGATGATCCTCATCACTAACAGTCACTGAATAAATCACTCGCTTTCCTGGGAAATAGAAGGACTGATTGCCCTGAACAGCAATGCTCACTACCGGAGCCACATTGCCTGAGTACACCGCTACCAGAGGTCCTTGACCCTTCAATCCAGCCGGATCGGTGGCAGTCACTGTGATTTCAAACTCACCCATAGTGGTGAAAGTATGCGTTAAAGTAGGTTCCGTAGTAGTTTTGGTAACTCCTCCCCCTAGGTCCCAGGTATAGGTAAGCGCATCCTTTTCAGGATCTGAAGCAGTGGCGGTGAGGGTTACTTGAAGGGGATTTTTGCCAGAGGTTTTGTTTACCTTGACTTCAGAAATTACAGGGGCACGATTGCCTCCGTTGTAATCAATTCGGAATAAGCCTGCATCAGGGTTTTTCGAGAACCATCCATTTCCATATTCGAGAATGTAGATTTTTCCGTCAGGGCCCATTTCCATGTCCATCATGGCATTGAATTTAGTGCCAGGCATAAAGGGTTCCATCTTATCGAAATCCCCATTTTCCTGCATGGACACCACCTTGATCCAGCCTCTGATCCAATCGTAGATAAAGAGTTTGCCATGGTAGTAATCAGGCATGCGAGTGGCTTCAGGATACATGTCGGAATAGTACACGGGTCCAGCCATGGCATTTCTACCTCCAGTACCCAACTGCGGGAAGTCAGGAGAGGCAGCGTAAGGATACCAGATGAAGGCAGGTTCCACTGCCGGAAGTTTCTTTAAACCGGTGTTGTTTGGTGAATTGTTGGCTGGGCCTGCAACATCAAAGGAAGGTCCAACCTCGCCTGTTTCGTAGTTGAATTCCTTGTAGGCAAAGTTATTCCCGATGGTGTATGGCCAGCCAAAGTGACCTGCCTTTCGGGCTTGGTTGACTTCGTCATAGCCTCTAGGTCCCTTGATATCCAAGGAATCGCCGTTTGCATCTGGGCCAACTTCGCCCCAATATAGGAAGCCATTTTTCTGATCCACAGAGATACGATACGGATTACGAAGTCCTTGTGCATAGATTTCAGGACGGGTGCCTGCTGTTCCCTTGGGGTACAAGTTGCCTTCTGGGATAGTATACGTACCATCTTCGGCCACTTTTATACGAAGGATTTTTCCTCTCAAGTCATTGGAGTTGCCCGAACTTCTGCGTGCATCCCACTGCTTGTTGCCTTCTCGACCATCCACTGGCGCATAACCATTTAGGGTGTATTTGGAGCCGGGCTGGTTGAATGGGGTAGAGTTGTCTCCAGTGGAAAGGAATAAGTTACCGTCCTTATCAAATGCAATCGATCCTCCGGTGTGGCAGCAAATGTTACGTTGGGAGTAAAGTTCCAAAATGATTTGTTCGGAACTCGTGTCCCACTTGCCGTCTTTGTACTTGAATCTGGAAAGCCGGTTGATTTCTTTGTCTCCAGTTGGTGCATAGAAGGCATACACCCAGTTGTTGGTGGCGTAATTTGGATCTTTCTGGAGGCCCATCAAACCTTCTTCTGCATTCACGCCCTGCACTTCTGTTTTCCAATACACATCCAACTTGGCGATTTCCTTGAGTTCGCCAGTGGCCTGGTTGTACTGAAGAATTTCCCCTCTTCGCTGTGCTACCAAGATGTCTAGGTTAGGAAGAATGGTCATTTCGGTAGGCTCGGTAAACTGGCCCATGGATAGCGCAGTTTTTGTGAAGCGGTTTTCTTCTGGAGTACGCTTGGATTTGGCAGCATCGTAGTCTAGTTCCAAATTTTCACCAATGGTATACTGAATACCAGCCAACAAGTGCTTTAAGAAATCAGCTTCATCGTAAGATTCCTTGGTATGTCCACCTCCGGTATAAAACGCTCGGCCTCCATCAAAATCATGGTACCAAGCAATAGGGTGCTCGCCCATATCCATTCCCCCCTGGTAGGAGGCTTCGTCTAGGAGCAATAACTTTTTGGTATTCGGGTTGATTTTTTTGTAACTGTACCACTCGTCGGTACGCTCCCATATTTCAGGCAATGAATCTACGGAGGGGTGTTTTTCCCCAGTTTTGGTAACTTTTCCTGGCTGTACGCTGGGATGTGGATCGTTGATTCCTGGGTGATCGGCAAAGTACCCTCCTACGAGTCGGCCATACCAGCCCCAGTCATATTCGGTATCTGCAGCCGCGTGAATCCCTACATAGCCTCCACCAGATTGTATGTATCGTTCAAAATCAGCCTCCTGGGCCGCATTCAGTACATCACCCGTGGTGCTCAAAAAGATGACCGACGCATATTGGGCTAGGTTTTCCTCGTTGATGAGTTCTGCATTTTTAGTAGTATCCACGTCAAATCCATTTTCTGCACCCAACTTTTGGATGGCAGCAATGCCCTCAGGGATGGATTCGTGGTTGTAACCTGCTGTTTTGCTAAATACAAGTACTTTGGGTAGTCCTTCTCGCTTTTTGGAACAAGCACTAAGCACGAGGACTCCAAGGAGTAGAAGTAAGGACAGGTTGCGTAGGTTTTTTGGGAAAGTCATGGGGTAAAATATATTTTTTCGAAAATAATAAAATTGCTTTATTTAATTACCTAAAAAGGACATGTTATAGTAGATAAAATAGGGTAATCGGTAAAATTTAGGGATATAATCTTTTTAAACCTGGCTGGCCCCTGAACCCATTTTTACCTGGATAAAGTCTGGAACAAGCTGAAATTTTTTTGTATACATTTTTTCTAGATGTGTGCACAAGTCCTCAAGAGCTTCCTGCCTCACAAGACTTAAGGTACAGCCCCCAAATCCTCCTCCCATCATCCTTGATCCTAGCACACTTCCATAAGTCCTAGCCTGCTCCACCAGGTAGTCAAGTTCGGGGCAACTCACCTCGAAATCATTACTGAGACTTTGATGGGAAGCGTAGAGCATATCCCCAAAACCCTTTACATTTCCAGTCCTCAGGGCCTCTGCTGCCTCATGTACCCGCGCACATTCGCTAATCACATGCTTCGCTTTGGGATAGAGAGTTTTGGGAAGCACTCCTTGGATAACTTCAAGGTCCTTGTGGCTTAGGTCTCTTAAAGTATGAGCGTTTGGAAAAAGGTCTTTTAAGAGAAATATGCTTTCTTCACAGGCCGCTCTGCGAGCGTTGTACGCAGAGTCGGCTAAAGAATGGCTCACCTTGGAATGGGTCAAGAGTAGTGCATACCCTGGAAACTCTACTGGAATTTCTTGATGCGTTTGACTTCTGCAATCCAAGAGTAGGGCATGATGTGCTTTTCCAAAGGCAGAGGCATAAGGATCCATAATGCCACAGTTGACCCCTGCAAATAATTGTTCGGCCTTTTGAGCATAAAGGACTAGATTTTTTTTGGGGACCTGAAAGTGAAAGGCTTCTGAAATTGCTAAGGCAGTGGCAACGGAAATAGCAGCAGAGGAAGATAAGCCTGCTCCTATGGGGATATTGCCCCCTAAAGCCAAATCAAATCCTTCTAAAGGGTATCCCGATTGCTTCAGCTGGGCGCAAATCCCCATGATATATGTTGCCCAATGCCCTTTTTTTGGAGAAAGATGTTGGAGGTCAAAACTTAATTCTTGGTCAAAATCTAAGGAATAAAGCCTGCAGAGGGAGTCTAGATTATTTTTTTTAATTCCCATCCAAATGCCTTGGGTAATGGCCGATGGAAACACAAATCCTTCTTGGTAATCGGTATGTTCTCCTATAAGATTGATCCTGCCTGGAGCAAAGACAAGCAAGGGAATATCTTGAAAATTTTTGATAAAAGATGATATGACCTGATCTCTCATGGGACTAAAATACAAAGCATTGAACTTTTGCCAATTTCTAAAAATTCAGGAAAGATGAACGGGGGGATTTCGCTGGGAAGAGTTTCTTACCACCAAAGTGGTTTCCAATACGATAGAAAGTGGGTCCTCTGAGGCTAAGCCATCCAATTGGTCCAACAGGTGGCTTACTGCCAATTTACCCATTTCGTATCCAGGCTGAGATACGGTGGTGAGTGGGGGCTCGACTACCGCAGAAGTTGGATTATTGGTAAAACCAGCGAGGGCGATTTCTTGGGGAACCCGTATGCCAAGCTGCTTCCATTCGGTCAAAACGTCCACTGCTACTGGGTCTATCATGCAAAAAACAGCATCTGGTCTAGGTTGCATCTCCAGAATTTCTCTTGCCAGCTGTACCGTATGAGGAGTGGTTAGGTCACTTACTTTGATTAGCGATAAATCTTCTGCAATGCCAAATTCTTTCAACGCACGGAGATAGCCCTCTTTTCTTTTTTTGGATATATACAAATCTTCTGGCCCTGAGAGGTATAGAATTCTTCTACTTCCTGTTTCCAAGATGTGCTTAACTACCTCGTAGGCACCACCGGCATCATTGAAAGTCACCTTGGATACGGGAATATCTTCTTGTACTCGGTCAAACAACACGAAAGTATGTTCCCTGTCGTACAATTCGTACAGGTGTTCAAAGGCATTCGTTTCCCTACTTAGGGAAATAAGAAGTCCGTCAACCTGACTAGAAACTAAGGCTTTGATGTTTGCTTTTTCTTGCGCTAAAGATTCATTACTCTGGCATATCATCACGTTGTATCCTCTGGCATTGGCTGTGTCTTGAATGCCAGAAATGCAGGAGGCAAAAAAGTGGGAAGTGATTTCTGGGACAATAACCCCCAAAGTCTTGGACCTGCTCCTTCGTAAGCTTTGGGCCAACAAATTGGGCTGGTACTTCATTTCCTTGGCTGCAGCCACGACTTTTTCCTTGGTGGCCTCCTGTAATTCGGGGGAATTTTGCAATGCTCTGGATACGGTAGATACAGATATGCCAAGCTTTTTTGCGATTTCTTTCATCGTCACTTGGCGCCCCTTTTTCATGCTCTTGCTATTGTGTTTTTCGTATCCTGCAATCGTCTGCAATTACGAATAAAGCAAAGATTTTTGAAAAAATTGCTATTCTTGATAAACAGTAGCCAAAACGGTTTCACCGACAGCTTTTAGAGTACGAACATCAATAAGCTGCATGTCGTCTTGGTGGGTATGGTGGTAGGAACCAAATCCTAGCTCTGGAGAAAAATCTATAATATCTGCTGTTGGTATTCCAGCCCATTCGTTGATAAAGAGGTGGTCATCTAAAATTTCTGGGGCATCTTGAGATATAAAAAATCCAGAATGTCCCACGAGGCTGGCGTTGGACCAAATCTTACTCACTATTCCACTGGCATATTTTCTAGAATACCCTTCTCGATAAAATCTAGCATTTTTTGCACCAACCAAATCCACCAAAATACCATAATAAGCAGAGTAGTTGGGGACATGCTTGTTTTTGGACCAGTACTGGGAGCCGTGGCACCACCAGATTTTGGAGGGATCTTTGGAGAAACTGTTTTCGGGTTCCCCATCGTCTTCTCCATCAAACAAAATAATATCAATACCTACTTCGGGCTTAAGTTCCTGGGTGCCGATGATGCGAGCAATCTCCATCAATACTCCTACTCCAGAGGCCCCATCGTTGGCTCCTGCAATTGCTTGATTGATGCGCTGCGTGTCCTTGTCTGCAATTCTCCGCGTGTCCCAGTGAGCAGAAAGTAAAATTCGTTTGCTCGCCTGAGGGTTGTAGGAAGCGATGATATTGCTTAAGTTCCACGTGAGATTGTCGTAGGTTTGGGCTTGAAAATCCTGCACTTGAACGCTCCATCCGTAGGAGCTCAGGGTTTGAATGATCCATTGCTTTGTGTTGGCATGGGCAGGAGTTCCGGGTACCCTTGGACCGAAATCCACCTGCTTTTTAACAAAAGCAAAGGCAGAGTCCGCTTGGAAATTCGGATAGGGTTTGAATGCAACCGTTTCGGTTTGGGTTTCTACGCTTTTCTCCCCGGAACAAGCGGTCAAAAGAAAAAGCAGTGCGAATACGCCCCAACGTAGATTATTCTTCATAGGCCCAATCGATTCTATCTTTCATGTCTTTTACTATGATTCCCATATCCTTCAATCCCGCTCTAAGTTCGTCCACCTTGGTATAGTTACGTGCCGTTTTGGCTTCGGTATATTGCTTCAATAACAGACGCACTAATCCTTCTTGGTTATCTTCCTTTTCCTCTATCAATCCCAAAATATACACCACGAAAGTTTGATACGTCTCCAGCATCTGTGTGAAAACCTTTTCTCCTAGTGCTGCCGAGTGAAGTTGTCCGGTATATACCGAGTTGATTTTTTTAAGTAGGTTAAAGAGGTGTCCAATGGCCATGGCCGTATTGAAGTCATCGTCCATAGAGCGGTAAGCTGCGGAAATGCTCGCTTCCACTTGCTGAATTTGCTCGGTGTCCAAGGCGATATCCGCCTGTGAATTAAATTGTAGTTGCTTGGCGATGCGAAGTCCGTTGATGATTTTTTTGTATCCTTTTTGTGCTGCCTTCAAGGCTTCGTTGGAGAAGTCCAGCGTGGAGCGGTACTGGGCAGTGAGGATAAAGTAGCGGATCGTCATCGGGCTGTAGGCTTGGTCCAGCAAGGCATG
>Ga0169931_10009108_pt1 | contig 14382 bp, 9 predicted proteins | sample Kivu_15m_20L_FD_129675 | JGI IMG/M metagenome (GOLD analysis project Ga0169931, IMG submission 129675) | Freshwater microbial communities from Lake Kivu, Western Province, Rwanda to study Microbial Dark Matter (Phase II) - Kivu_15m_20L... | ecosystem: Environmental > Aquatic > Freshwater > Lake ...
CGAAGCCGCAGACGATCGTCCCTGCATCGGACCGCTCGCCGCCTGGTTTCCGTACGTGCTGGTGGCAGCGCTGCTGACGCTGACCCGCCTCGACGATTTGCCGTTGAAGGGCTGGCTGACGGGCGCCGCGCTGCCGCTCGAGGGCATCCTGGGGACTGCGGTCGGTTACCAGATCAGCCCGCTCTATCTGCCGGGCACGGTCTTTATTCTGGCGTCGCTGGCCACCTGGCGGTTGCATCGCATGTCGCGCTCCCGCTACGCCACCGCCTGGCAGCGCTCTCTACGGACGCTGGCGGCGGCTTCCGTCGCGCTGGTCTTCACCGTCCCCATGGTGCAAGTCTTCATCAACAGCGGCGGGGGAGGGGCCGGCTATGCGAGCATGCCGATTGCCGTCGCCGAGGGGGCCGCCCACCTGGCCGGTCGCGCGTGGCCGCTGATGGCGACCTTCGTCGGCGGCATTGGCGCAGCCGTCGCCGGCAGCAACACGGTCAGCAACATGATGTTTGCGCTGTTCCAGTTCGAGGCGGGCCTGCGGCTGCAGCTCGATCCCGCCTGGATCGTCGCGCTGCAGGCCGTCGGCGGCGCCGCGGGAAACATGATCTGCGTCCACAACGTCGTCGCCGCCTCGGCCGTCGTCGGCTTGACCGGGCAGGAAGGGGCCGTCATTCGCAAGACGCTGCCGGTCTTCGTGTACTACGCGCTGGCGGCAGGCGTGCTCGGCGGCTTGCAGGTCTGGTAGCCGGCTGGCGAACCGCCGTCGAGGGACTCGGCGCGGCGGCGCGGCCCGCTTGCGGAGGCGGCGAACCGCCCGCCGCGCGGGAGTGCTCTCGGCGGACGCACCGACGACGACGCGCCCGGGCAACGCTGTGCGCCCGGGCGTGCGGGAGGAACTGCGGCCTGCCGACTCGAGGCCTCAGCCCGTCGCCGACCGCCGCTCCCAATCGATCCCCGACAGCCGCCCCAAGGCCAATTGCAGAGCATGGATGCCGCGTTGACCTTCGCCCTGCGCCTTGAGGCTCACGTAGAGCTGGTGCGCGAGCGCCAGACCCGGCAGCGCGAGCTCCATCCGCGCCGCCTCGCGAAGCACGATCTCCAGGTCCTTGATGAAGTGCTCGATCATGAATCCCGGATCGAAACGATTCGCCAGGATCCGCGGGGCGTAGTTGGCGAGCGACCAACTCCCCGCGGCGCCCCCCGACACCGACTGCAGCACGGTTTCGATGTCGAGCCCCGCCCGGTGCGCGTACAGCAACGCCTCGCAAACGCCGATCATGCCGGTCGCAATCAACGTCTGATTGACCATCTTGGCGTGCTGCCCCGAGCCGGCGGGTCCCTGGCGGACAATCGTTTTGCCCATCGCCTGAAAACAGGGGAGCACCGCCTGGAAGGTCTCCGGATCGCCCCCCACCATGATCGACAGGGTCGCCTGACGCGCGCCCACGTCGCCCCCCGACACCGGTGCATCGAGGCTCGCCACGCCGCGCGGCCGCGCTTGCGCGTCCACCTCCTGGGCCAAACGGGGCTCGCTGGTCGTCATGTCGATCAGCACGCTGCCCGGCCGGCACCCGGCCAACGCCCCTTCAGAACCCAGCAGCACCTCCCGGACGTCGCGCGGATGGCCGACGATCGAAAAGACCATGTCCGACGCCTCGGCGACGGCCCGCGGAGTCGCGGCCCAGCAGGCTCCCGCCGCCAACAACCCCTCCGCCTTGCTCCGCGTGCGGTTGAACGCCGTGAGGCGATAACCGGCCCGGCACAAATGCCCGGCCATGCTCGCCCCCATCACGCCCGTGCCAATCCATCCAATCCGCGTGATTCCGGGTTGGGCCGTCGCCGCTGGGGACATGTGATCCTCGCGAGGTCTCTTGCGGTTCGCCCCAAAGAACCGCCGGTCGTCGGACGGGGGGCGGCGGCGCGATCCCCGGCAGAGGGGTCTGGGGCGCGTTCGCGCGGCCCTGGTAGCATACCCGCTGCTCGCCGCAGCCTGCAGGGGCGCCCACGTCGGCACGCCCGGGAATCGTGCCGCGCAGCGGTGCGGGCGGGCGGCCGCGAGCGACTGCTTCCTTTCCCCTCCCCGCTGGCCCGCTTCGCTTGTCCTCGGAGGCTCGATGCCTGTTTTCGACTATCGTTTTCACGTACCGCACGGGCTTTCGGCGGTCCGCGAGTTCCATCGCGACACGCGGGCCCTCAAGCGTCTGACCCCGCCGCCCACGTGGGTGCAGATTCACGAGGTGCAACCGCTCGGCGAGGGGTCGGTGTCGCGTTTCACGTTGTGGATCGGTCCGCTGCCTCTGCGGTGGAAGGCGGTGCATCGGGGGGTTTCGGAGAACGGCTTCACCGACATCCAGGCCGAGGGCCCAGCCCGGAAGTGGGAGCATACGCACCGGTTCGTGCCGCAAGGCGACCGAGCGACGGAGATCCAGGAGCACATCGAGTACGAGCATCGGCCGGGACTTCGCGGGTTGCTTACCCGCGTGCTGTTTTCCCGCCCGAATCTGTGGTTGATGTTCACCTACCGCAAGTGGGCGACGCGGTGGCATCTGGGGCGCGCGGCGGCTTCGGCGACGCCGACGTGACCCGTTCCCGGCGGCTGGCGGAGTGCGGGGGCGGCTGGCGGAGTGCGGGAGCGGAGGAATTGGCGGCAGTCGATCTTCGCCGCGTCGTTGCCGAGCGATACACTACGGGCAGCGAGCCGGCAGGGCGGGCGACAGCTCCTGGGGCTTGCGTGGGGAGCGGGGGCCGGGCGGCGGAGGTCTTCGGCGCAGCCCCCTGGGGGCGTGCGATTTCCAGGGGTCGACACGCGCCGTGCGCGCGGCCGTCGGCGCCGTCCTGAGGATGCGAGACCGATGGAATCGGCCGCTTACAATCCGGGAGACTGGGTCATTTACCGGCGCCAGAAGACGAGCGCCTCGCCGGGGCGCCGCGCGCAGCGGGTGATCCCGGCGGCCCACGGCGACACCTACAGTTATCTGGTCGAGAAATACTGGGTCGTGCAGGAGGTTCTCGCCGACGGCCGCTTGCGTCTGCGGACGCGGCGGGGCAAAGAGCATGTCGTCGCGACCGACGATCGGCGTTTGCGTCGAGCGCGGTGGTGGGAGCGGTGGCTCTACCAGGCGCGGTTCCGCGCCGTGGAAGCGTCGCATGGCGGATCCTTAGCGTCCGGCTGAGCCGGTCGGCGCTCCCGCTTGCCGGTCGAGCGCCTCGTGGAGCGACCGGTAGAAATCGGCCCGCGGCGCGGCGTTGGCGATCTCGTCGATTCGGCTGCGCGCTTTGAGTTCCGCGAAGGGGAGCCGCGGGTCGAGAATCGCCCGCTCGTACAGCGCGCGGTCGAGCCAGCCATTGACGAGAAACCGCCAATCCCAGTGGATCTTGCCCTGGCGTTGCCAGTAGACGCTCGTCGTGCAGTTGGCCGCGAGGCCATGGTACCACCGCGGTTCGGCCGCGATCCGTTGTGCCTCGTGCACGTACTCCAGCAGCATCTCGCGCACGGTCTCGGGGCGAAGCTGCAATCGATAGAGGTAGCAGGCCTCGGACGCGGGATCGCGCGTTCGCCGCAGCAAGGCGTCGCGGGGATCGCAGATGACGTACATCAATTCCTGCTGGCGGTAAAGACTCGCCAGAAAACGGTAGCTCTGCCCGCGTCGGTACCGCACCTCGATCGAAAAGCAGAGGGCTCCTGCGGGGCCGAAGTCGAAGATCATCAGCGGGTGGCACATCCACCAACTGCCCCAGTAGCACAGCGCCAAATCGGCGCCGCGGAGGTCCGACAGGCGATAGACGCGATTTTCGAAGCGCGTCACGTAGTCGTCGGGCGCGCGGAAGTCGACGTTCCGCACGTTGTCGATGGCCAACTCGTCTCCCTGCAGGCGGGCGATCGGCAGCAGCGCGTAGTTCGGATGCCAACGGCGATCGTGCGACGGCCGCAAGCGGAGCCACCAGACGACGATCCCGCCGCAGGCCGCCCACAGACAAGCCAGCGGCCACAGTCGCCGGGGCCACTGCCACCAGGCGACTCCCGCGGCGACCATCCAGGCGGCCGCGAGCGCCTGCCCGCGGCGCCCCCCGCCGCCAAGGTCGAAATAAAGGGCTCCGGCGACCCACGCCGCCAGGGGAACTGCCAGGAGGTTCAGCGCCGCGGCGACAACGGTGAAAACGTCCATCGCGGTGCTCCGCTGCCGACCTGATTCCGCCACTGCTGGCGTTGGGGCCGGCGCCCGGCGCGGCCGGCCGGCCCGCTAGCCCAACGCTTTCCGCAGTTCCCGGAGCAGCCCGGGAATCGCTTCCCGCGGGGGGGCGTTCTCCTCGTACTCCAGCACGAGATAGCCGCAGTAGCCGGCCTGCCGCAGCAGGTTGGCCAGGCGGGCGAAGTCGGCCGGTTGGCTGGCGCCGGCAACTTGCACGCGGGCCTTGATCTGGGCGGTCACGGCGCGCGGCGCGATCCGCTGGAGTTCGGCGTAGGGGTCCGACGCGGCCTCGACGTTGCCGGAGTCCCAGGTCACTCCGAGCCAGTCGGAATCGACTTTGCTGAGGATGGCTTCCAGCCGACCGACGCGCTGCGTGAAGTCGTGGTTCTCCAGCCCCAGCAGGACTCCTCGTCGCTCGGCGTGCTGCAGGGCCGCCTCGAGGTTGGCGGCCACATGGTCGATCGTCTGCTGCTCGTCGAGGCGCCCCGTCGGATCGACGCCTGCGAAGACGCGGATCGTCGGGGCTCCGAGATCGGCGTAACGATCGATCCAGTCGCAGACCTGGCGAACCTCGGCGCGGGCCTCGGCGGAACCGGGAGTCCAGGAGAAATTGTTGCGGACGGCTCCGCCGGTGATGTCGAGTCCCAGCAGGGTCGCCCGCCGCTTGAGCGCGTGGACGCCCGCCGCCGTCAGCGGAGCCTCGAAGTAGTACGAGGTGATCTCCGCTCCCTGCAGGCCGAGTTGCGCGCAGTAGTCGAGAAAGCCGAAGAGGTCGAGCTGTTTGCCGGTCGGGCGGCCGTCGACCCAGGCGAATTCGTCCCGCAGCGAGTACGCGGCCAGGCTCAGGCCGCGGAGCGGCGCGGCGACGCGCGGGAACGGCTCGCTGGCGACCGTCGGCACGAGGTTGCGGCCGCCCGGCAGCAGCCCGCCGCCGGCGGCGCCTCCCAAGAAGCCGAGCCCGGCTTGCAGGAGCCCGCCTTGCAGGAAGCGGCGCCGCGGAACAGGTGGCACGGAAGAGACTCCCTGATGGATGGACGCCCGCGCAGTCCGGCCGCTCGCCCGCTCGGCGAGCGACGGCCCGTCGGTCCGCGAGGCCGCAGTGTAGCACGCCCGCCGGCCCGTTTCGACCGCGACCCTGCCGCGGGGCCGCGACCGACAGCCCCCCGAGTCGCGTCCGCCGACGATCGCGGGAAGCGGGGCGCTGCCCACGCGCGCGTGCGGCCCTTTTTCCTTTCTGCAGGGAGCGGGAGTGGGGCTGCCGCGGGGCCCGGTGTATCATCGGGGTTCCGCCGGGGAGCGCGCCTCCCGCGCGCTCCGAGAGTCCGATGCACCGCGCGGCGACTGGCGGCGGCGACTGGCCGTCGCGACTGGCCGTCGCGACTGGCCGTCGCGACTGGCCGTCGCGACTGGCCGTCGCGCCCCGCGAAGGGTCGGCCGCGGGCGACCCGCAGCGATTCGGTTCTGGACGCCGCTCCCCCGCCGCGAACTGCTTGGATCTTCGACGGATGATCGACGTCTTCAACCACATTCTGCCCCCGGGGTTCGTGGCGGCGGCGCGGCGGCTGTCTCCCAAACTGCCGCTGATGTTCGACCGAGCCTGCCAGATTCCGGCCATGGCGTCGCTCGAGGCGCGGTTTCGCGTGATGGACCGGTTCGACGGCTACCGGCAAATCCTCAGCCTGAGTTCTCCGCTGGTGGAGGTGCTCGCGCCGGACAACGCGGCCGAACTGGCGCGGATCGGCAACGACGAGATGGCGGCACTGACGGCCCGCTGGCCGGAGCGGTTCCCTGGCTTCATCGCCTCGCTGCCGGCGAACGACGCCGCAGCAGCGGCCCGCGAGGCCCGCCGCGCCGTCGGCGAACTGGGAGCGGTCGGCGTGCAGCTCTACACCAACCACCAGGGTCGGCCCCTCGATCACCCCGACATCTTGCCGTTGTTCGGTCTGCTGGCGGAGCTTGGCCGCCCGGTGTGGGTGCATCCGATCCGCGCGATGACGACGCCCGACTACCCGGGCGAGTCCTACTCCAAGTACGACCTGTGGTGGGCCCTCGGCTGGCCGCACGAAACGGCCGTGGCCATGGGCAGGCTGGTCTTCGCGGGCGTCTTCGATCGCTGGCCCGCGCTGGCCGTCATCACCCACCACGTCGGGGGCGCGATGCCGATGTACGCCGGACGGATTGAACACGGATTGCAGCTCTTGGGCACCCGCAATCCTCCTGAACTGGGCGAAGCCGTCCGGACCTCGCTCCAGGAACCGCCGCTGCAGGCGCTGCGGCGATTCTACGCCGATACGGCGTCGTTCGGTTCGCGGGCCGCGCTCGATTGCGGCCGGGCGTTTTTCGGAACGGACCGGTTGCTGTTCGCGACCGACATGCCCTTCGATCCCGAACAAGGACCCGGATTCATTCGCGAAACGCTGCGGGCCCTCGATGAGATGGAACTGGAGCCGGGGGAACGCGCAGCGATTCTCGAGGGCAACGCGCGCGCGCTGCTGCGGCTCGGCCCCGCATAAAGCGTCGCGCCGCGAACTCGCCGCACTGCCGAAAACGCCGCGACGCGCGGCGGGCCAGGGACCGGTCGGCTGGTTGTTTTGCCGACCGGCGGGTTCCGCCGGCAGATCCCGACAGCAGGAGAACTTCGTCATGCACGACGCTGCCGCCCCGCCGATGGTCACGGCGATCCGTCGGGTCGACGTCGACGGTGCACTGCAGCACCACCCCTATTTCTACGTCCCGTGCTACGACGATCGAATGGAGCGGCTGTTCTTCGTCTCCCACCGGACCGGAACGCCGCAGATCTTCGTCGAGCGCCGCAGCGACGGCCGCGTGCTGCAGGTCACGCAGCGTTCGGACCTCAACGAGTGGTCGCTGCACCCGTCGCACGACGGCAGGTACGTCTACTACACGGCCGGCCCGTTGGCCTGCCGGACGCGCCTCGACGACCTGCGCGAGGAAATCATCGCCGACTTCGACGCGGCCCGCATGCTGGCCGGCGGCACCGTCGGCGACGCCATGGGCGTCACCAGCCTCAGCCGCGACGACGCCTGGTGGGCCGTCCCGGTCCGCGGACAGTCGGCGGCCCGACTGTTCGTCATCGACACCCGCAACGGCGAAAAGACCTGTATCGTCGAAGCCCCCCGCGCGTTCCACCCGGAATTCCACCCCGATGATCCGGAATGGCTCCGCTATTCCGGGCCCCACGACGCCCGCGCCTGGGTCGTCCGCCGCGACGGCTCCGAGAATCGGCTCGTCTACCGACGCGACGCGGGGCGGAAGGAGTGGGTCGTGCACGAGACCTGGATTCCCGGCACGCGCGACCTGCTGGTCGTGGACTGGCCGCGAGGCCTGTTTCGCCTCGACGTCGACACGCAACGCCGCACCGAGGTGTCGTCGCTCAACGCCTGGCACCCCGTGACCGATCGCACGGGCTCCTGGATCGTCGCCGACACGCGCAACCCCGACCGCGGCATTTGCTTGATCGACCTGCGGCGAAGCTACGGCGAGTACTCCGTCGCCTGCTGGTCGGGCGCATCGAATCAGGGCGATCACTGGGACGTACGGCATTGTCCCTACGACGACGCGCCGCTCGCGCCCCGCGCGCCGCAGCACACCCATCCCCACCCGCAACTGTCGCCCGACGGCCAGCGGATCGTCTTCACCACCGACGCCGGCGGGACCCCCGCGGTGTTCGAGGCCCGGCTCGATCGGCCGCTCGCGCGGTGAGCTGCGGGGCTCCTCGGCGTCGCTCCATCCGGCCGACGCGGGCCGGCCCGCTGCCGCCTTCAATCCTCGCCCGCGGCCGCCACGTAAGCCGCAAAAGCCGCCGCCGGATCGTAGCTGCAAGGGGCGTCGCCCCAATGCACCATCACCCCGTAGCGAAGGCGGAAGTCCTTGCCCGCGGGCACCTCCACCCAACTCTTGTCGCTTTGCGTGAAGGCGTTGGCGCCGAACGGATTCATCGCCATGAAGCCGTTGTCGCGACAATGGCACCACGATTTGCGGAAGTTGCCCGGATGGGGCATGATCGTCATGCCGACGCACTTCGGGCCGACCTGCCCGCTGTAGTCGCACCAGTCGGCCATTTTCGACCAGGCCTCTTTTTCGTTCCGTTCGCCGTTGCTGGTCAGAATCCGTCCTCCGGCGCCCCCTTTGACGGCCACCAACCGATTGAGCCGGACCCCCAGTCCCAACTCCTCCTGGTCGCCGAAGCCAAACGGCCCCTGGTCGGAGCGGAACGTGCTGTCCCACAACGCCAACGCCCCTGCGGGCGTGCGCAGGAAGCGATAGACGCACGTCTCCCGGCAGACTTCCGTCTTGCCGTCGGCCTGCAAGTAGGCGTTTTCCACCGCCATCCGCAGTTCTTGCCCCTCGACGCGCGGCTCCTGCACGAATCGCACGTGCTTGACCGGTGCGGTCAGCCGCCAGCTGTCGGCCCCCGAAAGGTCGCCAAACGCGAGCCACATTCCCGGATGGAGCAGCTCATGGTCCTGGGGATCGTCCGGAGCCGGAGGGTGGTTGCGGGAAATCCGCACGCCGCCGGGCTCGGTGAGATTGCAGAAAAAAGGGCGTGAAATCTCCGCATCCGCATACCGGTATTCGCAGAACGGCTGGCCTTCAAGCGCGATCGCCAACGTGCCAGGGCCGCTCCGCACCACCGACCACGGCGACTCGGCGGCGGTCGATCGGACCGCTGAGAGCAGGCACAGCAGGGCCGCGAGCCACGTCGACCCGCGGGCAAGGCGGAGGCTTCGGCGGCGCCACGCGAAAGGAGGGCACATCGGTCGGATCTCCTCAGGAACGGGGGATAGGCACGAACCGCCCGGCCAAACCCGACGGCCAGCGACGCGCGGCGAGAAACGCCCATCGGGCGCACGTGCCCCGCGGCCGACCGCCGCCCCGGCCCGGAGGCCCGACGCGCGGCCGCGCGCGGCACGGGAGACGGCAGTCATGGGGTAGGGCGCCGACGACCTCGCCGGACAGCTGCGCGACGGATCCGCCGAACAGAGCCTACCCGCTGCTGCTCCCCGGGGCGAATATGACGCAAATCGGGCCGTAAATCCAGGCGGCTTCCCGGCTGCTCCGATCGCTGGCGCCAGCATTCGACGCCGTCGTCGCGAAGGCGGCATGCCGGCGCGCTGGGCCGGTGTGGGGAGCGTGGGGCTTGTCCGGAGGAGGGCCCAGTTCGCCGTGAGCGACGGTCGCCGGAGATCGCGAGCCGGAGGAGCGTGCCGTGCAAATGAAGATTCTGCGAAGAAATTGATTGACAATTTGTACAACTTTTGAATATCGAAGCGTCCGCAGGCTGAGGGAGGCGTCCGCGTCACCCTCGTCGGCTTGGCTCGTCTGGCTCGTCGGTCTGTTGGCTCGTCGGCCTGTTCGCTCGTCGGCCTGTTCGCTCGTCGGCCTGTTGGCTCGTCGGTCTGTTCGCTCGTCGGTCTGTTCGATCGTCGGTCTGTTGGCTCGTCGGCTCTCGCTGGGCGGTTTGTTCGCTGGGCGGGTCGGGGGGATCTTCCCTGAGCCTTCCCCTGAGCCTTCCCCTGAGCCTTCCCCTGAGCACGGTCGAGGTCTTCGGCCGCCGGTCGAGGACGGCTTGATAGGGGCTTGACTCCCCGGTCAGCGTGGCGGGCTGATCGATCGTCCGTCAGCGTCGGGGCCTGCGGGTGCTCGGCACGGACTTGGCGAGCCGACGGCAGGCATCGGCCTCGACCCTTCGTTCACCGTGGAAGTCGCTCATGATCGACGCAAGCTCTGCCGAGACTCCGCAGCCCGCGACGGGGTGCGCGGCGGCAGGCTGATTGCTTTTCCCTTCGGCGGCGAGCCCTCCCTCCTCGCACGCCAGCGGTCGGTGCAGCCGCGCCTGGTTTCTCCCCGGCGGCTTCGGCGCCGTCGCGCTTCGATTTTCGCTACGAGGGATTCCGGGTTTGCAACCAACTCGATCTCGTCAACCTTGTCATTGGCAAGCTGGAGCAACCAGATGACCGCGATTCGATGGCTTGTAGTGTTCACCTTTCTCCACGCGGCGACGGCGGCATGCACGGCGCAGGCCGCGATCGTCATCAGCAGCAACGAGGTGTGGGACGGCATCGTCAATCCCCGCGCTGCCGACGGGGTGACGCTCTTGAACGGAGTCTACACGATTCCGACGAGCGTCACGATCAACCCGGGGGTGATCGTCTACCTCAATGATCCCAACACGACAGCCGCTTCCAAGAACATCACGTGGGAATTCCTCCCTGGCGCCGGAGGCCTGACGTTCGGCGACGCGCTGAGCATGATCGACACCTACGCCGGCGCTCGGAACGCTCCGGACGCCCGCTTCACGCTGAACATGAACAACAATGCCATTGCCGCGGCCGTCCCCGGCGCGGGGCGGATTGCCAACGGCACGTTTCTGAACTCGCCCGACGTCAAGGCCGACAGCATGGGCATCACGATCAACTCGCTCGCCAACGTGACGGTCGGCATGCTGAGCGTGGCGGCGATCGATGCGAACTCCGGATCGATTGTCGTCAACTCCGAGGGCACGGTGAATCTCGGCGGGCTGTTTTCCGGCGACCCCAGCGACGAGGGCAACAGCGCCCAAAACATCTTCGTGACCGGCGAGGCCCTGGTCGTGGGAGACATCGATACGCGGGCGCAGCGCAACCGGTCGAACTCCAACAACGGCAACGTCACGCTCCGAGCCCTGGGCCAGCCGCAGAACGCCGCAGGCGACCCCACGGCGAATTTCGTCGCCGCCAACACAATCACGATGAAAGGCGCCGTCAACACCAACGGCATCGGCTGGAACAACCCTTTCCCGGACGGGCCGGTCACGCCGAATCTGACCGGCAATCTGAGCCTGACTGCCGCGAAGGTCGTGCTCGATTCCACCTTCACGGCCGACATCAATGAGAACGGGACGTTCAACGTCGTCACGGGCGCAGTCGGCCCCGGATTCGCCCAAAGCCAGTTGTTCGTCAACAACTCGACCGCCGCTCCCACCTCGGTGGAATACAGCGTCTTCCACGACAACCAGGGCCCCAGTTTTAGCTCGTGGACAATCGACGCTTCGGGCAGCTGGTTCAACGAGAACAACTGGAATCCGGTGTCGGCGCCGGCGTTCGTCGACCAGACCGTCACCATCGGCTCGGTCGTCACCGCCCCGCGAACGATCTACCTCGATCAAGTCGCCACCATGGGAACGCTGACGCTCGACACGTCCAGCAAGGTCGTGCTCGGCGGCGTCGGCTCCATGTTGCTGGACGTCAGCACCGGCAGCGCCGCCGTCAACGTCCAGCAGGGAACCCATGAGATCCTCACGCCCGTCACGCTGGCCGACAACGCGACGGTCACCGCCGCGGCGGGGACGAGGCTCGACGTCAGCGGCGTGGTGAACCTGAGCGGACGGACGCTGACCGTCGCCGGATCGGGCCAGGTCAACCTGAACAATTCGGTCACCGGCGTCGGATCGGTCGTGAACTCGGGCGTGCTCGGCACCGGCGGACTCACCACGCTCTCCGGGAATCTGACGAGCACCGGGACGCTCGACTTCGACATCTCGGGGACGGCGACCAACGCCTTCGACGCGTTCGCCGTCACCGGCACGGCCACGCTCTCCGGCACGCTGAGCGTCGAACTCCTGGGCGGCTTCGCGCCCGCCCCCGGAGCCTCGTTCACCGTGCTGACGGCCAGCAGCATCAGCGCTGCCAGCCTCACGCTGGGGGGTCCCGACGCGGGATTGTTCACGCTCGTCAAGAATCCGACCAGCCTCGTGCTCAAGGCGGGGGGCGGCTTGGATGGCGACTTCAACGGCGACGGCAAGGTCGACGCCGCCGACTACGCGGCGTGGCAAACCCAATTCGGCGGAGCGCTGAAGGGATCCGACCTGCTGGCGTGGCAGCGCAACTTCGGCGCCGGCGGGGCGGCACTGGCCGCCGTCCCCGAACCTGCCGCCGGCGCGCTGCTGGCTCTCTCCGTCCTGCCGGCGCTCCTGCGGCGCCGGGCCGGACGGTGAATCGCACCGGTCCTTCCGCGGAGCACGAACGATGAGCCCGCTGCTTGTCCCGGCCGCACGGCTTGCGGCAGCAAGGGCCCCTCGCCCAACCCTGGAACGACCCATCGAGGACCGCCCGCCCCGGCGGGAGTCCCTCGCACCCTGCCTGACGGTTCGACGGCGTTCGGCGGTTCGCCCGGAGCCTTCCTGACGCTCTCCAACGACGCCGATCGCTCGACGCCGATCCCATCGCAACAAACCACACAAGGCTGCCTGGAGATACACAGATGATCAAGCATCGCTGGTTTTGCTGGACCATGGCTACGTTCGTCGCGACCGGGGCGCTGGCCGCCCGCGCCGCGATCGTCATCAGCACCGACGAGGTGTGGGATGGCATCAACAACCCGCAAGCCGCCGCCGGCGTCACGCTGACCAATGGCGTCTACTCGATCCCCACGAGCGTCACCATCAATCCGGGCGTGACGGTCTACCTGCAGGATCCGTTCACGTCCAACGTGAGCAACAACATCACCTGGGAATTCACCGGTTCGGGCGGGCTGACCTTCGGCGACGCGGCGAGCGGCATCGACGTGTACATCGGCGACCGCAACAGCGGCCGCACCTTCACGCTGAACCTGAACAACAACGCCATCGCCGGATCCGTGTCAGGCGCCGGCCGCATCTTCAACGGCCTGTTCGCCCAGGGCGGACAAAGCGGCGGCAGCATGGGCGTCACCATCAACGCGGTGGGCAACGTGGCGGTCGGCGAAATCGATCTGACGCGCAACGACGCCTCCGCCGGCGCCATCAACATCACGTCGCAGGGCACGGTGAACGTCGGCAAAATGGGCACCGCCGACGTCAACTCCGGCGGCAACGACGGACGGCCGATCAACATCGCCGCCAACGCCATCGTCGTCGGCGATATCGATACCCGCTCCGACCGGACCGCCGGCAGCGGCGCCGCCAATGGCAACATCAGCCTCCGTGCGCTGGGGCAACCGGCAAACTCGATCAGCAACGCCTCCGCCAACCTGGCGGCCGTCAACAGCGTTACCCTCAAAGGCCTCGTTCGCACCAACGGCCTGCTGCCGCTCAATCCGGGCGGCAATCTCAACGTGACCGCCGTCAAAATGGTGCTCGACTCCACCTTTTCGACCGATCTGTCCGAACTGGCCGACTTCAACGCGTCGCTCGGCGCCCTGGGCGGCGGCTTCACCCAGGCCAGCCTGCTGGTCAACAACTCCTCCGTCACCCCCGACAGCCTCACGTTCGGCGTCTATCACGACGGCGTCGGCCCGCCGGAAATCGCCTGGAGCGGCGCCAACTCCGGAAACTGGTTCACCGCCGGCAACTGGAATCTCGGCAACGTGCCGCAGCTCACCAACCAGACGGCCGTCTTCGGCGCCAACATCACTTCCGCCAAATCAGTTTACCTGGACTCCCAGGGCGTCGTGAAAAGCCTGCGCTTCGACACCGCGAGCAAAATCGCCCTCACCGGCACCGCCAGCATCCTGCTCGACGCCGACACGGGCAACGCCAGTCTCGACGTGCTGCAGGGGAGCCACGAAATCCAGCTGCAGCTCTCGCTGGCCGACAACACGACCGCCAACGTCGCCGCCGGAAGCTCGCTCAGCCTCAACGGCGTCGTGAATCTCAACGGCAAGACCCTCAACGTCACCGGCCCCGGGCAGTTGGTCTTCAACAACCTCGTCACCGGCGCCGGCAGCATCGTCAACTCGGGCCTGCTGGCCCTGGCCAAGCCGACCTCCTTCACCGGCGATCTGACCAACTCCGGCACGCTCGACTTTGATCTCGGCGGTCCTGCCGCGTACGATTCCCTCACCATCGCCGGCACCGCCACGCTGGCGGGCATCGTCGATCTGGAACTCGTCGACGGCTTCGTCCCCCGCAAAGGCGAGGCGTTCACCCTGGTTTCCGCCAGCAATCTGGTCAACGCGGGGGTCGCCTTGGGCGGCCCTGACGGATCGTTGTTCAGCTTGATCACGACCCCCACCAGCCTTGTGGCGGTGGCGGGCGACGCCGATCTCAACGGCGACGGCGCCGTCGATGGCGGCGATCTGGCCGCCTGGGAGGCCTCCTTCGGCGCCGCCGCAGCCGGCGACGCCACGGGCGACGGATTGGCCACCGGACTCGACCTGCTGTTCTGGCAGCGGAACGCGGGCCAGGCCTCGCTCGGCACTTCGGCCATTCCCGAGCCGA
>Ga0169931_10009109_pt1 | contig 14380 bp, 13 predicted proteins | sample Kivu_15m_20L_FD_129675 | JGI IMG/M metagenome (GOLD analysis project Ga0169931, IMG submission 129675) | Freshwater microbial communities from Lake Kivu, Western Province, Rwanda to study Microbial Dark Matter (Phase II) - Kivu_15m_20L... | ecosystem: Environmental > Aquatic > Freshwater > Lake...
CGCTATCTGCAGCAGGTGCTTGCCGAGACGGTCTTCTGATGCAGGTGCAGCGACTCGCCATCCCGGACGTGCTGCTGCTCACGCCAAAGGTGTTCGAGGACGATCGCGGCTTCTTCTACGAGAGCTTCAACCAAAAGGTGTTCGAGGAGGCCGTCGGCCGCCCTGTCACCTTCGTGCAGGACAACCACTCCAAGTCGGCGAAGGGCGTGCTGCGCGGGCTGCACTACCAGGTGCCGCCGAAGGCGCAGGGCAAGTTGGTGCGAGTGGTGCGTGGCGCGGTATTTGATGTGGCGGTGGACATCCGGCGCGATTCACCGACGTTCGGCAAGTGGGTGAGCGCGGAGTTGAGTGAGGAGAATCGCGCCCAGCTTTGGATCCCGGAGGGATTCGCGCATGGGTTTCAAGCGCTCTGTGGGGAAACAGAGATGCTCTATAAGGCTACGGAGTTTTACGCTCCTGACAGCGAGGCTGGAGTCGTGTGGAACGACCCGTCTGTCGAAATCAAGTGGCCCATCGTGAACAGCATCATCGCCAAGCGAGACATGGTTTGGCCGGTGCTGGCTTCGGTCCCACCCACTGCGCCTGATCAAGACGCGACCGTGATTCGGATCGTGACGCAAGGCGTCGATAACAAGGTCTGACCCTGTTACGAGGACTCAGGCGTAATGCCGCCCAAACCGATTCGCCACGAACGCCTCGAACCCCACATCCTCGTTCCGCACGAACCCGCTCTGCGCCAACTTCCCCTCTCGCAGCAGGTCGAGCACCGCCGTCACGCCCGCCGCCGTGGTGATCTGGATCGCCGTCCACGGCAGGCCGTCGATCTCCTTGTGCAGCACCACCTTGGCGTAGGTGCGTTCCAGGAAGCGGCCGTCCTTCTCGCCGGTGCAGCTCACGAAGATCGCCACCTGATCCTGGTCGGTCGCGGGCAGGCTGCGCTCGAACACCTTGCCGAGCTCCTCGCGGTGATGGATGAACCCGAGATCGTGCAGCAGCAGCTTCAGGATGTCGCGGTGCCCCGGGAAGCGCATCGTCTTGTAGTTCAGGTTGCGCACCTTGCCCTTGAGCGTCTCGCCCAGCGTGCCAAGGCCGCCTGAGGTGTTGAACGCCTCGAGCTCGAGCCCGTCGATCATCATGTGCTCGAGTTGCTCGAGCGGCGGCACGGTCACGAACTCGCCGTTCTCGACCGCCTCGCACGGCTGGCAGTACTCGTTGATCAGACCCGCCGTGCTCCAGGTCAGGTTGTACTTCATCGCGTTGCTGGGGAAGCGCGGCAGCGCGCCCACGCGCAGCTTCAGGTCGTGGATGCGGTCGAAGCCCTGCGCCAGATGCCAGCCTGCGATCGTGATGAAGCCCGGCGCCAGGCCGCACTGCGGAATGAACGCCGTCTTCGCGCCCTGCGCGAGCTGCATCACCTTCTTGGTGACCGCAACATCCTCCGTCAGGTCGAGGTAGTGCACGCCCGCCGCCTTCGCGCGCTCGGCGATGAGCGGGTTGCAGTGGAAGGGCGCGCAGCTGATCACGGCCCACTGGCCCGCCAGCACGCGGTCCATCGCCTTCGCGTCGTCGAACGCCGCCTGCTCGCAGTGCACGCCCGGAACGTGCCGGCGCACCCACTCCAGGCCCGACGCATGCGCGTCGACGCTGGTCACGGCGTAGTCGCCGCTGCGCTGCAGCAGGTGGGCGCACATGCGGCCGATCTTGCCGGCTCCGAGGATGACGACCTTCTTCATGCGATGGCTCCTGTGAAAGAGGGTCGGGAAGTATGCCCGCTCCGGCCGCGCCGCGAAAGCGCGCCGAGCCCGGGACTTCCCGCCAAATCATCGGCGCACGCGCGTCCCGCGCGCATCCAGCTCAATCCGGCAGCCGGTCCAGCTCCGCGCCGACCGCGTCCATCAGTTCCTGCACGGTCTTGGGCCCGAAGTCGAATCGCAGCCCCGCCGCCGCGAAGAGCTCCGGCAGCGGACGGCTTCCACCCAGCGTGAGCGCCTTCTTGTAGGCCGCGATCGCGCCGGCCTCGCTCCGGCGGCTGGCCAGCCACAGCTGCAGCGCGCCGAGCTGCGCGATGCCGTACTCGATGTAGTAGAAGGGCAGGCCGAACAGGTGCAACTGGCGCTGCCACATGCTGGCTCGGTTGGCCTCGAGGCCCGTCCAGTCCACCTGACCACCGAAGCGCGCATCGAGATCCAGCCACGCCTTGGTGCGCTCGGCGCGCGTGTGGTTCGGGTGCAGGTAGACCCAGTGCTGGAACGCGTCGATCTGCGCGATCCATGGCAGCATGCTGATCACGCCCTCGAGCAGCTCGCGACGCGCGCGATCCGCGTCCGGCTTGCTGAAGAACTCCTCCAGATAGGGCAGCGTGAGCAGTTCCTGGCTCATGCTCGCCACCTCGGCGAACTCAATTGGGCTTCCGCGATACGCCAGAATCGGGTCGTCCTTGCTCAGCAGGCTGTGAAAGGCGTGTCCCGCCTCGTGCACCATGGTGGTCAGGTCGCGGTGCATGCCCGCCGCGTTCATGAAGATGAACGGCTTGCGCGAGAGCTGGCGCTGATACTGGTAGCCGCCCGGTGCCTTGCCCTTGCGGCTGTCGAGATCGAGGCAGCCGCCGCCGCGCATGCTGTCGAACATCGCGGCCAGCTCGCTGTCCATGCGGTGATAGACCTTGCTGGTGCGCTCGACCATCTGGTCGGCGTTCTCGAAGGGGCGCAGCGGATTGCGGCCCTTCACGTCCACCTTCAGGTCCCATGGGCGCAGACCGGACAGGCCGAGCGCCTTCGCGCGACGCTCGTGCATGCGACGCGCCAGCGGCACGCAGGTGCGTTCCACGGCCTCGTGGAAGGTGGCGCAGTGCGCCGGCGTGTAGTCGAAGCGCTGCAGCCGGTCATGCTGGAAGTCGCGGAAATTCCCGTAGCCGGCGTTGGTGGCGGTCTGCGCGCGCAGCTTCACCAGCTCGTCATAGATGCCGTCGATCGCCTCGACATCCTGCAGGCGTCGCTCGGCCACCGTACGCCAGCTCGCCTCGCGGCGTGCGCGGTCGGTCTCCTCGAGGAACCGTGCCATCTGCGGAAGCGTGCGCTCGGCACCATCGAACTGCACGGTCATGGCGCCATTGATCTCGCTGTAGCGCTGGTCAAGCTTGGTGATCTCGGTCTGGATCGCCACGTTCTCCTCGCGGAACAGCTTCACTTCGCGCTCGAGCGAACGCAGCAGCGTGCCGTAGCGCGCCTGATCGAGCGCCTTCGCATGCGGACTCTCCACGATCTTGCGATCAAGCTCGAAGCCGAACTTCTTCAGCTGCGGGTCGACGTCCTCGACGAACTTCAGGAAGCGGCCCTTGATGTCCGCGTCATCGGTGTGGCAGGTCATGGCGATGTACAGGTTCGCCTCGGCCTCACCGGCGGCCGCGTCCAGCTCGCTGCGGTCCAGGATCAGCTTCTCCAGGCAGTTCGGGCACTTCAGCGTGCGGTCGAGCAGCTTGCGGTAAAGCGGCTCGAGCGGCGGCCATTGCGTGGCGTCCAGCGAAGTGGGAATGAAGCGGAACGCGGTCGATGCGGCGGGGGTGGCGGTGGTCATGCATGCTCTCCGGGGAAAGGGTGCAGCGTAGCCACGGACCCCGCCCCGACGCTACCGTTGGGGCCATGCGACCCATGGTCCAGGCCCTCGCGCCAGCCAAGCTGAATCTTGCGCTTTCCGTGGGAAAGCCGGATGCGACCGGCATGCACCCGATCAGCAGCTGGATGGTCACGGTGGACCTGCATGATGAACTCGAGATCGAGGCGCGCGACGAGGGATCGCTCTCGATCTACGCGATCGTGTGGCACCCCGAGGCGCATCGGCGCACGGACATCGACTGGTCCATCACGAAGGATCTGGCGGTGCGTGCGCATCAGCGACTCGAAGCGCATGTGGGCCGCAAGCTGCCGGTCCGCCTGCGCCTTCAGAAGCGAATTCCCGTGGGTGGCGGTCTTGGTGGAGGCAGCAGCAACGCGGCGGCGATGCTGCGTGGCCTGAACGAACTGTTCGCGATGGGCCTCTCCGAAGAGACGCTTGCGGAGATCGCGCGCCCGCTTGGCAGCGACGTGCCATTCCTGGTCCGCGGCGGCAGCGCGGTGGTGGAAGGTCTTGGCGAGCGGCTCTCGCACATGCCGCTTCCTGTGGACACGCATGTGGTGCTGCTGCTTCCGGAAGCCTCGTGCCCCACGGGCCCGGTGTACAAGGCCTTCGACGCGTTGCGCCCCGACGCGTCGCTGCAGGACTCGCGCGTGCGCGACATGGCGCAGCGTGCGAGCGCGCCTGGCGTGGAGGAGCCGTTCAACGATCTGGCCGAGCCCGCGATGGAGGTGGCGCCGCGACTTCGCGGAGAGCGCGAGGAGATCGAGGACCTGATCGGCCGGCCTGTGCACGTGTCGGGCTCGGGCAGCACACTCTTCTTCCTTGCCAATGGCCCTGTGGAGGCGGAGCTTCTGGCGGGGGCCGTGCGTCAGCGCATGGGAATTCCGGCCATTCCCGTGCAGGCGATTCCCACGCCGGCGCCCTCGTGGATCCGCCGGCCCGCGACCTAGACTTGCGCCGTGCTGTGGCAGCCCGAACTTCCCGAGCGGTATCGCGTCCTGACCGAGGATGAGCTCGGCGCGGCGATCACCGCGCGCCGCAAGGAACTCGGCTCGCGACTGCTGATCCTGGGCCATCACTACCAGCGCGACGAGGTGATTCGCCACGCCGACCTGATCGGTGACTCGCTGAAGCTCAGCCGCATGGCCGCCGCCGAAGCGCCGCGCCGTGGAGCGCGATTCATCGTGTTCTGCGGCGTTCACTTCATGGCCGAGACGGCCGACGTGCTCACCGCCGACGACGTGCAGGTGATCCTGCCCGACCTCTCCGCCGGCTGCAGCATGGCCGACATGGCCGCCTACGACGACGCGCTCACGGCATGGGAGGAGATCACCGCCGTACATGCGGGCTCGAAGGTGCGCGTGGTGCCCGTGACCTACGTGAACTCGAGCGCCGCGGTGAAGGCCTTCGTGGGTGAGCGCGGTGGCGCGTGCTGCACCAGCGGCAATGCGCGCGAGGTATTCGAGTGGGCCATGCAGGGCGGCAGCGAGCCGCTGAAGCCGGGCGAGCGCGTGCAGGTGCTCTTCATGCCGGATCAGCATCTCGGCCGCAACACGGCGCGTCTGCGCGGCCTGAAGAGCGAGCTCGACGCCGAGCGCGGGCAGGGCACTGCCGACATGGCGGTGTGGAATCCGCGCAAGCCGCGCGGCGGTCTGCCGGTGGAGACGATCCGCGAGGCGACGGTGCTGCTCTGGGCCGGCCACTGCAGCGTGCACAAGCTCTTCCGCCCCGAGCATGTGGCACAGGCACGGCATCGTGACCCGAGCACCTGCGTGATCGTGCACCCCGAGTGCTGTCAGGAAGTGGTGGAACTGGCCGACGAGGTGGGCAGCACCGAGTTCATCATCGAGCGTCTGCAGGCCGCGAAGCCCGGCAGCAGCTGGACGATCGGCACCGAGGTGCATCTGGTCGAGCGCCTATGTCGCGAGGCGGGCCTGCGTGACGTGCAGGCCCGCATCCTGAGCGATTGCCAGTGCCTCTGCACCACGATGGTGCGCATCGATCAGAAGCATCTGCTGTGGACGCTGGACAATCTCGCCGAAGGTCGGGTGGTGAACCGGATCCAGGTGCATCCCGATGCGGCGCGACTGGCGCGCAAGTCGCTCGAGCGCATGCTGGCGCTTCGGCCGCCGGCGCCCGCAGCCGCGATGGTGGACTGAACCATGAATGACGCCATGAAGACGCAGACGGGCCGGAAGTGGCTTCGCATCGGACTCATCGCGGCCAGTGGGCTGGTGCTCATGCTGGCGCTGCTGGTCGCGTTCGCGCCTGCGATCGCCGCCTCCGGCTTCGGCCGCGGAATCGCCGAGACGCGCATCGCCGATGCGGTGAAGGGTTCGGCGCGCATCGGTTCGATGTCGCTTGGCTGGTTCGGCACGCAGGAGATCCGCGGACTCGAGATCCGTGATGGCAAGAACCAGGCCGAGGTGAAGCTGGATGTGACGCTCGACAACGGCCTGTTCGACCTGTTGGTTGGAAGCGTGGACGCACTGCGCGTGTCGCTCAACGGATCGCTGCAGGCGCAGATGATGCCCGGCGGAGGCACGAGCCTCTCGAATTTCACGTCTGGCCCTTCGTCCGCGGCGCCGCCGGCGCCAACGGCGAAGCCCGTGGCGAAGAGCGGTGGCAAGGCGGGTGGTGTGGCGGGGCTGCCGTGGCCGGTCCGATTGTCGATTGGATCGTTCGACGCGATGATGACCGATGCGAACGGTGTCGCCTTCGCCATGCGCGGCCTGAAGGGCACGTTGGCGCTCGGGCCTGCGGAGCCGCTCGCCATCGACCTGTCCGCCACCACGCAGGTGGCCGATCAGGCCGGAGCGCTGTCGGTGAAGGGCTCGTTGGACCACTTCATGGATGCCTCGGGCGCGCTTGATCCGCGCGAACTCACGGGCGAGATCGACGCGAGCGTTTCGGGATGGTTGATCGCCGCCGCCGGACTTGACGCGCACGTGCAGGGTGCCGCGCTTCGGGTGCAGGCGCCGGCGGGGCAGCCGATCGGACTTGCGCTGAACGCGTCGATTCAGTTGGCCGGCAGTTCCATGTCGGCGCAGGCGCAGTTGAGCGCGGCGCGACCGGCCGCGGGTGCGGACATCGTGGCGTGGTCGAGCGATCCGCGCACATGGATCGGACAGGCCACCGTGAAGAATGTTCCCACCGCGGCGTTGCAGCGTTTCCTGCAGGGCACGCCGCTTGTGCTTGCACGCGACGTCGGACCCACGGTGGAACTGTCGCTGCAGACCGGCGAAGGCGCCGGCGTGAACCTTTCGCTCGTCTCGCAGCGCGTGCAGGCGACGGCGCGAGCCTCGGTCGACGCTGCGACCGGCGCCATGCAAGGCGACGGCATTTCGTTGCAGGCCACGCTTGATCCGGCGCTGCTGGCGCAGTTCGGCACCACCGTCGACGCGCCTCTGCAGGTCTCGGCCAGCGTGCCAAGCCTTCGCACACCAGCCATTCCGGCCGGGGGATCGATGGACTTTTCCGCGATCTCGATCGAGGCCTCGATGCAGGTGCAGCCCTTCCAGATGTTGGGCGTGGCACCCGAGCCCATCCAGGTCGGTGCACTCACGCTGGCCGCGAAAGGTGCGCCCCTTGGAACACAGGTCGATCTGTCGCTGCAGGGATCCGTGCAGCAGGCGCCGATCGATCTGAAGGGGCAGATCACAGGACTTGGTGCCACGCTGTCACCTGCGGCGGCACAGTTCCGCGGCACGATCGCGGCAGGACCGCTTGATCCGGCCGTGTTGCCTGGTCTTCCTGCGGAGGTTCGTGGTTGGATCGCGAATGCGCAGCCTGGTGCCAGCACACTGCGGGCCAGCATGACAGGATCCATGCAGCAGGGCGCCGCGCAGGCGCAACTGGACACCGCGCTTGGCAGCGTGAGCGTGAAGCCCACCTGGGATGCATCCAGCGTCACCGTGGACAAGATGGAGGCGACCCTGACGCTTGCGCCCGCGCTGGTCGGGGAAATCGCCGCGGGCCAGGTCGCCGTCGCTTCGCCCGTGCAGGTGCAACTTGGTGCGGGGCCGGTGCGCGTGGCACGCGCGGGCGGCGTGAAGTTCGAGCCGATTCCGGTGCGCGTGCAGGTGCCGGGTGTGGAGTGCACGAAGGTGCAGGGTGTCGCGGGTCCGCTGTCCGTGCAGGGTGTTGCGATCGAGGGAGCCATGGATCCGGACGGACCGACGCTCTTCGATGGCAGCCTGTCACTGGCTGGTGCAAGCGCGGCATCGCTGGACGGAGTCGGCGCGGTGCGACTGCGTGGTGCGGCCGTGAAGGCGAATCTCGCGAGTGACCTGAAGACGATCTCGCTGACCGCGAAGCTGGATGAGGTCGCGTGCCCCGCGGTGCCGGGACTCTCGGGCGCCGTCGCGCTGCGTCCCGTGCAGGTGTCGATGAAGGGGACCACCGACTTCGGCCCGGGTACCACCGCGTCGTTCGAGGCCGCGGCCCATGACGCGACCGGCGCGATCGCGACGGTACGCGGCAGTTACGAACCGCAGGCCGCGGGTTGGCGCGCCAGCGTGCAGTCCGACGATGTGGACATGCGCCGCGCGCTCGGATTGCTGGGGCAGGGTGACGCGCTGCCGGATTGGGTGGGCAAGCAGGGGTCGCGTTCCTTCGCGGCCAATGTCGCGGGCGGTGCGGGCGGCATCAGCTTCGGCGTGAACGCGGCGCTGGACCCGATCGAAGTGCAGGCGCAGGGTTCGCGCACCGCCACGGGCACGCTGGCGCTCACCAAGGGATCGCTGAAGGCCAAGCTCCCGGACTCGGTGAGCAAGTCGCTCGCTCGGCAGTGGGGCACGGTGATCACGGCATGCGACCCGATGCAGGTGTCGGTCACGGTGAATGCGCTCACGCTTCCATCGGACGCGACCGGCGCGATCCAGCCCTTCGCACCCGGCGCCGACATGGACCTGGTCGCGCGCATCGAGCCGTGGCGCGTGACCGCCGAAGGCTCGCCCACGCTCGCGTTCGGAGCGAACGAGCTGGTGCTGAAGTCGAAGGCCGGGACCGGGGCCAGCGTGAAGTTGACCGGCTCGCTCGGTGCCGAGGGCACGCCGGCCGCACCGCTGGACATCTCGGTTCAGACGGCGCAGTTGCTCGATGCGCAAGGCCGCTTCGCTCCCGGCAAGGGCAGCCTGAACATCGTCGCGCGCGCGAAGGATTTCCCGACGGGTCTGGCGGATCGGTTGAGCGGCATGGAGGGCTCACTGGTCGACATGCTGGGGCCATCGTTCACGGTGGATCTGTCCGGCCGCACCGGCACCACGCGCGAGGACTTCTTCAAGGCCACGTTCACGAGTCCCACCCTGATCGTGCAGGCTCCGGTGGTGCGTCTGGGTGGCGGAGTGCTGTCGATCGCGCCCGACGCGCCGATGACGGCGGAGCTTCGGCCGAATGAGCGGTTCCGCGAGCGCATCATGAAGCCGCTCAACCCGATCTTCGCGGACATCGAGACCACGCAGCCGATCCGCGCCTCGCTGCAGTCGCTGCAGATGCCGCTGCCGGTCGACGTGCGCGCGGTGCAGGCTGCGCTGTCGATCGACATCGGCGAGGTGGCCGTGCGCAAGAGCAGCCAGTTCCTCGCGCTGCTGGACTATGTCGTCGCCTCGCCGCAGAAGACGATCCCCGTGAAGTTCATGCCGCTTCCCGTGAAGTTGGCCAACGGTCTGCTGACCTACCGGGACTTCCAGATGTTCATCGGCAAGCTGAACAAGGACACCTGGCAGTACCCGATCTACGGTGAGGCGCAGATCAATCTTGCTTCCGAGCCGCCGTACGCGGACTTCATCGACGTCCGTTACCCGTATTCGGCGATCGCCAGCACGGCCGGCAAGATCAAGGGTGCGCGTGCCGGCCTTGCCAAGGTGGATCAGTGGCTCGCGCAAGTTCCCGGCGCGAAGAACCTGGTCGAGTCGCTGCAGCAGAAGGTTCGCTACTCAGGGCCGCTCAGTGGCGGCGAGCTGCAGATGGAGTTCTTCCCGATCCACCTGCCCGACGGTGTGGGCGGAAAGGTGCTTGACGAGGTTCAGAAGGGGATCGGCGGCGCGCTGAACGACATCTTTGGCACCAAGAAGTGATTCCGAGAACGAGGGTCAGAGGTTGTTATTGACCACTTCGGCCGGTGGTCAATAACAACCTCTGACCCTCTTACGCGGACTCACATTGGCTTTTCGTCGACCGTCTCGTCGTACACCTGCAGCAGCTTCGACTTGTCGAAGATCAGCTCGTTGCGCGACAGGCCCGTCACCTCGTAGTGCGGCGTGAGCTCGATCGCGTCGCACGGGCATGCCTCTTCGCACATGCCGCAGTAGATGCAGCGCAGCTCGTCGATGTCGAACTGCTTCGGGTACTTCTCGCGATCCTCCCACGGGCTCGCGTCGGCCACGATGTGGATGCAGTTCGCGGGGCACGCGGTGGCGCACATGAAGCACGCCACGCAGCGCACGCGACCGTCCTCGTCCTTGTTCAGGCGGTGCACGCCGCGGAAATAGGGCTTGAACTGGCCGCCGTCCTCGACCGGCCGGTCGTCGCGCTTCTGCTCGGGGTACTGGACCACCCAGATGTTCTTCTTGTTCGAGCCGTTGCGGCCGAAGTTCTCGAAGGCGTGGCGCAGCGTGGTGCCGAGGCCCTTGAACACCTCGGGGATGAACAGGCTCTCCCTGCGGTTGAGCGGGCTGATCGACACGTCCACGATCTCGTCATCACGGATGGCCATGGGCGGCACGATGCTAGCGGGGTCGGGTAGGTTCAGTCCCATGGATCCCGGCCCAGGCCCCAAGCCAACCCAGCACGAGCGCGAGGAGGTCCGCATGGGCTTCCGGATGATGGGAATCGGTTTCGAGGCGGTTTCCCAGGTGGCCGCCGGACTGCTGCTGGGCTGGCTCTGGGACAAGTGGCGTGGAGGCCAGATGGGTGTGATCGTGGGTGGTGCCGCGGGCGTGCTGGTTGGCGTGGTTTTGCTGGTCCGGAGCGCGTGGAAGCTCAACGCCGAACTGGACCGGAACGCCGCGCACCGCCGGAAGGGAGGCCCCTCGTGAGCGACATGAACGCCGTGCCCTCCGCTCCAGGGAAGTTGCCCCAGGAAACCCCGATCGCGATGCCCGCAGGACTGATCTTTGGAACCTGGGCCGGTACCTCCGCGCTCTGCGCTGGCGCCGCGTTCGCGACGTCTGCCTTCGGTCTGCTGAGATCGGAAGTCTCTGTCTCTGCGACACTTGGATCCATCCTCGTCTCCTGCATCATGCTGCTCGGCCTGCTCGCCATGGCCCCATGGGCGGCGCGAACGGCCTCGGCCTGGAGTACCCGCTGGCTTGCCGCCACCGTGATTCGCTTCCTAACGACGCCGTTTCTGGCCCTGCTGCTATACTCTTTGCCCCCTTCGGCGGAGGGTTTCCTCCTGTCCGTAGCCGGTACCTACCTCGTCTCGCTGGCGGTCGAAACCGCGGTGGTCGCGAAGTCGGTCCTTGCCGCGGCGGTGGTCTCCGAGCGAAGGTAAGCACCTCGGAACGCACCCAGATCTGCCCATGAACTTCCTTCTTGCCAGCGGCGACAACCCCCTCGGCCACGTGGTGGACAAGAACATCACGGCGGAGTGGGCCACGCTCCCTGAGTCCGCGAGCGCTTGGCGCTTCACGCAGGATCCGGGCGTGCCCGTGAGCTGTCTGGTGATCGTGGTCAGCGGCATTCTGGTCACCTGGCTGCTCTGGCGCGCCGCGAAGGCGATCGAGACGGGCCCCTCAAGTCAGGGCATCAATCGCTATGTCACGAAGGGCCGCCTTGGTCAGTTCGTCGAGGCGATCGTGGTCGCCTTGCGAGACCAGATGCTCACCCCGATGATGGGCGAGAAGCAGACGCGGCGCTACCTGCCGTTCTTGCTCAGCATGTTCTTCTTCCTGCTGGTGGTGAACCTGTTCGGCCTGATGCCCTTCGCGGACATCCAGCACATGCTGAAGAACCAGCTCGGCGGCCCGCACATGGAGGAGTACATCCTCTTCGGCGGCACCGCGACCGCGAACCTGATGGTCACCGGCGGCCTGGCCGTCATCAGCTTCGTGGTGATCCAGATCCACTCGATCCGCGAGCTGGGCGTGGGCGGATGGCTCGAGCACCTCTGCGGCGGACACGAGCTCGTCGCGGGACCCAAGGCCCTGTGGCTCGTGGTGCCGATCATCTTCGTGGTCGAGTTCCTGGGCCTGTTCATCAAGCCCGCGGCGCTCGCGATCCGTCTCTTCGCCAACATGGTCGGCGGCCACACGCTCATGGCCACGCTGCTCATGTTCGGTGCCATGGCCGCGAAGGCCGGCCTCGCGAACTGGGCGGTGGGCACCATCACGGTGGCCAGCGGCACCTTCGCGCTGATCATCTTCTTCCTCGAGGTGTTCGTCGCCTTCCTGCAGGCGTTCATCTTCATGTTCCTCACCGCGGTGTTCATCAGCACGATGAGCCACCACGATGAGGAGCATGCGCACGAGCACGACGAGGCCCACGGCCACCCTGCGGAGGCCGCGCACTGAACGAACCCGGCCGCGGGCGTCCGCGGCGGAACGAACCTGCGGCGCGTGCCGCACTGACCGACTCTTTCAGGAGACCAGACCCATGAAGACCATGAAGCTCGCTCTCGTCGCCGCCTTCGGCGCCTGCATGCTCGCCTCGAACCCCGCCCTCGCCGCGGATGGCGCGACCGCCGCGACCAGCGGTGGTGGCGGCCTCGCCGGTCTCGGCGCTGGCCTCGCCGCCGGTCTCGCCGTGCTCGGCGCGGGCTTGGGCATCGGTCGCATCGGCGGCAGCGCGGTCGAGAGCATCGCCCGCCAGCCCGAGATGACCGGCCGCATCTTCGTGAACATGATCCTCACCGCGGCGCTCGTCGAGGGCGTGGCGCTCTTCGCGGTGGTGGTCGGCCTGCTCGGCTTCAACAAGGCCTGAGCGGCAGCGTGACTGAACGGGCCTCCTCGGCGCAGTGCCGGGGAGGCCTCTCCCTTCCTCCCGTGCGGAGAAGCCCATGTCCGTGAACCTCGCTTCCATCGTGACCCTCGCCTCCGAGGGCGCCTCGCCGGAACTGATCAAGGTCGACTCGCTGCCCGCGATCACCGCGATCGTGGTGTTCCTGGTGGCGTTCACCGTGCTCGCCACCGTGGTGTGGCCGAAGATCACCAAGGGCCTCGACGAGCGCAACGAGAAGATCCTCTCCGAGATCCGCGCTGCCGAAGCCGCGCAGGCGAAGGCGAGGGCCGCGCAGGCCGAGTTCGAGAAGCGTCTTGAGGAAGCCCGTGCCGAGGCCGACCGCACCGTGCGTGCGGCGCGCGCCGAGGCCGAGCGTCAGGCCGAGGAACTTCGCGCTCGCGCCGCGAAGGAACTGGAAGACATGAAGAACCGCGCCACGCAGGAACTCGAGGGCGCCAAGCGCGCGGCCCTGAGCGAGATCCACGCGATGGCGGCGGGCCTGGCCACCACCGTGGCGGGCAAGATCCTGAAGCGCGAGATCCAGGCGGGCGACCAGAAGCGCCTCGTCGAGGAGAGCCTGAGCGAACTCAGCGCACGCTGAGCGAAGCCGCGAGACCACCATGCCCACCCAGGTCGACGACGTCGCGAAGGTCTACGCCACGAGCCTGCTCGAGCTCGCGCTCAAGCAGGGTGCCGACGCGCCGGCGGGCATCGGCGAGGAACTGGACGCGCTGTGCGAGGCCGCACGCGCCGACGCGCGCTTCCGTGAATTCCTGGCGAGCCCCATGCTCGACCGCGCCGAGCGCGAGGCGAGCCTGCAGCGCATCTTGAAGGGCAACGCGAGCGACCTGCTCGTGAAGTTCGTGATGGTGCTGAACCGCAAGGGCCGCCTTGGTCACCTGCTCGAGATCGGCGACGCCTTCGACCAGCTGCTGCAGGAACGCTTCGGCAAGGTCGAGGTCGACGTGTACACCGTCGGCGGCGGTCAGCTGTCCGACGAGGTGGCCGGCGCCGTGAAGGCGCGCGTGAAGAGAGCCTTCGGCAAGGAAGCGGTGCTGCACAGCTACGCCGACGCAAGCATGATCGGTGGCATCAAGCTGCGCATCGGTGACCAGCTCATCGACGGCAGCGTCGCCACGCGACTGCGCCGCATGCGTGCCGCCATGCTTGACGCCGCGCGCGCAGATCTGGCCGCGAAGCCTGAACGATTCATCGACGGGGGCCGCTGAGGCCGCCCATCCCCGACCTTTCAAGGAGCCCAACGGAGTCCAGCCATGAAGATCAAGACCGACGAGATCACGTCCGTCATCAAGAAGGAAATCGAGCAGTTCAGCCAGAAGCTGGAAGTCTCGGAAGTCGGCCAGGTGGTCGAGGTCGGCGATGGCATCGCCCGCGTCTACGGCCTGAGCAAGGTGATGGCCGGTGAGCTGCTCGAGTTCGACGCCGAAGGTGGCGTGATCACGGGCCAGGTCATGAACCTCGAGACCGACATGGTCGGCGCCGTGCTCTTCGGCGAGGCCACGCGCGTGCGCGAGGGTGACACCGTGCGCAGCACCGGTCGCCTGCTCGAGGTGCCCGCGGGCCCCGAGATGCTCGGCCGCGTGGTGGATCCGCTGGGCAACGCCATCGACGGCGGCCCGGCGATCAAGGCGAGCGCGAGCATGAAGGTGGACATCGTGGCGCCCGGCATCAAGGAGCGTCAGCCGGTGAAGGAGCCGCTGCAGTTCGGCATCAAGGCCGTCGACAGCATGATTCCCGTGGGCCGCGGCCAGCGCGAGCTGGTCATCGGCGACCGCAAGACCGGCAAGACCGCCGTCTGCCTCGACGC
>Ga0169931_10009110_pt1 | contig 14380 bp, 15 predicted proteins | sample Kivu_15m_20L_FD_129675 | JGI IMG/M metagenome (GOLD analysis project Ga0169931, IMG submission 129675) | Freshwater microbial communities from Lake Kivu, Western Province, Rwanda to study Microbial Dark Matter (Phase II) - Kivu_15m_20L... | ecosystem: Environmental > Aquatic > Freshwater > Lake...
CCTTTCATGCGACCTGTTTTCAGGTTTCAATTACGGGACATGTGGCCCATATCTCCTTCAACCGGCCGGATGACCTGAACACTTTTACGCCCAAAGTGTGGGATGAGCTTCCCGCGATCGTCAAAGAAATTGATCGCAAAGCTTTGGCGCGCGTGATCGTCGTCTCTTCTACCGGCAGGCACTTTACGGCCGGTATGGACCTTGCCGTGTTTACACAACCGGACGGCATAGCCGGCTCGCCTGCAAAGGACCCCCATCTGCGCGCTGAGAGGTTCCGTCATGACCTCACCCGCCTTCAGGATGCTTTCACCTGTATTGATCAGGCGCGCATTCCAGTCATTGTCTGCGTTCAGGGCGGATGCATCGGCGCTGGTGTCGATATGATCTCGGCTTGCGACATCCGGTTTGCGACCGAAGACGCCTTTTTCTGTATTGCCGAGATAAACATCGGGATGACAGCGGATGTTGGCACCTTCCCGCGACTCTGCCGCCTCATGCCTGAAGGGTGGGTCCGCCAAATCGCCTACACTGGCGAACGCCTTCCTGCCCGTCGCGCTCGCGAACTCGGCCTGGTCAATGATGTTTTTCCGACACAGGAAGCCATGATCGCACACGCTATGACGATCGCAACCGAGATAGCCTCGAAAAATCCGCTAGCCGTCTGCGGCTCCAAGGCAATGATCAATTTCGCTCGCGACCATACCATTGCTGAGGGGCTCGATTACATCGGTGTCTGGAACGCAGCCATGCTCTCCGGCCCACACATGGCCGAAGCTTTTCAGGCAAAAGCTGAAAAACGACCTGGGCGGTTCCCTGATCTTCTCCCGCTCCGGGACAGCGGGGTTTAAACGATCAGGTCAGGCCCTGGCGAACAGGGCCTGTGCTGAGAACACCATATGTCCTGCACTGATGGCCATGACCGAGGCGAAAAGAATTGCTGACGTCCGCTTATCCACGCTGGCTGTAATCTCCACGTCAGCCTCGCCGATGGCATGCGAGGCCACATCGATAGACAATGAGGCCAGCCTGAATCCATCGCCGGCTGCAGCGCGCAGAGCTGCTACGGCGACCTCTGCGCACCGCTCGAAGACGATACGGCCGGGCGCGCCCACGGCTGATGGTGGAACGCGGGATAATCCGGGATCTGTTTCGGAATAACGATCGGTCATCGCCGTTCCTTAGCGTCAAAAAGGCCCCATGTTAAGCAATGCTCACGACACGTTAACCTACCTTAGGCTAACGTCTGTGGTTATGCGCTGTCTGAGATTCCTCCTGACCGCAGGCGCCTCGCTTCTCGCCATCTCAGGAAGCGTAAGCGCTCAGCTGTCGCCTGCTGTTGTGGACATGCAAGACCTGCCCGTATCCGTGATCAGCGACATTGATGTCGCGTATCAGGACGAGACGTTAAGCATCCTTCTCAGACTGTCGGCTCAACCCTCTGCCGCGTCTGTCACAGCCGACGGCAAGGACCTCCGGCTCGAAATTGACGGCCTCAGCCTGAAGCCGCTTATTCTTGCGCCTCCGGCCGGCAGCCTGCTTCGCAACGTCTCCGCGGATGGGGGATCTGTCACGCTGAGCGGAGCGATTCTGACGGATGCAGAGGTTGTCATCTACCGAAGAGCGCTGCTTGTGACAGCACGGCTCTCCCAGGCCGAGTTCATCAGGCTCACGAACGCCAACTCAGCCATGCCGGCTTTAGCCAGCCCCGCCGCCCCGCCACAGCCGGAGGTTAAACCGTATGACCCGGCGGAGCGGAGCTCCCTTGCTCTGGCAGAGCCGAGGTCAGGCGATATCAGCGAAGCGCGCTGCGCCGAGGCAGAGGCGGAACTGGTGGTCGACAACTGGTCTCTGAGTGCGATGGGCGATTTTGCTCTGTGCCTTGTTCGTCAGGGACGCAACGAAGAGGCGAAGGCTCGGCTGGATCAGCTTGAGGCAATCATGCCCTCTGACGGGCGCATCGCCGCGGGACGCGACGCCCTTGCTCTTCGCACGCGCAGGTTGCAGCCAGCTGCCGTGATCCCGGCGCCTCAGGCCGCCGGGGCGCCCGCCGCTCAGGCAGTAAGAGAGGGCGCTGAACCCGGCCTCGCCGCCGCGTCTGCGTCGATCGCGCGCACTCCAGACAACGATCTGCAATTGCCACTCCCCCGTTAATCCGCTCACCGGACGCCCTAGAGGCATCCCACCGGCATGGCGGTCGCAGGGGGCTAGTCATACAGCCGGACGCGCGGAGCGTTAATCCGTCGGACGATGACCTCTGAGAACACCGCAGATCCGGGTACTCAACTGTCTGAGCCTCTATCAGGCCACACGTCGAAGGGTGGTATCGCGGTCTGTGGCTGCGCCAAAGACGTCTCCAAGGTGACCCACGACTGCGACGCCCAGAGCACTCTGCATATACCGGCCAATCGCTGGAAAGATGTTACCGATATCCTGCGGACCGAGACCAGCATTGCCGAGATCACGCATAATCTGCTCAGCAACGACCTGGCGCCCACCGGGGGTTCGCTCAATCAACCGGGCGATGATCCCTGAGGCAGCGCCAGTCTTCGCGCCCATTCGGGCAGCCAAAGAACGGGCGCCCGGAATAGCCTGGAAGACTTCTTCAGCCAGGAAGGCTCCCTGACGGTCGGCGGCGTTTAAAATGATACCCAAAGCCGCTTCAGCCCGCTCAGGCGGCAGACCTGTCGCTCTCGAAACATGCTTAACAAAAGCCTTCAGCATGCGCACTCCACAGTAATCGGGAGCGCAATCTGTCTGCTGAAAGTTGCCGGGGTCTTAAGCAGCAGAGCACTCAGACGCCAGCACATTCTGTCGGTTCACAAGCGCCATAATGTGCGCGGCCTCCTCCGGTCAGCTTGGCCCACATCTGATCGCCCCAGGAATAATGCCACCACTCGGTCGGATTGTTGACAAAACCGGCCTCGCTCATGGCCCAGAAGAGAAGTCTGCGGTTCTTCTGCGCCTCAGTCTCCGACATGGACATGACCGAATGACGCTCGAAAGCATCAGTCCATGCCCCTTCAGTCGCATCGTCAAAGAGTCCGCCCATAAAAAGATGCTGGCGGGTATGACGGCACATCAGGGTCACATCCACCGCAGCTCCCGTGGAATGGGGCGACGGAGATCCTGGACCATCGCTTGGCGCCGCCCAGTAGCGCTCGACTTCCTCCGTCAGGCGCGCACCCTCCAGATCTGGTCTGTGGGTCTTCAGCCAGCGGGGAAACCATTCATCATGAAAAAAACGCTGTACAGCCTGAGGCCGCCAGGCGTCGAACACATATAACTCGAGACCGGCAGCGGCGAGCCGCTCGTTCACCGCAATTATCTTTTTTACGACAGACATTCGCAGGTAAAGCTCTGCGACAGACCCTGGAACGACAAGATAGTACGGAGGGTTGTACGGACAGTTGTAATGATTAGCGCCTGCGACACCGATCTGTCTCAGATCCACGCAGGGTTCGTCCGCCAGCAGCGAGGTCTCGTCAATCGGTACATCCTTACGATAGCCCGCCCGCCGCACATTGGCCTCCGCCGAGGACGGAACGGGCCGCATCATAAGTTCAGTCAATCGAATGCGCATAAGACCAGATTAGTCAGACAGGACTGCCTGTCACCAGGCAAGCATGCCAGGCGCGCGCTTCTGGCTCAGACTGCGCCGGCCGGAATGGCGTCGACCGGAGGGCGACGGCCCGAGACGCGCAGCTTGCCCCCAACGTTCTATCTGGGGCAAATCTGTTGCGTTTTGGAGGATTTTGGCGCTTAAGGTAGCTGCGCAGGAACAGGTTAAGCGCTTTAGGGAGACTGATAATGCGTGAGGCGGTAATCGTATCGACGGCCCGCACGGGCCTCGCCAAGTCTGTGAGAGGTGGGTTCAACATTACCCATGGGGCGGCGCTGGCAGGACACGCCATCAAGCACGCTGTCGAACGCGCAAAACTCGACCCTAAGGAGGTTGAGGATGTCTATCTGGGCTGCGCTAATCCCGAGGGCGCAACCGGCGGCAATATCGCCCGTCAGGCCGCGCTGTGGGCAGACCTGCCGGTCACCGTCGCCGGAGGCACCATCAATCGCTTCTGTTCCTCCGGACTGAATGCGATCGCCCTGGCGGCTCACCAGATCAGGGATGGCTCTGACATCATGATCGGCGGTGGGGTTGAATCTATTTCGCTTGTGCAGTTCGGACCGCGCGCAGCAGCTTCAGCCGATGGTCGCAACCGCTCGCTTGATGAAAAACTGCTGCAGACAATCCCGGCCATCTACATGACCATGATCGAAACAGCTGAGATCGTCGCAGAACGCTACGGCATGAACCGAGAGTATCAGGATGAATATGCACTGATGTCGCAGCAGCGCACCGCGGCAGCGCAGGCGGCTGGTAAGTACAAGGACGAGATCGTCCCGATGAAGACCCAGATGGCCGTCACGAACAAAGAGACGGGCGAGGTGACGATTCAGGACACCGAAGTAACCCGTGACGACTGTAACCGGCCACAGACCACGATTGAGGATCTCCGCAAGCTTCCGCCCGTGTTCAAAGGCGGCCAGAAGATCAAGGAAGGAAAGCACATCACGGCGGGTAACGCTTCGCAGTTTTCTGACGGTGGAGCGGCCCTTGTCCTGATGGAAGCTAAGGAAGCGGAGCGGCGCGGACTTGAGCCGCTGGGGGCTTTCCGTGGATTTGCCGTGGCAGGATGCGAGCCTGATGAAATGGGTATTGGCCCCGTGTTCGCAGTACCGCGTCTTCTGGCGCGTCACGGCCTCAAGATCGATGACATCGATCTCTGGGAGCTGAATGAAGCTTTTGCATCACAGTGCCTCTACAGCCGCGACCGGCTTGGCATTGACCCTGAGAAGTACAATGTGAATGGCGGCTCAATCTCCATCGGTCACCCCTATGGAGTCACAGGTGCGCGCTGCACAGGCCACCTCCTACTGGAAGGGCGACGCCGCAAGGCTAAGTATGGCGTTGTGACCATGTGTATTGGCGGCGGCCAGGGCGCTGCAGGACTGTTCGAGATCTTTAACTGACGCCCAGCCTGCCCCTCAGGCCAGCACGGCCCGGCGCCTCCGCCGGGCCGTGTTGTTTATGGCCTGTAGTCGTCCGGATTGCGCAGAGCTCAGAAAAGGCCACAGAGGCTGACATGACGTCTATTCACCGCAGCGACGGCGGGTGAATCCTATTCCCGAATGGCGCGAGGAGACCCTCCGGATGCCGGACGCCTTATAAGCGCTTCATAGCGTCAGACGACTTCAGGCTGGTTGCACAGATCAGGGGGAATCCTCCGGCGGCGCATCCAGATCCGCCAGAAAATAGTACTCCTGATCCCACAGCAGATAGAGTAGCCAGTCCGGAAAACCGTAGGCGGCCTGCACAAAGTGTTCCTGAGAGGCATGGATTTTCCAGCCGCGCAGCTTGGCTGAAATGTTTCCAGGCATCGCATGAGTTGCTTCAGGCTGATTGGCGGCGACAAACGCCCCGGCCTCGCCGCCAAAGCTGCGTAACCCCTGCGGGGGCGTAATCACGTAGGCAATCCATCGCGGACCACGATAGCCAGATGATGCGGCAAGGCCGAGGCGCACCGCGGCGACGGCTTTTTCAGTCGCCAGCCCCATACGCATATGATCAGCATGTCCCGTTGCCCCGCTCGCTGGCCAGAACGTCACGATCATGTCGGGTTGATAGCGCTGAATGCTGGCGCCGACGTCACCAATGATTCTGTCGAGGGCAAGAGACGGTACACTTCCATCCGGGTAGTCCCATACTTCCTGCTCATCGAGGCCGAGTGCATAGCCGCTCTTTAGCGCCTCAGCCTTACGAACGGCGCCCAGGTCCTTCTGGCGCGCGACCACCGGCCACTGCTTACCGGCCTCGCCCTGCGTTCCCGTAATCATGGCGGTGAATGCGCCGTCCGTCTGTTTGGCGGCAGAAAACAGTCCCGTCACCAGCTGCTCATCATCGGGATGAGCGAACACCCCCAGAACCCGCCTGGCCCCTGCCTCTGCAACAACGGATCGGACAGAGTGCGCGTCAGCGACAGAAAAGTAGCTTCGCAGATAGATGATCGCGCCCAGGACCGACACGACAGCAAGACCCATCAGAACAAGTGAAATCGTCGCAATACGCTTCAGCATACCCGCCTCCCCTTATGACAGCCCGCATGATCAACTGCGCCTGCTTGCCCCCATATGAACCAGCCCCCGTGAGGGTAAACCGAGGGTCCCGGCATCGGAGATACGACCCCCTTTAGGCCCGGCATGCTGGTTGACAGGAAAGGCCAGCCCAGAGCGTTGCTTAGATTTTCGACTATGGGAGACATAGCCTCAATCCACGATGTACGACAGTCGTGAAGTGAGGGGCGCATGTCAGGCTCAGACGCCTGCAAGGCAGATCGGGCTGACGCGCCGGCATGTAAGCCAACGTTCGCGTCGATCAAATCGTCATGCCGGCGTGTTCGATCGATGGGAGGGCGCTCGGAACAATCCCCTTTACCATTCCTGACATCGGCGTCGTGAAATGGTGGGATCCTGGTCATGACGGAATTCATGGCTCCGGGCCGCTGGCGATGCGCGCGGAAGCGGCGACACTGCTTCTTGAGATCAGAAAGAGCAGGCAGGGTCAGCACCTATCCTGGTCGGCATTCTATCAGATATACCTCAGGAAGGCCTTGCTCAGGCCGCCACAGATCTGATCCTCGCAACTCCCAGGATTGCCGCATGCAGCGCACCCTGGTCGTAACATGCTTTTGCGAGCGAGGTTGAGCGGCGTTAGGAGGCGCCCTCCAGCGATCTTCCTCGCTTCATGCGCTAAGGCTAATTGGCTTTGCTCGGGTGATGGTCGCGACCCGACGAAGCATGAAAAGTTAGGTGTCGGGGCTAATGCGACCACGCAGCGCCGGACCAGGCGGCGTTGCGCCTGCAACAGCCTCCACACAGTCGCTGAACTCCTGCGCACGCTTGACATCCATTGCTGAAGCTGCGGGGACGGGTCCATCACGCGTGTGACCCGTGATTGCTGCACAAATCCGCCGGGCCTCGACCGTTTCGGCCGATATGTCAGCAAGAGCTCCGTCCGAAGCCCCGCGTGTCGCGGTGTCATTCTCGCAGCCGGCAAGCGCGAGAAGAGCGGACACAAGCCCAGGAGACAGGATTGAGCGATACAAAGGCATCATTATATCCTAGCGGAGGCCTGTTTACAGCAGGACAGGTCAATACCACGTCAACGCCGGCCTTGACCGCGAAGGGCCTCGGCCCCACCTCGCCGGGATGGTACCAGCTGTTTTTGTATCTCATGGCTCCCCGATGCTGGCGATCGAACCGGCGCCTGCCCGGGACTTTCTAAAAGAGCTGCCGGATCTTCTGCCCGAGCCCCCGGCAGCTATCCTTGTTGTTTCAGCACACTGGGAACGTAACTCGCCCGCACTCAGCGCTCCGGAACTTTCCTCTGTTATTCATGATTTCCAAGGCTTCCCGGCCGAACTCTACCGTCTTGATTATCCCGCGCCGACATCTGCCGGGCTCGCCCGCCGCGCGGCCGACCTGCTGACCAGAGCGGGTCTGGACGCAGAGATTGACGCGAACCGGGGGCGAGATCATGGCGCCTGGGTTCCGCTGATGCTGGCATGGCCCGATGCGAACGTGCCGGTCGTACAGCTATCCGTTCAGACGCAGCTTGGCCCCTACCACCATTTCCGGCTTGGCCGGGCGCTCAGCCCGCTGCGCGCCGAAGGCGTCCTGATTCTGGGGTCCGGCAGCTTCACTCACGATCTGTCCAGCTTCCGCCTGTCAAAGGGGCGCCTGGATGCGCCCGAGCAGAACTGGGTTCATGTCTTTGCCGAGTGGATGAAGTCCGCGCTCTGCGAAGGGCGAACGGTTGACCTGCTTGAGTACCGGCAGCGGGCCCCTTACGCAGCTCGTAATCATCCCACCGAGGAGCACCTGCTACCTCTTTATGTCGCCCTCGGAGCAGGCCCAGACGACATACGTCAGCTTCATCAGTCAACGACTTACGGCATCCTTCGGATGGACGCATATGCATTTGGCTAAATGTTGCAGCTTGAGACTGTTTTGGCGGTCGATTCTGAGCTAACTGGCTTGAGAGTCGTAAGATGGTGTCAGGGTGCTTTCATGATTGGATTTCCTCGTCTCAGTGCCTTTCAGAATTTGTCCCGTCATACAAAAAGCCTGCTGGCGGCAGGTCTGGCGTGTATGGCTGCAGCGTGCGGCTCAATGCCCATGAGCGAGGCGACATCGACACGGCCGCCGGAGATCGGCCTATATGAGCTGAGGACTTACACGGCGGCGGATGGCAAGGCTGAGGCGCTTGATGCACGCTTCCGCGACCATACCATCAGTCTTTTCCGGAAGCATGGCATGACGCCAATAGCCTTCTGGCATGTGGCGACCCCCGCGGGTCAGCCAAAGGACAATCGGCTAATTTATCTCATGGGTTACAAGGACCGCGCATCCCGCGACGGCTCATGGCGGGCGTTTGCTCAGGATCCGGAATGGCAGACGGTTTACGCTGAAAGCCAAAAGGACGGTTCGTTGACGTCGAAGATTGAAAATCTTTTCCTCAGCGCCGCGGATTACTCTCCAGCCCCCGACCTCGCCTCGCCAGCCAGCCCGCGCTTCTGGGAGCTGCGTACCTACACAGCCAACCCAGGTAAACTGGAGGATATTCACAACCGCTTCCGCAATCATACGATGCGGATTTTCTCGCGACTGGGGATGACCAATTATCTTTATTTCCGTCCGGTTGCCGATCAGGAGACCATGACTGACAAGATGGTCTATATTCTGAGCTATCCCTCTCAGGCAGCCCGAACGAGTATGTGGCAGGCCTTCGCGCAGGACCCGGAATGGCAGAAAGTCTCAACTGAAAGCCAGATTAACGGCCAACTGCTGAAGTCGCCCGGAGGGGTCGTCTCGATACAGCTCACGCCGACCGACTATTCGCCGGTAAAGTAGACTGCGGAACGGTCATGAGTGCGTGCAGCGCCATGACCCCGCTTCCGGATACCGAGCCGCTAGGGGCCGAGATGATTAACTGACGTTAAGAATATCAGTCATTCCCGGTCATCTGCGGACTACCGGTAATTCTTAACGGACGTTCATAAGACGTGATCGGGTCATTGCGGCTGCAAGTTTTCTTGGGATAGAGAGCGTCGGCTGAGGATGTCGCCATGATTGATGTGCGTCCATTTGGGTCCCTTGGCGGGGCCAGTCATGGCTGGCTAGAAGCCCGTCATCATTTCTCATTTGCGCAATATTATGATCCTAAGCGTGTTCGCTGGGGCCGCCTGCGCGTTTGGAATGACGACCTCATAGCCCCAAAGTCAGGGTTTCCGCCGCATCCGCACAGTGACATGGAAATCATCACGTATGTGCGGTCGGGCGCCATCACGCATAAGGATTCTATGGGCAATCATGGGCGCACCGCCGCGGGCGATGTGCAGGTGATGTCCGCAGGGTCGGGCGTGCGGCATGCCGAATACAATCTTGAAGAGGGTCCGACGACACTGTTCCAGATCTGGATCGAACCCGACCAGAGGGGAGGCGCGCCGGGATGGGGGGCGCGTCAGTTCCCAAGAGCCGACCGCTCCGGAAACTGGTCAATTCTCGCGTCGGGCAAGGGCGATGAAGGTGCGCTCGCCATCAGGGCGGATGCACGCGTCGCGGGCGTGACCCTTGAATCAGGCCAGGAGGTGGTTTGGGAGAGCGAACCGCACAGACATATCTATGCCGTTGCGGCGACAGGCGTCATCGAGATTGACGGCCATTTAGCGCGCGCTCGCGACGGGGTGGCGGCAACCGGGGAATCGCAGCTACGCTTCCGTGCACTTGAGGGGCCGGCCGAAATTGTTCTGACAGATACCCTATAGGTCGCTATCGTCTAACCCATAGGACTGCCGGGGTCGTCAGGGGGCTCAGGTCCGAGAGACGGAGGAAAGGCATGAGAAACGCCATACTTGCGCTGGCGGTCGCGCCAGTTCTCAGCGGATGCCTCATTACAGACATCGCCGGCGCCGCCGTCGGAGCGACGGTCGTGACCGTTGGCGCAGTTGGGGGAGCCGTCGTTGATCTCGTCACGACTGACGAGGAGGAGAGGCGGACCCAGGAAATCGAACGCCTGAGGCAGGAAAATGAAGCGCTTCGCAGGCGTCAGGAAGAACAGGCGAACGATAAAGATTAGGCCGGCTGGCCAGGCTCGGATCTCCAGGCTGCGCTGTCTGCGGGTGGGGGAGGACTGAAAGAACGGGGGCGGCTTGCAGGCTCCGTCATCAGGACGCAAACTTGTTCAGGTAAACGAGCAGGGGCGGCCTGCTGGCCCGCCCGGCCAGCCTTATGGCCGATCTAACACGAGAAGTCCCGACAGCCGCAGCAGGCATGCTATCTGGGGACCGTGATGATCACGATCGGACCCGGAACCCGAGACAATTACCTTTTGTGGTACAGGGGTAAAGGTTTTTCCCGGCCAGGGCCGTATGCCTGGACCTCAAACAGCGTGGCCGGGAACACACTTGAGACCCCCTTTAGCCCTCCCGTTCAGCCAGCTTTCATGTTAGGTTTTTTATGTGGATGCTGCGCTGTTCAGATACCGGCGCAGACAGACAGGATACCAGAACAGGGATAGGTACCATGCGCCTGACCACCCTCCTCGCCTCGGCCTTAGCCAGCATTGCTATGACTGCCCCCGCAATCGCCCTGACGGTCGAAACCCGCATATCCCCGGAATTTCAGACGAAGCTGGACGATGATTTTGGGGCTCGGGAAGCAAGCGTACTGTCTGAAGCTCTGAGCAAGAAAATCCGAGTGACCTTCGCTGATCGCGGCGTAAAGGCTGACAGGGTCGTCGTCACCATCGAAGACGCCAAACCCAACCGCCCCACCATGGCCCAGATTTCCGGCCGGCCGGGGCTTGATCCTATGCGTTCGATCAGCCTGGGCGGAGCGCGGCTTTCGGGCGTTGCCTTCGATGCATCAGGTGCTGAAATCGGCCGATTTGACTACCGGTGGTACGAGAGCGACATCGAGAATGTCTTCGCTGCGACAACCTGGACTGATGCGCGTACGACCTTCGACCGGTTCGCCCGCCGCTTCGCCGATAAGCTTTCCTGAGGGCTGCAACGATCTGGGTCATGAAGGTTCCGGTCGCCATGACCATTGGTCAAGGTAAACCGACGGTTTTGTGAGTCTGCAGACTTAGCCTCCACTGAGGGTGCGCGAGGCAATAGGCGACACATGCAGCCGTGTTCGCTTCCCGATCCGGTCCGTCCATGGGCTGAAGAAAGAAGTTTCGGAAATCCAGTCGGGAAAAATTTTCCGGTGTCGCATCTGTCTGCGGGAACACCAGCTTGAGCTCATCGCCGGATACCTGCTTCAGTACGGCAGTCGACTTCGGTGAGACGCATACCCAATCGATTGATGGCGGGGCGGCAACAGTGCCGTTTGTTTCTACAGCGACTTCAAAGCCCGCCGCATGCAACGCCGAGACGAGGGCTTCGTCCAGCTGCAGTAGCGGTTCGCCCCCTGTACAAACCACCAGGGGCCTGCCTCCGCCGCCCGGCCAGCGCGAGGCGACGTGTTTCGCCAGCTGCTCAGCTGCGGGGAACCGGCCACCTCCCTCGCCATCCGTACCGACAAAATCTGTATCGCAGAAACGGCAGACCGCCGCCTGACGATCGCGCTCAAGACCACTCCAGAGATTGCATCCGGAGAAACGCAGGAACACAGCTGCACGACCAGTTTGCGCGCCTTCGCCCTGCAGCGTGTAGAAGCACTCCTTCACCGAGTATGTCATTGTCCGATTGTCCAGCGGTTCCAGCCAGCGGAGCGTAACTCACACGCCGGGCATGTCGCACAGCCATAGCCCCATTCATGACGCCGCGTTCGCTCGCCAAGATAGCAGGTATGGGTGTGCTCAATGATCATCTCAACAAGCCTGCGACCGCCCAGCTGTTCCGCCAGCCGCCAGGTCTGCGCTTTGTCAAGCCACATCAGCGGCGTCTCGACAGGCATGGAACGGTCCATACCGAGAGTCATGGCGCGCTGAAGAGCATCGATGGTATCACGGCGGCAGTCGGGATAACCGGAAAAGTCCGTTTCGCACATTCCTCCGACCAGAACATCAAGGCCGCGCCGGTAAGCGATGGCGCCTGCAAACGTCAGAAAGACGAGATTCCGCCCCGGCACGAATGTGTTTGGCAGTCCATGCTCCGTGAGCCTTATCTCCTGCTGGCGTGTAAGGGCTGTATCTGACACATCGGCAAGCACCCCCAGATCAAGCATATGGTCCTCCCCCAAGCGCTTATCCCATTCTGGAAACTGCCCCCGAAGCTGACTGCAGAACGCCTTGCGGCAGATCAGTTCGACGCCATGCCGCTGTCGATAGTCGAAGCCGACCGTCTCTACATGCTGATAACGCGACAGCGCCCATGCCAGGCAGACAGCGGAGTCCTGACCGCCGGACAATAGGACGAGCGCTGAAGCGTGGGTTGTCATCCCGCCCCGATGGGCCGACAGGTCCGTTCCGTCAAGATGATCGGCACATGGACACACGGTGGGCCAGTCTGAGCCAAGGCGACCAACGGCCGATCAGGTGTCCGGAACAGCAAAAAAAAGCCTACTTTGGCATAAAGAGTACTCATTTTTACAAATGCTCGTCCCCTTATCGATACGGACGGGTCCGTCTTGCAGCTCAGCGCCATCGCTGTCCCGACAGGCAAGATAACAATCGCAGGCTATGTCGGGATACCATAGCGCCTTGAACTCTGGGGGCTGTTCGGGGGCGCAGATGGCCGGCGGCGGCTGACGGAGAACATCTTAACGTGGACATACCTGACAAGATCATCCACCCGTCAATACGTCTGCGGATTGCCGCAACGCTCAATACGCTCCCGACCGGTGAGTTGCCGGAATTCAGAACTCTGCAATCGCTCCTGGAGGCAACAGACGGCGATATGACTACCCACCTCAGCGTTCAGGACAAAGCTGGCTACATCGCCACCGAGAGAGATTTACCTGGCAAGAAGCCGAGGACGCGAATCAGTCGCACGCGCAGTGGACGTAAGGCCCTCGAGCGCCATGTCACCAATCTACGCGGCCTCCTGGCCCTGGACTGAGTCAGTAGTCCCGCCAGGAGCCGTCGCGTCCGCGCAGACGCGTGACCCCATCTTGAACCTCGACGTCCGCAACCGACGCGAGAGCCTTCGATACGCCTCCTGGTATGTCGATCACATACTGTGGCTGAGCCAGACCAGACACGCGGTCCCGTAACTGTCGGACGAGAGCCTGGCCTTCCTCGATCGTCGTACGGAAATGCGACGTACCAGGCGCCAGATCGGCGTGGTGGAGGTAGTAGGGTTTGACGCGCGCCTCAACAAGTGACTGCATCAGGAGCGTCAGGGTCGCAAGGTCGTCATTGACCCCCCTGAGCAGAACAGTCTGACTTACAAGCGCAATCCCTGCATCAGCCATGCGCGAGAGGGCAGCCTGCGCCCCGGCCGTCAGCTCCCGGGGATGATTACAGTGGACAGCAACATAGACTGGCTTGCGGCCGCGAAGCGCCTCGACGAATTCGCCCGAAACGCGCTCCGGGGAGGCGACAGGCATTCGCGTATGCCAGCGGATGACTCTGACATGAGCGATTCTATCGAGTGCATCTGTCAGTGCTCTGACGCGCGGCGGGGACAGCATGAAGGGATCGCCGCCGGTGATGATCACCTCCCGAATGGCGGGCTGGGCCCTGATATAGCCGAGAGCAGTATCAAGATCAGCTGACGAGAGATTTCCCTGCTTGCCGGGACCTACCATTTCACGGCGGAAACAGAAACGGCAATAGACTGGGCAGACAGCGACAGCCTTAAGCAGAACACGATCAGGATAACGATGAACGATCCCCGCCACCGGCTCGTGCGCTGTATCGCCTATAGGGTCGTTCAGCTCTTCGGGTCTTCGATCGAGCTCAGCGGACGAAGGCACGAACTGGCGTGCAATCGGATCGTGCGGATCGCCCGGAACGATAAGACCCGCCAGAGCCGGTGTTATCGCTGTCGCGTAGGCCGCCAACACCGGCTCCAGATGGCCGGCGTCCTCAACGAGACCCGCCATAACCAGGTCCTCTCCGCTACGCAGGGTACGCGAGACAGGTATATCGGGATGGCGGGTCACAGTGAGGGTTCAACCGGTATTGATTGACCGCCTCTATGAACGGTTCGGTATCGTGTGTCTATCAGGCATGATGTCGTCGTGCGCCGGACAGACGACATCACGACGACGGCGTCCAGAGTACGTCTGAGATCCGCCGCGCGCCGCTTGCAAGCACCACCAGACGGTCAAATCCCATCGCGCAGCCGCTGGCGGGGGGCATGGCGTCCAGCGC